>Ga0080004_1111083_pt1 | contig 16267 bp, 13 predicted proteins | sample WasSprMetagenome_FD_69207 | JGI IMG/M metagenome (GOLD analysis project Ga0080004, IMG submission 69207) | Sulfidic aquatic microbial communities from Washburn Spring, Yellowstone National Park, USA - WS (SPADES assembly) (version 2) | ecosystem: Environmental > Aquatic > Thermal springs > Hot... | reverse complement strand
AAATATTATTGATCATGATCACTTAAAATTTATATCCATAAAGTTTATTAGCCTCAAAATTTTTGATCTAGATCAACCATAGATCATTTGAGAGGATCTGATGAACATATGAATCAGGATCATTATCATCTAGAGATTATGATCTTTTGATCTAGAATCATTATGATCTTTTTCTCAGCGATCTCCCGAGATCATCCAAGAAGATCCGTGGATCAAGAATCATAAAGATCAAATTGATCATTTGATCCTCTGATGATCCTATTTGAATCATTCTAATCATCATATGATCATTATAAATATTTTTTGAAAAGATCTTCTGATGATCTTTGTGATAAATGATTCTCTGACGATTTTTTTCTCTGCAAAAAATTTTTATTTTTCTGTTTTTGGACATATTCTTCGGTATTGACATGCTATACATCTTCTCTGGTCAGGATTTGTTGTAGGCGGCTCTTCTTTTTCTATTGTTTCTAGATGTTGTTTTGTTATTTCTATTTCTAATGTTATTTTCTCTTCGTGTATCAATATTGCTTTTTCTACTGGTGTGATTAGTTTGTTTGTGAGATATGCGTATATCAAAAGCTGGATTCTCTGGTGTTGATATCTCTCTCTTTTGAATCTCTTGATCTCTGCTACTACAGCTCTTTTTTCTCCAGCTATTATATCTGCCACTCCTGATAACCCTGTCTCTTTATCATATAGATAAACCTCGATCCTCCATGGTTTAGGCAGTTTATATTTCTCTGCGATCTTCTCTTTATAATTTGCGTCTGTCTCTATAGATGCTTTTAACATGCTTTCTGTGGCAGGCTCTTCGTATCTATAGAATATTTTTATCCAAGGTATCATTGGGCAATATATATAGTCTCTTAATAATGTTGCTGGTATAGTTTCAGAATAGAATAATCTTTTCATTTAAAGACCCCCATTCTCTTCCTAAAACAATTCTATTCTCCCAATCTCTGATCCCTAGTCTGAACACATGAATCACGTCATTAGGATCTTTGATAAATCTCTGTAGTATTCTCACAAGATCTTTAGCTCTCTGAGGATCAAGATCTCCTGCGAAAGCACTTCTCTGAATTCTTGTGAGACCGATTCTGAAAAGCTCTTCGGCAAGCTTATTTCTATTGGCATCATCAGATATGTCATAGATAACTATGTATCTAGTCATCACCACACCTCTACAAATCCTCTGAACCTCTCTCCAGTTCTTAATGAAGATGCAAGTCTTAGAGACACAGCTCTGATAGCTTGTGAAAGAGTCTTTGGATTATGATCATCTCTTTCTCTCACAACTCTATTAAATGCATCAACAATATTTCTAGCGATAATAGATCTATCAGATCTCTCGATAAATCCTTGAGAGACTCTAGGTCTGAAGCCAGATCTAAACATCTCTATAAGTGTCTTATCAACAACAGATGTTTTAAACATGTCGGCAAAATCATATACAAGACTCTCTTTACCAGAACGATCTTTATGAACAAAGCCTGCATAAGGATCCAGACCTGCGAGAACAAGAGCCTTCCAACATTCGCTGTATAATATCGCGTATCCATAGTTTAGAGATAGATTAAAAAGATCAGGAGAATCATGATTTCTACCTGTGAAGTCTATGTCTTTAGGAAGTATTAGAGCAATATTCTGCCAATATATATGTGCAGCCTCAGCCTCTTTCTTGAGAAGAGACTCATAATCAAGCTCTCTAGCTATATACTCAAGATCTTTATAAGAATCATTATTTAAAACACCTTTTCTTCTAAAACTTTTTAAAAGACCTGCCTGATTAAATATTTTAGATCTTACTATCTCAACAGCAATCTCTCTCCCAACTCCATTGAAAATACTTGTATACTGACTTCTTCTAGTAGCGACAGTAGCCGTTGGATGACTCATAAATATTCTCGCCCAAGGATCTCCTCTGCTATCTAAAAAGACTATGTCAATAGAATATTTCATTGCAAGTCTCACAGCTTTTGATGTTATTGATACACCACCTGTAGTTATAAGGATCTGGTCTATGTCTGCAGGACTTATTCTAATCGTCTTATCCCTCCCTCTTATTATGAAGCTCTCTTTTTTCACAGAGATCTTTACACCATATTCAGATATAACAATGCTTCTCATAATGATCATCCTCTACAAAATGTTTTGAATGGACAGTAATCTGAACATTCTTTTGAAAACCCAGGATCTTTACCTCCAAGGATCATATCTATAACCTCGTCTCTTTCATCAATAAACTCTTTCCTAAGATCTGGAGAGATATATATCACATCAAATTTTATCTCAGGATCATTATTTGGAAAACCATTTACATATATCAATATGCCGTAGTCTATAGGTATCTCAATATTAGACTCTATGGCCAGAGCATATCCGGCGAGACTTGTCTTATGAAAATCTCTCTCAACTCCAGTCTTTATCTCTACCACTGTCGACAGATTTATTATAGCATCTATCATCAATCTGTCTGAAAGTCCTATTAGAGAGCCGTCTATTCTCAACTCAGAGATCCATGGTAGAGATGTTATAGTGTCTCCTCCATATAGACTTCTCTCTCTGACAATCTCAGAGCCCCATGATAATATCAATGTCTTGTATAGTTTCACACAGTATCTCTTAAGATCTTCTCCACATATGTTTTTAGAGATATGTTCAGCTTTTTCAAGTGTCTTCTCAATTTCTCTCAAAGGATCTTTTGATAACAATATTTTTCTCACTTCTCTAGATGCTTCTGAGAAGATCTTGTGTACAGAAGATCCTGTGACTAGAGGAGGAGTCTTTTCGAAACTTTTTATTCTCAATACTCTTCTTAGATACACATCTCTTCTAGTCTCACAATATCTATTTGTTATCTCAGAGACTCCCAGACCTAGAAATGCTCTAGGTCTGACTGGAGGTGTGTGATGACTCCATCCTCTGAGCTCTTCTGGGACAGGATCTTTATATCTGATCCAATGGATCTTTCTGATCTTTTTAATAACATCCCATATAGTGATCATATGTCTCGCCATTTGTATCTTGTCATAAAATCTTTATCAACATAATCATGATTAGATTATTTTGAATCCCATGATGATCTGTTCTGATCTTCTCATGATCATCTCAGAACCTCATGATCATTTCAATGAATTTCTCGAATGATCCTGAGTCTTATAATTTTTGAATCACAATGTTACAAGGGGGATACATGGCCAGCTATATATTTACTTTAGGTTTTCACGAGGATTTTATCATCAGAAGACTTATGAACAGCAAGGCATCTAAAGGTGAGAGGATCATCGTTTTTACAGTGTCTCCTGTTTCTGGAGCTTCTGAGAAAGCTTTTAAAAATCTAGAGGCTTTCTGCGCTACCACAGGTCTCTCAAGACCTGAGCTGGTCGAGATCAAGGTTTCTGGAAGAGAGTTTATTGAGATAGTCTATGATATAATAAGTGTATTAAAAGATCTTGAGGAGCCTATCATAGCAGATCTAAGCGGTGGAATGAGAATTCTCGTGATCGCAACCTATATAGGAGTAGAAATGTCAAGAAAAAGATCTATAGTATACGTTGCACAAGAAAGCGGACAAGGAGAAGAATATAAGATAGATATAGAAGAGATGAGAATATTATCAAAAGAATATAGCGAAGAGAAAATGAGAATATTAAAAGAGATAGCAGAAAACCCAGGAACAACAATAAGAGAGATAGCAGAGAAAATAAAAAGATCCGAGAAGACAGTCACAACACATATAAACGATCTTAAGAAAGACAGACTAGTAACATCAAAAGGAAGAACACAAAACTTATATATAACAAAACTAGGAGAAATAAAAAACAAAATAGAGAAACATAGAAAAACAATAATGCCAACAGTGATATCAGAGAATATAGAACAATAAAAATTTTTTACGGAGAAAAAATTCATCAGAGAATCATCTATCACAAAGATCATTAAATATAAAAATGAAAAATACTTAATATGATCATATGATCAATAGAATGATTCAATTTAGATCATTAGAGGATCAAAGGATCATTATGATTCTTATGATTCATGATCTAAGGATCTTCTCGGATGATCTCGGGAGATCGCTGTAACAAAGATCTTAAAGATTTCAGATCAAAAGATTTTTTTCTCTAAGAGAAGATGATTATGATCTATGTGTTCATCAGATCCTCCCAAATGATCTAAGGATGATCTAGATCAAAAATTTTTGAAGCTAATAAATTTTACGGATATCAGTTTTCAGCGATCATGATCAACAATATTTATAAGTTTCCTAAGATAATATTATTTGAGCCGCTGATCTGTTATAGATGATTCTCGGCGATGACAAGAGAACCAATATGGTTAAAAAAAGATCCTAGGAAAAAAGTACAAGGAGAGACTCTACATGACGGATCGGAAGATCTCTTATAGAATTGAAAGGCATAAAACCAAGCGAAATAATTGCTTTTATATGGGAGCAGGAAGATCTATTATAGAATTGAAAGACTATATGATCATTAGGAAAACAAAGGCATACGTTGAGGAAGATCTATTATAGAATTGAAAGTTCATACGTCTCACTTGATGTAGCTTATTGATGTTGATACGAAGATCTATTATAGAATTGAAAGTAATCTCTCTTTTCCTGGGAGATCATCTGGATGAATGATGAAGATCTATTATAGAATTGAAAGATGATGTTAAAGTTGCTAAGATCTCTGTTTCTCTTCCTACGAGAAGATCTATTATAGAATTGAAAGTAGGCTCGTGAAAGAGATTGGAGAGATAATGAGCTTCAAAGAAGATCTATTATAGAATTGAAAGGTGTTGGCAGAAATACTTGAGGCAGTAAATCTAGGACTTCGAAGATCTATTATAGAATTGAAAGTATCTCAGTTCCTTCTTTGGTAATGGTGATAATTGTTATTTGAAGATCTATTATAGAATTGAAAGAGTGATATATTTCGTGGCGTAACACCATATACTACATTTTCAAGAAGATCTATTATAGAATTGAAAGCTATTCTTGGCGATGGTAGGCGTCTCTCTGATCTTTCTGGGAAGATCTATTATAGAATTGAAAGATACAATTCTATAAGGCAATATCTTGTCTTTCCAATGATCGAAGATCTATTATAGAATTAAAAGTTTATATATTCTCGCTCCAATGTTATAAGCTCAGCTTTGCGAAGATCTATTATAGAATTGAAAGTAATTCTCTTATGAAATTGGCTAATCTAGTGTAAGCACATCTGGAAGATCTATTATAGAATTGAAAGAGTATATATATGAGGACGGGTCTGCGAAGGTCTATAAAGAGTGTGAAGATCTATTATAGAATTGAAAGGGCGTACACAGGTGCTCAGATCACAGGTGCGGAGGCTGAGGCTGAAGATCTATTATAGAATTGAAAGGGCGTACACAGGTGCTCAGATCACAGGTGCGGAGGCTGAGGCTGAAGATCTATTATAGAATTGAAAGTCTTTAAGTATCCGTCTATAAACCAGGCTCTAAACTCAAAGAAGATCTATTATAGAATTGAAAGTCTCTGATTTTTTTACCAAGAAATAGTCCATACGTTCTCTTGAAGATCTATTATAGAATTGAAAGCTCATCTTCAGACATCGAGAGGGCATATACAACAGCTTCACGAAGAAGATCTATTATAGAATTGAAAGTGTGTATATATTGTCTGAAAGCTTATAAATGCTTATTTACAGAAGATCTATTATAGAATTGAAAGTAGCTATCTAATAACATGACTATTTCGTCTGTGTATATACGTGAAGATCTATTATAGAATTGAAAGAACAATTCTAAATCATAGATATTTACTTTAGGATGATTTGAAGATCTATTATAGAATTGAAAGGTTATAGTAATGTTAAGACACAGAGATCAGAATCCTCAGATATGAAGATCTATTATAGAATTGAAAGATGTTAACTCTAAACCCATCGTAATACACATATGCTTTAGAAGATCTATTATAGAATTGAAAGAATATCTTCAGGCTGTGTTGATGCTTCCAGAACACATGTTGAAGATCTATTATAGAATTGAAAGGACTACTGGACTAAAGAGCTTTTAGTGAAAGCATTAGAAGAGGAAGATCTATTATAGAATTGAAAGACTAGTGTCGATGAGTCGTCTGATCCTGCGAACGCCAGTCCTAGGAAGATCTATTATAGAATTGAAAGCGATCTCGGGAGGAGGAGGATCCTCACGTCTGGACATTTAACGAAGATCTATTATAGAATTGAAAGCGCTTCACTCTCATATTGATACTTTGCAGACCTCTCACAGAAGATCTATTATAGAATTGAAAGTTTCCACGGCTTCCTAGGATTTCTATTCGGAGGATCCCATAGGAAGATCTATTATAGAATTGAAAGTCCTTTGCTTTGCTGATTAACGACTGTGTAGCTCTAACAATGAAGATCTATTATAGAATTGAAAGGGGAATTGATAGAAAATACTGCTATGACTAATTATGATCAAGAAGATCTATTATAGAATTGAAAGCTAATCAAAACATATTCGTAGTATTTAGTTTTTTCATCTTCTGAAGATCTATTATAGAATTGAAAGTACATTCTGTAATATGTTCTGTATAATGCTTCTAACGAGAAGATCTATTATGGAATTGAAAGACCTTACCCTCAAGCCAACTCCTAAATGCTGGTATCCTTCTGAAGATCTATTATAGAATTGAAAGTTTTATGAACATATCCTTCATATCAATTATGTTTAAATTTTGAAGATCTATTATAGAATTGAAAGTATCTTATCGGCTACATATCGTGTGTTGGATGTAGATGATGAAGATCTATTATAGAATTGAAAGATCAAGTTGATTTTTGAGACCATTATTCCAGTTCTTCTGTGAAGATCTATTATAGAATTGAAAGTAGTGTGTTCCTTATGTTGAGAGTCATAAGCTTATTGGCTCGAAGATCTATTATAGAATTGAAAGTAGAAACAATTTTTCCGCCTACGATTTCATAGGATCCTACGAAGATCTATTATAGAATTAAAAGCTGCTTGTGATAAAATTCTTTGTGAGAGAGAGATAGAGTAGAAGATCTATTATAGAATTGAAAGTTATCTGTCAGTTTCAGCACTTTTCTCTTTCCTTTTTCTGAGAAGATCTATTATAGAATTGAAAGTGTAAATCGATCAATTCGGCTAATTTTTCTTCTGTGATCATTGAAGATCTATTATAGAATTGAAAGTGTGATGCTCCACTCGGTATTCCTACAACCATGCCTGATGAAGATCTCTTATAGAATTGAAAGTCACTAACATATCTCAAAAGACTTAAACATTGATCAAGAAGATCTCTTATAGAATTGAAAGATAACAGCCTTGCTAATTATCTGTGCGTTGCTTGTTAATGCGTTTCCGAAGATCTCTTATAGAATTGAAAGCTGAGTGGTGAGGAAGTTAGTTCTGCGCTGATATAATGTTTTGAGAAGATCTCTTATAGAATTGGAAGACAAAACTTCACATCAAATTCTAAAGTTTAATATATACTCTAGATAATTCCTTGCGAAACTTAAATAGACTAATATAGTGATATATCGGCTTATAAGTTTTAATAAAAGATGTTTTTAAGAATTAAAAAGAGAGAACCAGACAAAACGGCTGTGAAATTCTTTGAAAGATCATTAACTCGCTATTAATAGTTTAAAGAGTTTTATCTAATATTATTTCTACTGATAGACGTATTCAAAATTGAGAAAGTTTATTAAATGATATCAAGAATTACTTTATTGCAGATCTACTTTCTTATCACTATTTTATAAGATTAGATGCCCACGATCTTCAAAATTCCATATAAAAGATCGTTATAAGAAGATTTATCAAAGTTTCACTAAAAAACCTTTACACTGATGAAATCGAAGACATATAAAATCTCCCAAAATGAATCTAGTAATGATTATTCATAAATATTATACCCCAATGGCACATAGGAGAGCTTGTATCTTAATATATTGTTTTAAGCTATATATGATCTACTATGCCTAATTCTTTATCATATCTAACAATTGGCAGATTAAGTTCATCGTGCCATATCGCATTTTTAATATGATTTCTAGATGCAGGTGTTAAATAACTTTTGATCTGTGCATAGATTTTTCTACGTTCATTATAAGATCTAAGATTTCTAAGAGTATTATAAAGATCTGTTATGATGTCTAGATATATATCCGGTATTGCTAACCACGTTTCTTCTCTGCCTAAAATTCTTAAGACGTACTCTTCATTTGCAATAACACTATAAAAGTTATGCAAAATCTCTAAGTTTTTAGTAATAAAGCTCTCAATATTCTCTATATCATCTTTAAACAACTCTTCATATTCCCAAAATCTCTCATCTAAATATACTTCTTCACCTATCTCTTCAAGTTTTTCTGATAATATTGGTAGATATTTTCTGCTCTGTTTAATTAATATGTCAGAATATGGTTTAGAGGTATCTAATTTTGTACATATATAGATATTTACATCTGATGTTGAATCACCATATCTATTAACTCTGCCAAATCTTTGTATTAAGGAAGGTATTGGCGCTAACTCTGTGATCAGAACATCAAAAGATATATCTAGCGACACTTCGGCGACTTGTGTTGATACAAGTATATCTGAATTTGAAATTTTATTTTCTAGATCAACTCTGTCTTTAAATGCGAAATCCCCATGAATCAAATGTATTTTTTTATTTTTTATCTCGTCTTTAAGAATCCTATATATATTTTGAGCTTTCTTAACTGTATTTACTAAGATGAGAACACGTTTATTTAAAAGATCTGATCGTTTCATAATGAAATTAATGATATCTTCATCATCAATTTCTATTTTATGTCTTTTAAGTTTTTTATATTCATCTTTAAGAATTATTACGTCTCGTTTATGTTCCGGAAAAATCTTCTTGATTAATTCTATATATACAGGGCTTGGCGTTGCCGACATAAAAAGACTTAACATCTTATAATGGTCTGATAGATGTTTTAAAAAGACCCTTAGAGCAGCAATCATTTCACGAGTCAACAGATGAAACTCGTCTATTACTAATAAAGAGTTTCTTAAATTGAATCGTCTTATATAATATTTGCCGACTTGAAGAGTAGTTAAAAGCAGCTGATCTATAGTTGTTATTAATATCTTTGGCACAAAATATTTATATAGATCGAGAGTTTTCTCTTCATCAAGATCTTCACGATAAAAAAATTCTGCATCTGCAAAGTAAAAGTATTCGCCGACCAACTCATCTGGAAAGATAGTAGTAAACATATCATAAAAATCTCTAATAGCTGTTATAGTAGGTAAAACATAGATAAGCTTTACCGGTCTCTTTCTAATGAATCTCAAGAGAGCAAGATTAGTCTTTCCCCAGCCAGTAGGAGCTACAATTATTATATGAGGTTTTTGACTTAAAGCTATGTCTAGTTGTTTCTGAAACTTATATGGATCAAAGCTTTTTCTTCTTTCATACGCTCTACTAACAATTATATTCTTCGCAGTCTCATCGCCTAAAGTCTTTGGATATAAATATTGCAAAAATAAATAATCAGCATCTATATTTTTTGCGGAGATTATATCAGCTAATTTCACAATGCCCATTACATCCGCAAGATCAAGCATCGTTTTTATATCTAATTTTCTTATTATCATATTAAGATTATTTAGAACGTTTCTGGTTTTATAATTATACCAGTCTCGATTATGTTTCCGTAGGATCTCTCTTGCCACATTATGATACTCGGCTGGTACATATAGAGGACTATGATGTGTCAAAATCGCATAAATCAATAGATTAATATAAACTTCAGTTAGATTATTTGTAAGAATGTCTTTATTATTTAGAAGCCACTCAGCACCTTCTATTGAGTGTGGAGGTCTAGGATACATATTGAGATCCCACGTATCTAATAACTTACCCACATCATGTAGGCTACATAATAAAATAGCGAACTTCTTAATATTTTCTTCAAAATTATAAGTCTCCATTAACAACTTTACGATACTTACACATTCGTTGATATGCGTAATATAGTCTTTATCGGGATGTGTTCTTTTTGACAGATTTAAGCCTTTAGATCTTAGTTTGCCTATTACCTCATCATAAGTCATAAATTCTCAACTACAATAACCGAGGTAGAGAGAGGCGTAATTCATTTATGTTTGTAAAATTCAAATAACTCACCTAACTTAGAAAGATTAAGTCCTATGTCATAGTTTGAATCAAGATCTATAACTATATCTATGATCCTTCTTAATGCATAAAGATCTAGATCGCCATAAGTAATAAGTCTCTGGCAGAATATTTCGTAATTATTCATTATAATATCGGCTACTTTATCGATCTTTGTTTTATCTTTCTGAGCCTTTCCTCTAGCTCTCTTTATCGTATTAATAAGTTCATCTTTAAATTCTCTCAAAGTAGTTCTATTATCTCGGTTAAGCATCCATATATCTATGAAAATTTCGAGACGAGGTACATTTATGATTCTCCACTTTTCGGTGATTCTCCGCTTTTCCTTTTCGGAAGGCATGAAATATATAGTCACGGAAGATCTTTTGAATCCATCAATTATGGATGTCAATAGATTCTTTTCATCACCTCCAGCTTGATCATAATAATCTATAAGCCAAAAAAGAAAACCAAGAAAGGTCGAAAATGGATATTTTGATTCATAATCTGTTATCCCTAATTTATCTGCTGATATCTTATATCGAGCCTTACGATCAAATTTTTGAGCTATAAGCTGTCTTAAGTTTTCTAATAACTCTTCATCTTCGGTGTATATACCTACGGAATCGCCTAATGCTATAGAACTATAGAGTTTAGATGCTAAATCGGTTAAGATGTTTTCAGAATATTTCTCTCCAGAAAAATAAAGGTTCATAGCTTCACTTTTTGCAACAGAGCCTGGAGAATGCATTCGTCTAAGACCCTGCTCAGCCTTTATCGCTTGATTAACGATATATTGTTTTACATCATCTAATATTCTTTGCATTAATCGTTTAGCTTCATTCATTTCAACAGGTGATAGATCCTGGCCCTGTTTACTTTCGAGAAGTTTTTTAAGCTTTTTATAATTATCACTTCTTCTAATATACCTATTAATATTTCCTTGATCTATCACCTTTTTTATTAACGGATGGCTCTTGAGTCTTTCGGAAATGATATCAAGGATCTCATCTGTTTCTTTATCTTTTTTAGATTTCTTTTCTCGAGTCTTACTGATCATTTGCTCTATGTCTTCCATATATATAGATCCTGTTATTTCCTCCAGACTTTTTAATAATACATCTCTAGAATTAGACATATGTTTTCTCCCTCATTAAAACCATTTTAAAATACACCTAAATCATGAATCGTTCTACATTATATACAAACACTTTATCATATCCATCATTAACAACGTAAAGATCCTTTTTTACATATATTTTTGCTTTAAATACCTGGATAAATTCTGTGTTCACGCGTGCCAAAAATTTGACAGGTATCACCACAGGGATCTCGGTTTTTTCTAAGGAGCCGGTGTTATACATAATTTTATATGTTTCTGCATCTACTTTCTCGAAATATTCCCGTGGACAATAGCCATATCCCTCTTTAGATTTCTCAATTACCGCAGGCTTAACTTCACCTATGTATTCAACAAAGTGATAGTCGTTTCCGCCAAATACATCATACTCGAAATCAAAGTTTTTTAATTTTTCTAAAAGTGTCTCTATTAATTTTTCATCTGCAGATGCGATTGCATATTTATACTCTGGTCTATATAGTTCTTCGCTTTCTTCTATAGGCATTACACTCTGGATATTTTCATATCCCTCTTTTCTCTCAGATGGGTCATCCGAATAATACATTTTGAGAATTCTATAGATATCTTTTCCAAGTTTATATATTCTTGCTAGACTAACAATTATCCCCTCTAAGGATCTTAACATGGATCCAGCGAACAATCTATTGCTGATTTTATAAAGCTCCTCTCTGCTCAGACCCAATATTGCCCCTATAAAGCCTGCCACAGCAGATGGTGGAGGAAGTAGATATGTTCTTCTAACCAGTTTATGCATATGATCTTTGAATTGTGCGGTAGTGAAACGAACAACAAATGTTAAGGCATTCAAAATATTATCTCTCCTGTCTCTTTTTACACACATCGTAGTCTGGCACTATATAACAGCATAATTCCTCAATCAATTTTTCGATATCTGATGATTTTAAATCGCCTTTTATAGGATCAGCTTTGTCTTTAACATATTGTATATAAGAACCATTTTTATAATCTATTAATATCAGTTTTCCGAAGAATTTATCATAGAGTGCTTTGAATTTTGATATGAGGTCTTCATTCAATTTTCCTTCATCTGTGATATCTATATATCCGAAGAATGGAACAAAACGATCTGTTTGTACGATAGCTGCATAGTAGTATTCTGGAACGCTCGGGCTCTGTGAACCTTTTGGAAAGCTCCAACCTTCCCACAATAATATTTCGAGAAATGCTTTTAATCTCCTATATCTTTCTTCAGGTGTTAACTGACATAATCCTTTCTGTTGATCACAGTTTAGCTTATTATCTTTCAATGCTGCAGTTTTTATGTCATCGGTTAGCTCGTCTTCGTAGAATCTTCCTATTCTATCTGATATTATTATATCTAATTTACCGATCCAATCTGCCAACTCTATCTCAAATGGCACAGGATATCCCTTCTCATATTTAGGTAAGAAGTCTCTTGCAAATCTGGTTGCAAACTCCACTTTGATCTCTGAGTGTCTTAATGATATAAGATGTGAAATCTTAATAGGTGCGCTTCTACGTAGAGGCGTCTCCTGTGGTTTAAGAAATCCGAAAAGATCATCATCTACATATAATATAGGATTCCCAATGTCGCCTAGCTGTTTTTCCTGTCTACCTATTAACATCAAAGGATCTATTTCAAAACCTTTCTCGTATAATCTCTCTCTTATGGATCTTCTTATGCTTCTGGCAGAAACAAATGGCCTGATCTCTTGTTTCCATGTTATTATTTTTTTGAGAGGAATTCGAGTTCCTATGCCAGCATCTGAATTGACGTTTCCAACAACTCTTAAAATGAGAGATACAAAGATTCTTCTAGGCATATTCTCACTCTCTCATCATTTTTTACCTTTACCACTTTTTTCTCTTTTCCATGCGTTTAATGCGTCTAGAAGCCCTGCTAAAATTGCAGTGCTGTATCTATAATACTCATCAATAGTCCATCTGCTCTCAGTTCTTATCTCTTCTGGAATACCAACATTTGGCACAAGTTCTACCAGAATATCTATTAAGGCTCTCTTAAAACGTTCAGGTATTAGTTCTGATCTTAGCGTCAAAATGTAAGTCCTCATCTTTTTATCGATTTTATCTTCATTCTCTTCACCATATAAAGCTTCGAGACGATTAATAATTTCTTTACCTGCTACAAATGCCCATCCATAAATAGTGCTCTCACGTTTATCTTCTTTTGACATAAATGTTAATCCCATAGATTTTATTAAACAAAAATATAAATTTACAACTTAGAATGACAGAATCTATTTAAAATAAGCTTTTACTTAATAAATAATTATGGTGCATATGTCTGATAGAGATGGTGGCAAGATAGATTCTAAATATCCTAATGTTCTTGTTAATGTTAATTTGGAGGTTGTTGCTGAAAGATCTATAGTATCTCCTCCTCTTTCCTCTAAGATTATAAAGTTTTTTGTTGATCGTGGGGTTTTTGGTGATGTTGTTAAGAGGCTTTCTTCTTCTCGTGATAAGTATAAGCCTTTTTTTATTTCTAATCTCAGGTATGTTGATGATGTGAGAAGGATCTATTCTGTTGGGAGAGGTGGTGTCTATAATCCTCCTGTTATTCTTTCTGGGAGAAGACTTGTTGGAAGGATCTCTTTTGTCTCTTCTCATGATGTTATTAATGATGTTCTCTCTGTGAAACCTTCTTCTATTTATGATCTTGAGTTCGGCTCTGAGAGGATCCCTCTGAGGATTATTGTTAAAGATGTTGAGGTTGTCGGTGAGATAGATTCTTTGAGTATTGATCTATCTGATAAAATATTGATCCGTTTTCACACGCCAGTCGTCTTATCACCGAAAATAATGATCCCGCCTTCTCTGGCTGAGAAGCCTAAGTATAAGAAGATCCCTGTCTCAAATCTTCTACTACCAATGCCAGGAGCATTAATAGGATACTCAATGAAACTTTGGAACAACATAATGCCTCCAGAAAAAAGATTCACATATCCAAACGATGAAGACAGTCTCTACATATTCAAAACATCATTATTAGCAAATATATTCACAGAAATCATAGACTATAAAATCAGACCAGTCACAGTGGCCGTAGGAAGAGACGAACATGGAAAACTTAGAGAGACAAGAGGATTCATAGGATACATAATAATCAAAATTAATCACCCAAAGATAAGAAGAATAGCAGAAAAAACATTTGCACTAGCAAATCATCTAGGGATAGGAAGAGGAAGAGGAATAGGCCTCGGAGAAATAGAGATAATAAAAACAAAATAATCTGTAGAAAATCTCCGAGCAAAGTCCTAAAAAATTTTTTGACACGGACACACTATAATTTGAGACAAATATTCTTTTTCAGCAATCATGATCAATAACATTTTCAATTTTTCTATGATAAATAATATAGTGAGCTGCTGATCTGTTATAAATAATTTTTCGGCGATGAAAAAGAATCAATAATGTAAAAAAAGATCCTAAGAAAAAAGATATGAGGATAGATCTTACATGACAGATCGGAAGATCTCTTATAGAATTGAAAGTGTTTTCTACTTATCCACCTAAGCCTTATCCTTATGTGTGAAGATCTCTTATAGAATTGAAAGGCCAAAATTTTTTCAGGCTCACCAAGAAGCTTTTTAGCTATCTTACTAAGCTCATTATCAGAAACCCTCCTCAGGAGCCTTATAGGTTTAACAACAGTTTTATCATTTCAGCTTTAATAAGATACACGTAGAAAAGAGTCAAATCCAAGGTATCTTCCCAAGAACAGCCCAGTCCAATAGGCTTCTCATCAGAAAAGTCCAGAGGTGATGATAAAATTACTTCTCATAAGACCCTGAACCTCGATATATTTAGAATATGCATGTCAGATTTATCAGACAAATCTTATATACGATCTCTGTGGGAAGTCTTCAGCAGAAGCTCTGAAAAACTTGCGGTAACGAATGAGGATCCAAGAAACTTTCTCTGGACTTTTCAGACAAAAAGTTTGTCATATCTATTAACATCTAAATATTTTTTGTCATAAGAAAAAATATGCGAAAGATTTATCTGTTGCTAATTTAATAAAATGAATCTGATATTATAGATACATCTAGACAGTCTTTATCATGTTTTTTCAATGATTGTTGTCACATCTATAGGTTTTGCTCTATATGGTGCTGATGTCACTATCATATCTACTCCTGTGGCTGCGTACTCCTCAATGTTTTCTAATGTTATGCCTCCTCCTGCTCCGACAATGATTTTATCACTGATCTTTCTGATCTCTCGGACTATTTTCTCAAGATCTTTTGGAGAGATTTTTTCAAACTGTATGTAGCACGCTCCTGAATCTACTGCTTCAACAGCTTCTTCAAGACTTCTCACTTCAACACCAACACATCTCCCCCCAGATCTTTTTAATGCTCTCTCAACAGCATTTCTCACTCTAGGCTCCTCAATAAAATTAAGATGATTATCAAATATCAATATTGTGTCGGAGAGAGACTGTCTATGAACAACTCCTCCACCTACTAACACAGCCTTCAGATAAAAAATTCTTGTGCCTGGAGGAGGCTGTCTGGTTGTTCCAATAATAATTCTAGGATTAACTTTTCTAGCTTTCTCAATCATTCTTCTGGTATAAGTCGCCACACCACTGGCATATGAGAGAAGTGTTTGAGCAACTCTCCAAGCAAGATGTAGTGAAGATGCTTTTCCAAAAGCCTCTAGAATCTTCTGACCAGCCTCAACCTCTACACCACTTTTAACAATATATTTCACGTCAGCACCAAGGATCTTATATATTCTGGCAGCCTCCTCACTACAGGCGACCACGCCAGGCTCTCTGAAGAATACTCTTGCCACACCGTCTAGATCTGATATTTCCAAGACTTGAGTAGTCAGATCTATGAAATGAATATCTTCATAAATAAGTTTTTTAAGAACATCATCATCTATAAATATGCTCATTCGCAATCTCCATATGATACTTAACGTATCAATATTAA
>Ga0080004_1119976_pt1 | contig 16270 bp, 13 predicted proteins | sample WasSprMetagenome_FD_69207 | JGI IMG/M metagenome (GOLD analysis project Ga0080004, IMG submission 69207) | Sulfidic aquatic microbial communities from Washburn Spring, Yellowstone National Park, USA - WS (SPADES assembly) (version 2) | ecosystem: Environmental > Aquatic > Thermal springs > Hot... | reverse complement strand
CAGCGGACGGGGCCTCGCGCTGCCGGCGCGCAAGAGCCGGCCCATCGCCGAGGAAGAGAAGCGCGTCATCGCCTACCACGAGGCCGGCCATGCCCTGGTGCGGCACTTCCTGCCGCACTGCGACCCGGTGCACAAGGTCAGCATCATCTCGCGCGGCATGGCGGTCGGCTATACGCTCTTCCTCCCGCAGGATGACCATCTTCTGCAGTCCCGCGAGAAGTTTTACGATGAGATTGCCAGCATGCTGGGCGGGCGCGCGGCGGAGGAAATCGTGTTCAACGAGATGTGGACCGGCGCCAGCGATGACCTCGAACGGGCCACACGGTTGGCCAGACGTATGGTCAAGGAATACGGCATGAGTGAGAAGCTCGGCCCGATGACCTTTGGCCAGAAGGAGGAGCTGGTCTTCCTGGGACGGGAAATCGGGGAGCACCGCAATTACAGCGAACAGATTGCCCGGCTGATTGACCACGAGGTACGCACCATCATCTCGCAGGCGTACGAACAGGCGAAGGCCATCCTGCGGGAACATCGGACCGTGCTGGATGCGGTCGCCCAAAAGCTTATCGAGCAGGAGACGCTGGATGGCGATACATTCCGCTCGCTCGTGGAATCCATGTTGGCGGCGGAACAGCGGGCAGTAGGGGCAGAGAAGGAGGCTCGGCCGGCATGAACGAGGTTCCCCTCTTCGACAACCTGCGCCCCGGGCTGCAGGCCGAATATTCCCTGGTGGTGGATCAGGAACACACCGCCCGGCATCTGGGGAGCGGCGGCGTAGATGTGCTGGCGACCCCAGAAATGGTGCGCATGATGGAGCGCGCCGCCGTGATGGCGGTGGACCATCTTCTGCCAGATGGATACCGCACGGTGGGCGTGCGAGTGGACGTCACCCACAAGGCGCCGACCCCGTTGGGGATGAAGGTCACGGCGCGGGCGGAGCTGATCGCGGTAGACGGCCGGCGGCTGACCTTTCGCGTCACTGCCGCGGACGAGAGGGAAGTGGTCGGCGAGGGCATACACGAGCGGGCGATCATCGCCCTGGACCGCTTTGCCCGCAAGATTGAGGAGAAGCGCGGCCTGAAAGGGCAGTAAGGGGCGCGCCGGCGCTATGGCAACAGCTTGACCGCCGGCCCCCAGGTAATGCGCTCCATCAGCCAATCCGCATAATGGGTCTGCAGGGCGATGACCCGCGCCATCCGGTTATCATCCACGCGCTTGACATAAATTGACCACTGGCCATCGCGATCCGAGAGGAACGCGATGGCTTTACCATCCGGTGACCACGCCGGCATCCCATCGTTGGCAGGATTCACGGTGAACCGGCGTAACCCCTGACCATCTGCGCCGACCAAGTAAATCTCCCAGTTGCCGTCGCGATTGGACATGAAGGCGAGGCGGGTGCCGTCCGGCGACCAGGCGGGGAAGCCGGCGCTGGGGTCCAACAGGATCGCCTGGCGCACCCCATCGGCAACACGGTACAGATAGATGCCGCATTGATTGCCGCTCTCGTCACACCCTTTGTAGGCAATGGTATCCCCGCGCGGAGACCACGCCGGCGTCTGGCCCGGGATGAGGGAACGCGGCTCCGCCTCCCCGCCGGCCCAGGTGGTGAACAGCGTCCACACCCGCTTGCTCATGCGGTCCGACGTAAAGACCACCTCCTGGCCGTCGGGCGAGAAGGATGGGTACAGATCCTGGGTATACGAGGTGATCAGGTGGAACGCCGGCGGGACGCCGGCGCTCAGGTCAATCACGTAGAGCCCCAGGGTGCCGACGCCGCTGAGCGCGCGCACTACCAACCGCTTGCCACTGCGGTCCACCTGGGGATGATGGACGCCGGCAAACACCTCAATCGGTGCAGAGCCGGTAAGCCCAACGGCGTACAGGACATATTCGCGGCGGGCGTCATCGTACACCGCGTAGTATATCTGCCCGCTCAGGCCCAGTTCACGGAGCGCGGCGGCATTTTCGCCCGCCGGCGCCGGCGTCCCCGGCGTCGCTTCTGGTGAAGGCGTCCCCGTCCCCTCCGCGGGGGAGGGGGGCGGCACGTTGCGCTGACAGTAATCCACCATCTGATCGCGCTTCTGCACCACCTGCGGTTTGGCCTGCAGATTGGCGGCATTGGTGTACTGCTCGGCGGCCTGGCACCAGGCGCCCTGTTCCGCCAGCATATCGCCATAGGCGACATAGGCGTTGAAGAGCCGGCTGGCAACGTCCTTATAGTCCGGCCGGGCACGATATAAGGAGGAAAATCCCTCTACCGCCTTCTGCCAGTCCGCTCCCCAGAAGCCAATGGCCGAGAGATAGCCGGCGGCCAGCTCGCGCTCGCGTTTCACCGTCTGGTCATCCGGCCGGATGGCCAGCGCCAGGTCGAAGAGCCGGAGCGCCTCCTCCATCCGATCCTCTCCGACCAGCCGCAGTGCCTCCTGGTAATAGCACTGGAAGAGCAGGTCAGCGATCAATGCAGGTTCGTAGTTGGGGTCAACCTTTAGGATATCGTTGATGCGGTCTACTGCGTCCATGTATTGGCCGGCCTGAAACAGGGACCGCGCCTCTGCCAGCCAGGCGCTCAGCGGGGGCGGTGTCCCTTCGCCTTGTTCCGCGGCCGGCGTCATCGTCGGCAGTGGGACGGAAGTGGGGGTGGGGATGGCCTCAAGGTACACCTGGCTTTCGCGCAGACGCTGCCAGGCCGGCTGGAAATCGGGACGCAGTCGGATGGCCTCTTCGAACTCGGCCTGGGCCAGCTCATACTCGCCGGCCTCCATATGCGCCACGCCGGCGCGGTAATGCTCCAGCGCTTCTGTCTGGAGGCGCTCCTCCCGGTCTTTCAGACCGTCAAAATAACCGAGGACGCCGGCGCCCACCACCAGCGCCAGTGCGGTGGCCAGGAAAATCACCACGATCAGGAGCCAGTTCGGCTTCAAAGGGACAGGAGCGGCCGGTGCCGGCAGGGGAACATGCACGGGTTCCTCTGGTGGGACATGGCTCCAGCGGCGCGGCGCCCGGGGCAGTGTAGAACTCGGTTTCATATATGACCTCTTTCCAGGGATGCGGGAACTCCGGGCGTCCCCAACTTCAGGGGTAGTAGTAGCCCTGCCAGCGTTCCTCGCTCCCATCCTCTGCGAGAAGGTGTAGCGAGAAGAGAGAGCCGGCCATCGGCTCCTCTCCCCACGGGAAAGCTATTTCTATCACACGACCAGCGGGATTGTCAAGATACGCGCGGCCAATCTCCCTGTCATCCACGCGCAGTACCGCAGTACCGCGCAGAGGGGCGGCCGGCCAGATGCGGAGGCCCAGCTCCTTTGTGTCCGCATTCCACGCCGCGCGCACGGCACCGGAAGGGCCGGCGGCCGTCAGCCCATGCAGGCCGGCGACAGGGAACCAGGTTTCCTGCCAGCGAAGCTGTTCGCCGGGGGCCAGGGGATGAGGCTCCCCGAAGGCCGGCGTCAGCCCCCCGTGAAGCTCGACGTAATATGAGCCGTCGTCGGTCCACAGGGAGGCCGGCAGTCGGGCCGAGGGGCCGCCGAATCCGAAGGCTTTGACGCCGTGCGCAGTCTGCGGGGGGAATGCCCGCACCAGGCCAATGTCAGCGGACACGTCGTAGACGCCGGCGAAGCCGAACTCCGCCTGCGGCCAGGCAAACACCCCCAGCCAGCCCTGCCAGGTGTCGGGGAAGCTCCAGTCGGTTCCCTGCCAGTACGGCCAGGAGATGCTCTCGCCGGCCGCCGGAAGCCGGGGGTCGCTGGTGGAGTGAATGCGCGCCTGACGCGCCGGCAGGAAAAAGCGCAGGGAGGACGCGGCGTTCGGGGAATCGCCCGCCGACATCATGGCATTGCTCCAGAACTGGAGCGGCAGTGTGGAGGCAGTACCGTTGTGCAGGGTGATTTGGAGGAGGAAGCGCGCCTCGCCGGCCGGCAGGATCACATCCACCTGCGCCCGCAGGCGCTCCTGCTCCGTCGAATCCGTCAGACGCACTCTCCCTTCCCTGCCCGCAGTGACAATCTCAGCCTGCCAGGGTGTGGCCGATTCGTACCCATGTTCCTCCACCGGCAGGCAGAATTCGATGCCGCCGGCGGCCAGCCACCATCCCTGCTCCGGCGGTCCCCAGCGGGTGGGCTTCAGCACGGCATTCTGATAGAGCAGGTTCCGGCCCGCGGCTTTCAGCGAGCATTCATAGATGCGTCCGCCCAGCTCGGGAATGATGCTCACCCGCAGATAGGCGTTCTCCATCACGATCTGCTCATATTGGCGCGGCGCCGGCCGCGGCGCGGATGACTCGTACGCATCCCAATCGAGGCGCCAAACAGGCATACGGTATTGGGTGGAGAATTCCTGGCGCAAAAAGTCCTGGTACGGATACGTGGCAATAGTCGCCGTGGTACGGTACACCCGCACCGCCGGCGGCGGTGCGGACGTCGGGGAAGGGGTCGGCGGCTGCACGGCTGTCACAGCAGATGTGGGTGTTGGCGTGGGCTGTGCCGGCAGGGTGTCCGTGGGCGAAGGGGAAGGCCGGCGGGTAGGAGTGCTGGTCGGCGTGTGTATAGGCGCCGGCAGGGTAGGCGAGGGAACGAATACCGGAGAGGTGACGGCCGTCGGCGAACTGGGCGGGCCGGCCGTGGCAGATGGCGCGTTGGAACTACCGCCGGCGCAGGCCGAACAAAGCGCCAGCAGGACGACTACCAGTATCGCCCCAATATCGAAAGAGGAATGCACTCGTAGCTCCGTGACGCGGATGGTGATGCTCCGCCCTCACATCTGGAACAGCTCATGGCGGGCGAGCTGGAGATGGCGCTGGGTCAGGACGTTCAGCGCCTTCTCCGCAAAGATGAAATCCTCCGCCAGAGTGCGCAGGAGCGTGTCCATGCCCTCGACGCGCGCCTGTTCGTGTTCGGAGGCCAGACGGTAAAAGGCCTGGCCGTGCGATTCGTAGTCCTCCAGCCGCGTCAGGAGCTGGGAACGGGCCCGCCAGCGCGCCAACTGCTGGGTCGGATAGCGCCGGCTCGGGTCAATATGCTCGGGAAAGACGCCGGCCAGGAACAGGCACACTTCTCCGATGCGCCGGTAGGCGCCGTAGCGGAAGGCCGGCTCCAGGCTCTCCGCATAGCGAATCATGCTTTCCACATCCAGCTCGCTGGCGCGAACCCGGTACCAGACCCCGCGGCGCACCCGCATGCGGATGGTGACGCTCTCCACCCGGGTGAAGGACGCCAGCATCTGGGCCAGGTAATCCCGGATGGCCTCGTCCTGCAGGAGCTCCACCACCTTTTCTGTATCGAACAGGACGACCTTTTGCCGGCTGCGCAGTTCCACCGTAAAGGCTTCCTGCGCCAGCTCGCGAGTAGTGCGGCGCAGAAGGATGGTGAAATAGAGCCAGGGGGAAAGCTCGACCACCAGCTCCTTTTCGCGGGCCACCCGCTGGAATACCCGCTCATCGTCGAGCAACTGCTCCAGCAGAGCGGTATCCCCCCGGATGGCGCGCGCCACTTTCTCGCGATCCGGCCGGCCCGGCATCACCGTATCTACCAGGAACAACAGGTCTGTCCAGCTCAACCGATACTGCCACATCCCCACACGAACCAGGAACACGTTTCAGAGATATTTTTTCCATGGGTGCCGGCATACCCGGCACCCCATACACGCCAGGCTTTCCCACTACCTAATATAAAATTATAGCGGTTGGCAGGAAAGGCGCAAACCTTATCCATGCAAATTCACGTACCGATAGTGGCAGCTATCTGTCAGCTGGCTGGGTGCTCATCTGGTCCCTGGTGGCGCCGGCCTGTGCGGCGACCAAGTAGCAGAAGAGGGTGAGTACGTCAGCATACAGCATGATGGACAGCAGCGTTTGTCTCAATGTCCGTCCTAGAGGGTATCGGAGTGATGCCATGATTCCCCACTCGTACCTCAGGAGCATCTTCAGCGGGTTATTTGCTACAGGGAGTTGCAAGAGGCTCTCAAATATGGTAAGATTCTCACAGAGAGTCAACGGTTTCGAGAATCATATCTGGCCCAACATAGCGGAGCTTATACTTATAGGGGAGAGAGGGAGCACATGTCTGAAGTTTTGTTCAAAAAGGTAGATTATACCGTGAACAAATTGCTGGAAGATATTGAAATGGGCAATATCGGCCTACCCGATATTCAAAGACCCTTTGTCTGGAACACGACCAAGGTTCGCGATTTGTTCGACTCGATGTATCGCGGTTTTCCCATTGGATACTTGCTCTTTTGGGAGAATGGCCTCCCAGGCGAGCATAGAGTTATTGGGGTTGACCAAAAGAAGAGGGCTCCTAATTTGCTCATTGTAGACGGTCAGCAAAGGCTCACCTCCTTGTATGCGGTCATGAAGGGTGTGCCTATTGTTGACAAAGACTTTCGAAAGATAAGACTACGCCTGGCCTTTCACCCTTTAACCCAGCAGTTTGAAGTGACCAATCCGGTCATCGAGAAAGATGTGGAGTGGCTACCGGACATCAGCGTGCTCTGGCAGAGTTCGACAAAACTGCTGGCGTTTGTCAACCAGTTTATGGAGCGGCTTGCAACCAAACGTCCTCTGTCGGAAAGAGAGCGTGAGCAGATTTATCAAGCAATTGATCGGTTGGTAGACTTACAGAAATACCCTCTCACTGCGCTCGAGGTCTCTGCAAACGTCAAAGAGGAGCAGGTAGCGGACATTTTTGTGCGTATCAATAGTCAGGGTACACCGCTTAACCAAGCCGATTTCATCCTAACACTAATGTCAGTCTTCTGGGATGAAGGACGAAAGGATCTGGAATATTTTTGCCGAGCCGCCAAAGAACCATCTGATGACGGCAAACCCTCACCATACAACCCATACTTCCATCCCGGTCCGGACCAGTTACTGCGTGTAAGCGTCGCATTGGGCTTTCGGCGGGCGAGATTGGAGTATGTGTACTCTCTGTTGCGCGGCAAAGACCTGGAGACAGGAGAATTTTCCTCTCAGCGGCGTGATGAGCAGTTCGGTATACTCCGTAAAGCTCAGGCCGATGTGCTAAATCTGCAGAACTGGCATGAGTTCTTCAAGGTGCTGAATCTGGCAGGATATATTCATCCTAAAATGATCTTGTCAGAAACCGCAATTGTATATACATATGCCCTTTGGCTCATTGGGAAGAAGGACTTTCATGTAGAGCCGTATGCTTTACGGAGGGTCATGGCTCAATGGTTTTACATGGTTGCCCTCACAGGCCGTTATACCGATTCTCCTGAGAGCCGCATGGAGCAGGACCTTGCTATGCTACGTGACCTGTCCAAACCAGAAGAGTTTCTGAGTATATTACGGCAACAAATAGATGCGGTCTTCACCCGGGACTTCTGGGAGGTGACCCTACCCAATCAACTTGTGACAGCTTCCGCGAACAGCCCATATCAATCGGCCTTTTTCGCCGCCCTTTGCATTCTGGATGCCCCCGTGCTATACTCAAACATGAAGGTTCGGGATCTGCTGAACCCAACTATCCATGGAACCAAAAGGGCTTTAGAGCGTCATCATCTATTCCCTAGGAAATATTTGAAAAGGTTGGGAATTAAAGAACAGCGGTATATCAATCAGGTTGCGAATTACGACTTGGTGGAATGGAAGGACAATATTGACATCAGCGATCAGCCGCCGGCACAATATGTGCCGGCGTACGAGCGCAGATTCTCCCCCTAACAGCTATCCCAGATGTATAGACTGCATGCCCTGCCAGATGGATGGTATCACATGGATTATCATCAATTCTTAGAGGAGCGCCGAAAACGGATGGCAGCCATCATCCGCGAAGGATATGAGCATTTGACCAGCATATAGGGTCAATGATAGTCGACCATGAGCCTTTTGACATTGGGAATCATTCCTACCCTTGGCCTAAGATATTTTTTCCAACACTCTCACAGCTACGAGGTGAGAAATCGAATACTAGCCCAAATATTTTCTCGGGAGGCCGGCAATGAAAGTAGCAATTCTCGTCGAGGACATGTATGAGGACGTCGAGTTCTGGTACCCCTATTACCGGATGAAGGAAGCCGGCGCGGAGGTCGTCGTAGTGGCCCCCAAGGCGGGCGCAACCTATAACAGCAAGCATGGCTATCCGGCGGTCAGCCAGCTTTCTAGCGCCGAGGCCAGCGCCGATGAGTTCGATGCGGTGATCGTGCCCGGCGGTTTCTGCCCGGATCGCCTGCGGCGCGATCCCAATATCCTGCGCTTCGTCGCGGATATGGACAAGAAAGGCAAGGTGGTGGCGGCTATCTGCCACGCCGGCTGGGTGCTCATCTCCGCCAAGATCCTCAAGGGCCGCAAGGCCACCAGCGTGAGCGCCATCCGAGATGATATGGAAAACGCCGGCTGTATCTGGCTCAATGAACCGGTGGTCGTGGATGGCAACTTGATCACCTCCCGGGTGCCGGATGACCTGCCGCATTTCCTGCCGGCCATCATCAAGGCGCTGAAGCTGGCATAACCCTTCGGCCGGCCGCCCATGGAACAGCTCAACCCTATCCTGCAAGCTCTCCTGGCCACCTGTTTCACCTGGGCGATGACCGCGGCCGGCGCCGCCGGCGTCTTCGCCACGCGCCAGGTCAACCAGAAACTGCTGGACCTGATGCTGGGCTTTGCCGCCGGCGTGATGATCGCGGCCAGCTACTGGTCCCTGCTGGCGCCGGCCATCGAACTGAGCGCGGAAATGGGAGGGGTGCCCTCCTGGATGCCGGCGGCCGCCGGCTTTCTCCTGGGGGGCGCCTTCCTCCGCCTGGTAGATTATCTCCTGCCGCATCTGCATCTGGATATGCCGGAGGAAGCGGCAGAGGGCCTGCGCACCACCTGGCGGCGAAGCGTTCTGCTGGTACTGGCCATCACCCTCCATAACTTTCCCGAGGGACTGGCAGTGGGCGTGGCGTTCGGCGCCATCCACGCCGGCTATCCCTCCGCCTCCCTGGGCGCGGCAGTGGCCCTGGCAGTAGGCATTGGCCTGCAGAACCTGCCCGAAGGCCTGGCGGTTGCCATGCCCCTGCGCCGGGAGGGGCTTTCCCGCGGCCGCAGTTTCATGTACGGCCAGCTTTCCGGCCTGGTAGAGCCTATCGCCGGCGTCCTGGGCGCATCGGCGGTGTTCCTGGCGCGTCCCCTGCTTCCGTATGCCCTGGCGTTCGCCGCCGGCGCCATGATTTACGTGGTGATCGAAGAGCTGGTGCCGGAGTCGCAAAGCGGCGGACATTCGGACATCGCCACAGTGGGCTCCCTGCTTGGCTTTGTCATCATGATGGTGCTGGACGTCGCCCTCAGCTAAGCGCCCTTCCCCCAGGGGGCGCCGGCTTTGACAGCCTCATCGAAATCAAGTATCATTGCCGGCGCTGTTCGGAAACAGCGCGGTGACCAGCCGGCCACCCCATCAAGGCGTACCAAGGAGTGCCCCATGCGCGAGGTAACCATTGCCGTTGTCCAGACCCAGCCGGAACTGGCCGAGGTCGAGCGCAACCTCATCCATATGTCCGACCTCATCCAGAAGATCTGCCTGGAAGAACCGGTGGACCTGATCATCTTTCCCGAGCTGGCTACCACGGGGTACGAGTGCGGCATGCGCTTCGCCGAGCTGGCCGAACGCGTGCCCGGCCACAGCGTGAATCTCCTGGCGCGGCGCGCCAGCGAGTTCGGCGTCCATATCCTCTTCGGCCTGCCCACCAAAGAGAAGGTCGAGAGCATCCTGTACAACGGCGCGGTGCTCATCGGCCCAGAGGGCGAGGCGGTGCTGGAATACCGCAAGGTGCATCTGAAGGGCGAGGAAAAGCTGGCCTTCCGGCCGGGCTTTCGATATATTGTCTTTGACGCCGGCTTCGGCACCATCGGCGTGCTTATCGGCTGGGACCTGGCCTTCCCCGAGGCGGCTCGCTCCCTGGTGCTGGACGGGGCGGAACTGCTCTGCGTGTGCGCCAACTGGGAGGAACCGCGCCAGGACGAATGGTACACCTTCCTCAAGGCCCGCGCCATGGAGAACGCCGCCTTCGTAGCCGCGGCCAACCGCATCGGCGAGGAATACAGCTACCGCTTCTTCGGTCACAGCGCGGTCATCAGTCCCTACGGCGAGGTGTTGAGCACCATTGACGAGCCGATCGAGGGCTACAGCATCGTGCGGGTGGACCTGGACCTGGTGCGCAAGGCGCGCGAGGAGTCGCAGTTACTGCAGAGCCGTCAGCCGATGACCTATCGCGCCGTGGTGCGCAAATATTAGGCCGGCCATCCCGCCGAGGTGCGCAATATGCCCGAACGCATCATTGACCTGCGCAGTGATACCCTTTCCCAGCCCACCCCCGCAATGCTGGAGGCCATCCTGACCGCCCGCCTGGGGGACGATTCCCGCGACGGGGACCCCACCGTGCTGGAACTGGAGGCGCTGGCCGCGGAGCTGATGGGCAAGGAAGCCGCCATGCTGACCGCCAGCGGCACGATGTCCAACCTGATCGCCATGCGCACCCATGCGGAAGCCGGCGCTCCTCTCATCCTGGAATCCCAGGCGCATATTTACCATAATGAATTCGGCGGCTATGCCGCGGTATGCGGCCTTCAGCCCATCCTGGTGCCCGGCCGGCGGGGCGCTATGGACCTGGATGCCCTGCGCGCCGCTCTGCGCAAGGCCGGCCAGGGGTTTCCGGCGCGCGGCCTGGTGTGCCTGGAAAACACGCATAATGCCGCCGGCGGCACCGTCTTGTCGCCCGCCTTCACCGCACAGGTCAGCGACATCGCCCATGCGGCCGGCCTGCCCGTGCATCTGGACGGGGCGCGCATCTTCAACGCGGCGGTGGCCCTGGGAGTGCCGGCGCGGGAACTGGCCGGCCCGGTGGATTCGGTATCCTTCTGCCTTTCGAAAGGGCTGTCCGCGCCGGTCGGGTCCCTGCTGGTGGGAAGCAGAGAGTTCATTGAGCGGGCACGTCGAATACGGCGGGCCTTGGGCGGGAGCATGCGGCAGGCCGGCATCATCGCCGCGCCGGGCCTGGTGGCCCTGCGCACCATGATCGGCCGGCTGGCGGAGGACCATGCCAACGCCCGCCTTTTCGCCGAGCAGTTGGCCGGGGTGACGGGGTTGTACATTGACATGGAGACGGTGCAGACCAATATGGTCAACGTGGATGTCGCCGGCCTGGGCATTGACGCCGGCACCTTTGCGCGTTTCCTGGCGGAGCGCGGTGTGCGGGGACTGCCCGGCCTGGGCACCGTCATCCGGTTCGTGACCTATCGCGGCATCACCCGGCAGGATGTGATGGAGGCCGCGGAGATCATTCGCCGGCTGGTGGCGGAGCATCCCTGGCGGCCGGCGGAACAACTGGAGTCATAGGAGGGTTCACGGCGTGGAGAAACAGCCCAGCTCCCGATACTGCTTTCTGTGCGGCCGGCAGAATCCCGTCGGCCTGAAGATCACATGGTACACAGACCGCGCCAACGGGCAGGTGCGCGCGACCGTCACTGTGCCGGAACATTTCAACGGTTACCCCGGCGTGGTGCACGGCGGCATTGTGGCGGCCATCCTGGATGAGACGGCCGGCCGGGCGGTGCTCCTGGGCGGCGATGTGGATGACAGCCTAATGGTGACGATGAAGCTGGAGGTGAAGTACCGCCGGCCGACCCCAACCGGGGTGCCGTTGGAGGCGGTGGGCTGGTTGATCCGCCGGGATGAGCGCCGTGCCCAGGCGGCGGCGGAACTGCGCCTGCCGGATGGAACGGTGTGCGCCGAAGCCGAGGTCCTGCTGGCCCGCCCACGCGAGGAATTCATGCGCAGTTGGGAACCGGAACGGCCCTATTGGCGGGTATACGAGGATTAGGCCGGCGGAATTCTGACAGGCGCAGATTTGCCAAAGTTTGGATTTTGGATATAATATATAACCGAACACAGCGGAGCGGTCCGCCCGTCACAGGAGCATCGTAGCCCGGGACCATCCGCGGCATGGGCGTCATCGTGGATTCCATGCGCTCCAGCCCATGCCCTGGCCGGCATTGCGCCATCGTTGCAGTCTACGGCCAGCACTCAGCTCGCTTTCGTCGAAGCTATCTACACAGCCGGCGGGCTGAGAAGCAATCCGCCTGGAATGAGGAAACTCATTCCAGGCGGTTGCTTTTCTGAAGCAGGGTGGGGGTCATTCGTTCATAGCGCGGATGATGGCATCCGCCATTTCCTGCGTGCCCACTGCGGTGGGGTCGTCGCGCGAGGGCTTCAGGTCGGCGGTGACGTAGCGCCCTTCGGCGATGACCCGTTCCACAGCGCGCTGGACGCGGTCGGCGGCGTCATGCTCGCCCAGATAACGGAGCATCATTACCCCGCTCAGGATGGTGGCCGTAGGGTTCACCCGATTCTGGCCGGCGTATTTGGGCGCGGAACCGTGCACCGGCTCGAATACCGCCATGTCCTCCCCGATGTTGGCCCCCGGCGCCATGCCCAGGCCCCCGACCAGGCCGGAACAGAGATCGCTGACGATGTCGCCGTACAGGTTCGGCATCACCAGCACATCGTACTCATGCGGATGCTGGACCAACTGCATGCACATGTTGTCAATGATGCGGTCATCGAAGGCGATATCGGGGTATTGGGAGGCGACCTCGTACGCTACCTTGAGGAACAGGCCGTCGGTGGTCTTCAGGATATTGGCCTTATGTACCGCGGTGACCTTGCGCCGGCCGTTGGCGCGCGCATACTCGAAAGCGAAGCGCACGATGCGCTCGCTGGCATGCCGCGTGATGATACGGATGGCCTCCGCCGCCACATCCGGGATAACCTCATGTTCAATGCCCACGTAGAGACATTCGGTATTCTCGCGGATGACCACCAGGTCAATATCCTGGAACGGCCCCTGCACCCCTTTGAACGAGCGCGCCGGCCGCACGTTGGCGTACAGGTCCAGCGCCTGCCGCAGGGCGACGTTCACACTGCGGAAGCCAGTCCCCACCGGCGTGGTGATGGGGCCTTTCAGGCCGACTCTCGTCCGGCGCAGGGAATCCAGCACATGCTCCGGCAAGGGGGTCCCATAGCGCTCCATTACATCGGCGCCGGCCTCCTGCACATCCCATTCAAACGGCACGCCGGTCGCCTCCAGCACGCGCCGGGTGGCCTCGATCAGCTCGGGACCCGTGCCGTCTCCCGGAATCAACGTCACACGATATGCCATCGCTTCATCACTCCTCAATCCTTTATACTCCGCCGGCGCGGATGTAGTTCAGCAGTCCGCCGGCCAGCAGAACCTCCACCTGCCGCGGCGTCAGGTCGTAGCGGACCTGGAACGAGGTGCCCTTGGTCAGGTTATGGACGGTGATGGGACGGCCGGCTCGCAGGGCGGCGTGCACATCGCACATCTCCAGCTCATCCCCTTGCTCCAGGCCGGCGTAATCCGCCTCGTCCATGAACGTCAGCGGCAGGATGGCCACGTTCACCAGGTTGGCGTGATGGATGCGGGCGAAGGACTTGGCGATGACCGCCTGCAGTCCCAGGTACATGGGCGCCAGCGCCGCATGCTCTCGGCTGGAACCCTGCCCATAGTTCACGCCGCCGACCACGAAGCCGCCTCCCCATTCTTTGGCCCTGCGCACGAAATCGGGGTCCACCCGCCAGAACACGTACTCGGAGATGGCCGGGATATCAGAGCGCAGGGGAAGCACCTGGGCGCCGGCCGGCATAATGTGGTCCGTCGTGATGTTATCCCCCACCCGCAGGAGCACGCGACCGCGCAGGGTATCAGGCAGGGGACGCGCCTGGGGCACCGGTTTGATGCAGGGCCCGCGGATGATTTCCACCTCATCGGGGTTCTCCGCCGGCGGCAGTATCATGTTGTCGTTGATGAGATAGCGCGCCGGCGGCTCGATGACGATGGGTTCGCCCAGCCGGCGGGGATCCGTGATGACGCCATTCAGCGCGGTGGCGGCGCAGGTGGCCGGGCTGGCCAGGTAGACAGCGTCGTCAGGTGTCCCGCTTCGCCCCTTGAAGTTGCGGTTGAAGGAGCGCACGGAGGCAACGCCGGTGGCCGGCGACTGGCCCATGCCGATGCAGGGGCCGCAGGCGGATTCGAGGATGCGGGCGCCGGCGGCGATGAGATCCGCCAGCGCTCCATTCTCCGCAATCATCTCATAGACCTGTTTACTGCCCGGCGTGACCGTCAGGCTGACGCGGGGATGAACGGTCTTGCCGCGTAAGATAGCCGCCACTGTCATCAGGTCTTCGTACGAGGAATTGGTGCAGGAGCCGACGCACACCTGCCCCACCGGGGTTCCCTCCACCTCCCGGACGGGGACGGCGTTGTCCGGGCTGGATGGCAGGGAGATCATGGGCTCCAGCGTGTTCAGGTCAATCTCGATGTATTCGTCATATGTAGCATCCGGATCTGCGGCGAGCGGCACCCAGGCCTTTCCTCTGCCTTGCGCTTCCAGGTAGGCGCGGGAGCGCTCGTCGCTGGGGAACACCGACGTCGTCGCGCCAAGCTCGGCCCCCATGTTGCAGATGGTGGCGCGCTGGGGCACGGTCAGGCCGGCCACGCCCGGCCCGTAGTACTCGATGATCTTCCCTACGCCGCCCTTCACGGTCAGCCGGCGCTGAAGCTCAATGATGATGTCCTTGGCCGAGACCCAGGGCTGGAGCCGGCCGATCAGTTTCACCCCCACGACCCGCGGCATGGTGAGATAAAACGCCCCACCGCCCATGGCGACCGCCACATCCAGACCGCCGGCGCCGATGGCCAGCATGCCGAGTCCGCCGGCGGTGGGAGTATGACTGTCGGAACCGAGAAGCGTCTTGCCGGGGACGGCGAAGCGCTCCAGGTGGACCTGATGACAGATGCCGTTGCCCGGCCGCGAGAAATAGGCGCCGAACTTGGCGGCGGTGCTTTGTAGATAGCGATGATCATCGGCGTTGCGGAAATCGGTCTGGAGCATGTTGTGGTCCACATAGCTCACGGAAAGCTCCGTGCGCACGCGCGGCAGGCCCATGGCCTCGAATTCCAACCAGGCCATTGTGCCGGTCGCGTCCTGGGTAAGCGTCTGGTCAATGCGAATGGCGATTTCCTCGCCGGCGATCATTCTGCCGGCGACGAGATGGGACGCGATGAGCTTCTGGGCAAGGTTATACGCCATGCGGTGATTCCTCCGACATGCTGGGATTATGAAGCGACAAGGACACAGCCGGCGCTGGGCCGGAGCGCACCTCATTGCCGCCGGCGGGCGACTGCTCACACTGCAGTTGCGTGGGGGTGCCATCCACATCGAGGCGGTACCACAGCGGCCCATATTATACAACACATGGCGGGATACGTCCAGCGCGACAGTTGCCGCATGCTTGGCATGAGCACCCGATATGGATAGAATGGAATGGAGCGTGGAGGGAGGTGGAACCATGGCCACCATACGCATCGGATGCTGTGGGTTCGTACGCTCGCGGGCGGAATACTTCGCGCAGTTTGACCTGGTGGAAGTCCAGCAAACCTTCTACAAGCTTCCCCAGGTGGAGACAGCGCGGCGCTGGCGCCAGGAAGCGCCGCCGGCCTTCGAGTTTACCATGAAGGCCTGGCAGGCCATCACCCATGACCCTTCTTCCCCCACCTATCGCAAGGCCGGCCTGCAGTTGCCCGGGCCGGCGGAGCACTACGGTTTCTTCCGACCGACCGACGAGGTGATGACAGCCTGGGAACGCACCCTGGAGATCGCCGGCGCCCTGCAGGCGAGCATCGTGGTACTGCAGTGCCCGGCCCGCTTTACCCCGACCGCAGAACATATCCGCAACATCCGCCAATTTCTGGAGCGTGCCCGCCGGCCCGCCGGCCTGCGGCTGGCGTGGGAGCCGCGCGGCGAGTGGCCGCGGGAGATCATCGCCGGCATCTGCCGCGAGTACGACGTCATTCATGCGGTGGATCCGTTCCAGGGCCTGCCGGCGGCGGATGGCACAGCCTACTTCCGACTGCACGGCCGCACCGGCTACCGCTATCAGTACACGGACGAGGACCTGGAGCAGTTGGCCGCCTGGTGCCAGGGGTTTGCGACGGCCTACTGTATGTTCAACAACATCAGCATGTGGGAGGATGCCCTGCGGTTTCGCCGGCTCACCGCCGGCGATAGTGCATGAGGTGGCAGGATGCGGGAAGCAGGGGAGAAACGCTGTCGCATTTGCGGAAAGCGCGGCGCTCTGATCGCCGGCTTTCTCGGCGTGTGCCCCGAGTGCATCCGCCGGCGACCCGAGGAGGCGGTACAACTGGCCGGCGAGGCACACCGGCGCGGCCGCCGGCTGCTCGGCCTGCCCGCAGCCCCCCCGCA
>Ga0080004_1166005_pt1 | contig 16282 bp, 22 predicted proteins | sample WasSprMetagenome_FD_69207 | JGI IMG/M metagenome (GOLD analysis project Ga0080004, IMG submission 69207) | Sulfidic aquatic microbial communities from Washburn Spring, Yellowstone National Park, USA - WS (SPADES assembly) (version 2) | ecosystem: Environmental > Aquatic > Thermal springs > Hot... | reverse complement strand
GCAGCTTGGTCGCCTTTCTTGCAGAAAAAGCCGGGGTTAAAGTGCATTTAATCCACGTAAGTCTTGAAAACCGGTCCGAGACACTGCAGGCCGAAGAAGCTGCCCGGATGCTTGGTTTGCCGATCTACAAGTTTCTTTACCGCGAAGAAGACTTGGAGCATGTTCTTCCCAAAGTCTTATGGTGCATTGAAACTTCAGAACCGCTTAAAACAAGCATCGCCACACCTCTCTACTGGACGGCTGAAAAAGCGGCGGAGCTCGGATTTAAAGTGTTTTTGACCGGTCAGGGTGCAGACGAACTTTTCGGAGGATACAGGCGCTACCTAACCGTTTACACGCGTTTCGGCGAGGAACAGGCTTTGAAAGCCATAACATCAGACATCATGAAGATGCATGAGGAAAACTTTGAAAGGGACTTTAAAATTTGCAGCTTCCATAACGTTGAGCTCCGTCTGCCTTTTGCTTCCATTCCGCTGGTAATGTTCGCTTTAAGTATTCCGCTGAACCTTAAAATAGCTTCTAAAGACGATCTTCTCCGAAAAATTGTGTTGAGAAAAACTGCTGAAAAAATTGGGCTGCCATCCAAAATAGTTTATAGGCCGAAAAAAGCTGTGCAATATGCAACAGGTGTGGATAAGGCTATCAAAAAGTTGGTGAAGAGGCGAGACATGTCTATTGGGCAGTTTTTGCAGAAAAGTTTCGAGGATCTACGGCAAGTTCTCAAAGAATAAGAGGAAGGAGTTGGTGTTACTCGATTACTTGGATGGCTCCCTCTGGGCACTGGGCTTCGCATGCTCTGCAAACTAGACATTCTTCCACTTTAACGGGGACAGATTTGCCCTCTTTTATCTCGTAGACGCCGACTGGGCATGTGTCAACGCATGTTCCACATCCGGTGCACTTGTGATTGTCAACCACTATTTTAACCAATTTTCCTCCTCCTTTCCAGCTAGATTTCATTCAAGTCAAATGGGTTAAATAAAAACCTTTAGGTTTGCTAGTGGGCTTCTTCACGTAGCCTTAACAGAATTCCGTTAATTGTGGTTTCAGCCTTCTCCCTTCTGCGTTGATATTCTCCGATAAGCCTTCGATAAGCCTCCAAGGTTAATTCGCCTCTTCTGTGGCGGGCTTCTATGCTTCGAATATCCCCCTCAACCTCGTTGAATTCTGTTTCTGCCACCTCCAGTTGGTGCATCAAATCCGCGTAGCGTCCGCCAGCGGACCGGATTTTCAGCTTGAGCTCGCTTAAGCTTCGTTCAAGACTTGCAAGACGGGTCTCTAAGGTTTTCCTTTGGACCTTATACTTCTGTCTCGGTATCCTGCCCCTGCTAACAGCGACCTCCAAGGACTTCAATTCAGCCACAATTTTCATTTTCTCCTTGTAGGCGTCTACGAAAGACCGAAAAGTTTCAGCGGTCAACTTCACAGCCACGGTGGGGACTTCGATGGCGGCGGCAACTGGTGGAGTGTGGAGCTTCTTCCAGACAGCTATAACCGTGCATGTGAATGTTGCCAGAGCCCAAGCCCATATGGTTGGGCGGAAAGAAAGCCAAAGAGGGCTGTACGTGTAGGAGACTTTAGCCTCCAGGCTGTCTAGCAGGAAAACTCCATTTGTCTGCAGCATTGCCCTCTCCGTGAAAACCTCCCTAGAAGTTCCATAAACAACGTCGGTTGAGGTGCCATTAAGCCTTAAGTCAACAACTTTGGCCCCCTCTGGAAAAGTGAAAGTTATCTCCACATTCTCGACGTAGTACCGGATGTTTTGAAACATTTGAAGGCTGATTTCGCCGTTTTTACCGCTTCTAACAATGAAGCTGCTTGGAATCCTGTATTTAACTATGAACCTTGCAGCTTCCCCGCTCTTTAAAGGTAGAGCTCTCCCGGCGAAGGTTAACTCCACCCTGTAAAATTTGCCTATAGGCTTCTCTATCATTTCCGGCGTTTTCCCTTTCCTTCCAAACTCGTCTTCAACGATCACGTCGGAGGCGTTTGACATCAGGGCAATTTCTACGGACGATAGTTCTTTAGGCGACCGGTTTACAATGTAGTAGCTGTCTGAGACCTTTAACTCGCCGTTTGCAGTCACGGCTATCTCCCGCTTAAGCTCTTTAACTGTGAAAGGCTGAATCTCCCCGGTGGTTAAGAGAAAGGTTACGTTTGCCTCTCTATATGTGAAAGGTTGCAGTTCCACGGAGACCGCATAGTTGAATGAGGAAACCGTTCCGGAAACGTATTTTGCATCCGTTGGCAGGGCAAGGGAGGCGTTGCATGAGGAAGCCTTCACTGTGAAGCTTGGATAGGCTGGGAAGTCTACGGTGAAAAGGCTTGTGTTTTGGGCGTCCTGCTTGATGAGGTTGTTTGATAACACGAAACAGACGCTGAAAATCCCGTTTTCAGGGGTTGGGTTAAGGCTCACGTTTACGCCGTAAAAGCCCATACGTTCGTCCAGCGGCACACCAGTTGAAACGGCGTATCTCCGCGTTGGGTTAGAGGACGGATAAGCAACGCATTTTAGGACTTGGGCGCCATACCTGTAGGGTAAGCCGATCAAAAAACTGCTCGGTGTGCCCGCCACCTTTATCGTGTCGTTTACTAGGATGCTGCCGTCGTATAGAACCTCCACTTTATGGTTTACCCATTCGATGGCATACACGTCCTGCGCCTTAACGTTTTTCACCCAAATCATGTTTAAAGCCAAAATTAAAGAGAACGCAATACAAACTGCGAGCATCAAAGATTTCCTTTCCAAAGGTTCTCCTCCAAATTTCGGCGTTTGGCTTCTAAAAATAATTTATAGACCTATTTATTTGCTTTCACAGTTTCGGGAGACTCGCCGTGTTTCAATTGATAGTGGAATCAAGTCTGCAACTTTCCTGAGCATGAAGACGAAAACTTTCCTCGTTTCCCCTCTGACATCTGGCTGCTGTTCCATACGAAAGCCTTTAACATTAAACCTCCCTAGGAACATGTATCTCCCTGGAGACTTCTTCTCGAAAACGTAAACTGGAAAACCTCTCTCCATCTGCGTTTTTAGGACGAGATTCCCCCTAATCATCTGCTGGTCTCCAACACGTCCCTCCCCAGTGTACATGAGAAGATCGCCCTCAAACCTGTCTCTGTAGGGGTTTTCGAGGCTTTCCTCCGGAGTTTTGTCTAAAACCGTTATTAGGACAACGTGTCTAACACCAGTTTTTAAGCTTCCACAGTACCTTATACCTCTCCTCGTGCAGACGTTGAAAATTCTTGAGATTTCAAGGTTGCTTAGGATGTCTCCAACCTTCAATAGCATAGCTCGGCCCATTAAAATCGTTTAAAGCGACAACTTAAAACCCTTCGCCGCGAGAATAGGCTTGGAGAACGGCCTCTGAAGGACAGGTTTACCTTGCCCTATTACGACCCCGTTGAAAGGCACATTGCCATTGAGAAACTAGTCACCCGTCCAGGTCCAGAGGGGCTGGAGAGAAAATATTACCGTGTAAGACCTGCAAGGTGGTATGGTGGCATAGTAACGGCTGACTGTGTTGGATGCGGTTTAGTCTGCCGTTTCTGCTGGGTTTCGGATGTTGTCGTCAACCGTCCAGCGGATGTGGGCAGTTTTTACACTCCGAGACAGGTTGCCGAGAGACTGCTTTCCCTCGCGAGGAAATGCCGTCTAAACCTCCTTAGAATCAGCGGGGGAGAGCCAACCATTGGAAAGGAGCACTTGCTAGCAGTCCTTGAAAGTCTGGAGGGAAAGGGGTGCAAGTTTATTCTCGAAACAAACGGCATACCCATAGCCTACGTTGAAGGCTACGCCGAAAACCTTGCGAGGTATAGGTTTATCCACGTCAGGGTTTCCCTAAAAGGATGCAGCGAAGAAGAATTCGCGGCTCTGACCGGTGCTAAGCCGGAGGGGTTTAAACTTCAGCTCAAAGCCTTAGAAAAGCTTATGGAGGTGGGGGTAAGCTGCCACCCCTCTGTGATGGCTTCATTCTCCACAAAGAAAAGCTTGGAGTCCCTCTTGCAAAAGTTGAGCCAAATAAGCCCGGAACTGGCGAAGGAAGTTGAAATTGAAGAGCTTATCCTATATCCTCACGTTGTTCGAAAGCTGCAAAAGTATGGCTTAAAATATTATACGGGTTATGCACCGGAAAACGTGCCTCAGGAGCAAATTTAGATCAGCCCAGCCCTTTTTAGGTAATAGTTTTCTTCTTTTTTGGGGCCGAAGCTTCTCACACCCTTCTCTTTCAGCTGTTTTCTAAGTTGGGCGGCGTATTCCCCGCTTATTTCGCCGCGCTTCTCCATGTATGCTATTATTTCTTCAGCCTGTTCCTCTGTGTCGCATCGGCGTATAAAGTCGATGACGTCTGGGTCGTAGTTGGCGAAGGGGTCAACCCTGTTCCTCCCCTTCCTTGAAGCTACCCTTTCCCCTTCTTTCATGTCCATCCGTACGGATTTTACTGAAACCTTGTTTTCATCTAGCTCCATTTCTCTAGCTAGGTTTGGGAAAAGCTTCTTGAAGGTTTCCCTGTCGAATTCCACATGGCTACCTTCTTATTGTTAGATCAGGTTTTCTCCTATTTAAACGCTAACAATGGTTAGGCTTGTCTAGAAAGGGGTAAACCTTTGGGTTGGATTTTTCAAGAGCACTCTTTCCAACTCTTGAATGTTGAGCCCGGAGACCGTGTCACCGTATACCTCACAGCGTTCCCTTTTCCCGTATTCTAAGGGGTTTCTGACGGTTATTTCCGTGGTAAAGTTTGAGTCTAAATCTGCCAGTATACGGTAAGCCTCTACCCATACGCCTTCCTTGGACATTTTCACCCAACCCTTTTCCAGTATCTTGACGCCGGACTCTGCAAGTGCATCTAAGACCTCTTGGGGGTTGTCGCTGTAAACGTTTATGTCTATGTCGCTCCTGTGGTGGATTGTCCCCCTCCAGACGCTGCCCACAAGTACTGGATTATATTTCTCGAGAATTCTCATGACTCTTAAGGCTTCCCTCCTCATTCGGACGAGGCGTTCCAGACGTGCAGCGCCCTCGTTTTCTTCAGCTATTTTGTTAAGCTCCATCGCAACCTCGAGGTTTGTGGGTAAAACGTTCAAGCCTAGGGTTTCAGCAGCCCTAAGCTTCGCCTGTCTATATTCTTTTTCAATTCCTAGGTAGAGGAGGTTGGCGGCTTCCCTTGCAACTCTTCTCCTTAAAGCGGCGTCCATCTACCTTTTTATCACCCGTTCATAAAGCTCAATGGTTTTCTCGGCTATCTTGTCCCATGTAAACTCGTTTAAGACTCGGCGTCGGCCGTTTTTGCCGAGCCACTGCCTCTTTTCAGGGCTTTCGAGGGCGCTTAGGATGCCCCAGGCTATGTCCGCTGGGTTGTTTGGGTTTATGTGGAACCCGCACTGTTCTCCGCCACATGGTATCACTGTTTCTCGCATTCCGCTGACGCCGGCGGCGCCCACAACCACTGGGCGCTCCATGCTCATGGCTTCAAGCGCAACTATTCCGAAAGGTTCGTAGAGGCTTGGGAAAACAGCCACGTCGCATGCCGCATAGTGGAGGATGCGCTCCTCCTCCGATAGGAACTGGAAGTTAAACTTCACTGCATCTTGAAGCTTCATCATCTTCACCAAGTTGACTAAGTAGTCTTGGAGGTCACCTAAGCCCACTATTACAAGCTTGGCGTTCGGAATCTTCTGCAACACGTAAGGCATGGCCATCACAAGCTTGTCAACACCCTTAACGCCCACAAGTCTCCCAATGAATAGAATCATGGGTTCTTCTGGTTTTATGCCGTAAAACTCCCTTAGGCGGGTTACTTGGTCCTTGCTGACTGTTTGAGGGTCGTACTTTTGGGGGTCAACGCCGTTATAGCAAACCTCAATCTTGTCTTTCGGGAAGCCAAGCTTTATCAGTTCGTCTTTCATGGCGTATGAAACCGTTATAACCATATCTGCGATTTGGGCTCCTCGAAGCTCGATGTTGCTGACGACTTCTGAACCGTTTCCAAGGGTTCTCCCCTTCTCCGTGGAGTGAACATGGAAAACCAGCGGTAAACCCGTTTCCTTCTTGATAGTTATTCCAGCTATAACTGAAAGCCAATCGTGGGCTATTACAACGTCAAACTTAAAGCCTTCCTTGGCTATGAGCTCGTTGACAAGCTTCGAGGCGCTCAAATAGTTGTAGACAAGGATCTTTGAGAAGAGCTGGATGCCCCTCCCCCACTTTTTAACGTCTTCAGCCACTACGTCTGGCAGGGAATCCGAAATGTCAATGTGCAGTGGTCTGTGGATTTCGATGCCCCGCCAGATCTCCCTTGTTGGAAGGCTGCCCTCATCGTCGTTCATTGTGAAGACCGTCACATCATGGTCCATTAAAACGAATCTTCTGGTGATCTCCGCGGCGTAAGTGCCTAGGCCGCCTACAATTTTAGGCGGAAACTCGTAGACAAGCACAGCCATTTTCATGTAAATTCCCCTTTGAATCTTGAAAGGCTTTGTAGCTTATTTACCCGGCTTCTTATTTACGTTTTCGCAGACAAGCCTTCACTCTTTTTGCAGCCACTCGATTATCTGCTGGTCGAAGCTTTTCTTTCGCCTTCCAGCCCTGGATGTTGGATAGCCGCCCACAACTTCGTAGGCCTTTAGGGCCAGTTTATCTGCTTCACCCTCCCTAAACCTTCGCCAGTCAGGGTTATGCCTAAAACTGTTAGGCTGAATCCATTCTGGCGAGAAATCGTCAATCTCGTCTGGCTTTAAGCAAACACAAACCACGTCCAGTTCCCGGTGTAGGCTTAACGGACACGTGAAAACTCTCCCAGCATCCATCCTGTTTTCGACATGTACGCCTTCAATTTGAGAGATTTCTGGCAGAACATTCAGGTTTACGTATTCCACAATGGCGTAGGCTAAGTCCAGCGGATGCACTCTGCTTAAGGATTCGCTGGAAAAGGCCTCTTCGTGTATGTGGATGTGGCATCCGTTTCCAGACCACTTCACGTAAACGGACTCGCGTATGCCCTCCCGTTCGAGGAAGATGGTTATGTGCTTTGCAACCTTCAAGGTTTTCTGCCAGTTTTGAAGCGTGCTGTCAACATCCCATGTGGGTGTGCATCGAACAACGTTGGAAAGCGTGTGGGCGTCTTCCGCTCTGTTCAGCGAGCGGTATTTGTTAGCCGTCGCATAAACAGCCCTTACTCGGAACCCCATTTTCTCCAAAAGCTCTTGCACGCCGCTTGTACCGGTAATCGCTAGAGGTTTCCCCATAAAATACCTTCTGAAGACAAGTTTGCCACTCTCGTTTATGCAGTGGGCTGCAACCCACCTTCCAACGCAAAAGTCTACAATCTCCCTTTGAACCTCGACTTTAGAATAGTGTTCACGGGCTAGGCTCAGGCTGCTCAAGCTCCCTCCTCTCTGCAGCCTTCAAGATTTTCTCCATAACCCTTCTTGGGAGAGCTATGTCCTCTTTTCGTTCTTCCACTGGTCCAAGGATAATAAGCCCCTTCCCGTGTTCAATGGTTATCTCGTGCATTTGAAGGCTGTGGGGTGTTTGCCGCATTTTTTCCACAAGAATGTAGCGTCTCAAAACCCCGTTTCGAACGAAGCGTCTAAACCTTATTATGCCGTCTGCGATGTGTTCTATGCCCCAGCCGAAGGCCTCCGATGTTGTTATGGCGTACTGCGAAGTTGCCATGATAGTGAAATCCCACTTCGCCAAAACCTTCTTCACGAAGTAAGAGTGGCGCCTTGCCATGGCGGGTTTGTCAAGCCAGAAAGCCGAAAGCGAGTCAATCACCAGCCGGGCTCTCCCGTAACCAAGCGCCTTTTTCGCCTCAATAACCTTGTTTACGAGCTCTTCAACGGTTAAAGCCTTAATAGTCCACTTGTCCTCGGTTCCCATTAAAGCGTCAACTAAAACAAGTTTGCCGTCCCTTATGGCGCCAGCGAAATCGAATCCAAACTGTTCAGCCTGAGTTATAATGGACTCGCGGCTTTCCTCCGTAGTCACGTAAATGCACTTATCCCCTTCGGCTATGCCCTGCGCTATGAAATGTATGCACAGAATTGTTTTTCCGGTGCCGGGTTCGCCTGTGACAGCCACGCAAAAGCCTCGAGGTATACCGCCTGCAAGCATCTTGTCTAAGGCTGGCACCCCGGTTGAAAGCCTCTCCACGGGCAAGGTTTAACCCTTCACATGTATTAGACTGGTTGCTTCTATAAGGGTATTTGTGGACTTTCAAACTTCAGTTTTACTTGGGCTTTGCCTTTCAATAAAACCGCGGAGGCGAAAGCTTGAAAAGCCTCAAGGTTAGAAATAAAGCCTCTTGAGGATGTTAAAGTGAGCTTGTCACCCGTTAAGAAGCTAGTTCTTGAAACAGTGTGGATGCTTGGCAAACCAGTCAAACCTATAGAGGTTGCCTCTGAAATAGGTTTAAGTTTTCCAACGGTTATGATGCATATGCTAGGATTGACTAAAAAGGGCTATCTCGAAACCTTCGGCAAGGGATACTACGCTATAACAAGGAAGGGAAAAGAAGCTTTAGGCTTGCCGGAAATCAACGGCGAAAAAGCAGAAAAGATGATGGCGAATTTGCCCGTGGAGAAGGCTTTCCACTTTTACGTGGATGTTGGAAAACCCCTAAACGTTTCGGCAGCAAGCCTAATGGAGTTCTGTGAAATAATCCAAAAAATCGACGAAGCCTCCTTAGAGTTTCACCTATATCGCGGAGACTTTGAGGCTTGGCTCGAAAAGGGTGTGGGCGACGTGGAGTTGGCTAAGAAGTTCGCTCTAATCAGGGAGCGGAAGATTTACGGAGAGAATCTTCGGAGGAGGCTCTACGAAATTGTGAAAAACCGTTGTGAGGAGCTTGCCAAGATCCAGCGAGCTTCAACGTCGTCTAAATGGGCGTAAACCTTTCCTTAAGCTTCTCAATGACCTGCGGCAGAGTTGTGTATTCCATTGATTCAACGCTCAATCGGGCTGGTTCAAACTCTCCCATTCGTCTAAGCATGGCTGCAAGCGTCATGGCTTCTCTCCTTGCAGGTTCAAAGGCAGGGTCGTCGAAGAAGTCTGCGATCATGGGATTGCCGTCGTCGTCGCTCGCAATGGCTCCGTCTGAAACCTGGAAGCCTAAAGCTACAAGCCTTGGGGGTCCGTCAAAAACGGTGCAACGAGCATGCTTTAATCCAACTGGCATTATTGGACCCCAGTGGCTTCCTCGCATCCACCCAGCTACGAGGTAGGTATGCATGAAAGGCGCAAGGATTTCGCCTACGGCTGGCAGTCCATGCTGGGCTCGAACAATCATCACAGGGTCGTCTTTCCCAACATATTTTCCAGCGATCAGCGAAAGTTTCGTCACGCTGCCGGAGGCGCATATTAAGTCGTCTCTTGCCCGCCAAACCCTTGAAACAATGTAACGCTCAACCGTTCCTATTAAAGCTAGAAGCTCATACATTTCATCCGGGCATTTGAGGACAACCTTCTTCCCCTCCTGGACGTCCACAACCTCAAACTTGAACCCCCCAGCCATATTGGGGTCAATCACTAGCCCAGCCGTGTTCATGGGATCTGCGAATATGCGGAAAAGCGGTAGATTAAAGCTTCCAGCCGAAGTCTTGTCCGCCGCGAAAACCACTATAGGCTCGGACTTGCGCTCTTCAATTTCCATTTCAGCAACGCCGGGGCCAAGCCCACGAATGTTTCCGCTGAAGGCATTTTTGAGCAAGTCTTGTCCAGCTCCGTAAAGCTTCAGCTTTAAAGCTTTTTGGGCAGCATCCTGAAAAGTGTTCCATGCAAGTTCATGAATCTCGGGGTTTGATTCCCCCCTCTCATGCACCATTAAAAGCTGCAGGTCATCTCCAACATTAAAAACATAATAACTGTTTATCAACTCCTCCTCCTTCGCCCTCCTGAGGTTTCTATCCGCTATATCAAGTAATGGTTTCGGAACCACGTGATGTCCAGCTAGGGAGCCCACGTCACATTTTATAATGGAAATCGTGGTTCTCTTGGCCATGAAACACACCTTTCAATTCAAGCGCAAGGTTAGAAAACCCCAGCTTTTAAAAAGTTTCCCAAAGAAATATGAAGCAACCAACATGGGGTTGAGGCGGGCATAGTGGCAGACGAGTTGAGGGTTATATCCGTGAAAATCCCGGAAGAAGTTTACAAGGAGCTTGCTTTAAGGGTTCCAGAAGGCGAAAGAAGCAACTTCATAAGGGATGCTATAATTGAAAAACTTCAAAGAACGCCGAAACCGGATAAAATCCTTGAAATTGAAAAGAGGCTGGAAAAGCTTGAAACGGAATTCTCCCAAATCAAAAAGTACCTCGCAGACTTAGAGCTGCTCACCTACGAAAGGGGCAAAATTAACCCCCATGCTTTCTGTCTCGACGAGCTGGACCATAAGATAATAGACTACCTAATCCACTACAAGGGTGCCACAACCCCAGAGCTTGCTGAATACCTGAAAACCAACCGTTGGCTAGTATTAAACAGGCTGAAGCGGATAATGAAGAGTTCCAGAAAGCAGCTCGGCCAGCCGATAATAGAGTATTATCCAGGCGAGAGAGCTGGAAAGAAAAAAGCTTGGTGGATAAACGAGGAGCTCATAGAACCCTAACCACCAGACGCGATAACAATTAATCCCAAAACGCCTAAAATAGACTAAGGGGGCCCGTAGCCCAGCCCGGACTAAGGCGCCGAACATGCGAAACGTCTGCAGGCTTGCATGTGCGTAAGCCTCCGGAGCCGGAGAACCGGGGTTCGAATCCCCGCGGGCCCGCTTAAATTTTTAAGTGAATCCTTAAGACTGAACCATGAGCTTCTTAGGGGGATCCCCATCTCCTTATCACCAGCATTAATAAGACAGAAGCCAAAAGTGCTAGTTTTAGGCGTCTTATCAGCCGATACCTGAAGCTGCAGGTTAAGGGAATTTTCATTTCGCACACGCCCATGGACGACGAAATCTTGGCGTCTCTATATGTTGGACAGTGGCTGCGGGGAACAGACTACGGACACGTTACGCTAATGAGGTTCAAGATAGACAGGGACGCCATAACACCCTCCAGGATTTTCGAGGAAATAGCCAAAGAAGCCTCTGAGCCGAGCCCGCCTCCGAGCACGACTTCAGGCCAAGAGCCGCCGAGCATCACGCCACGGATAATAGCGCGGTTCAGAGTTGAAGACATAGGCGTTGAGGAAGCCTACAATTTTATGAGGAGCTACATGGACAGGTACGGCCTTACAAGGGAGTCCCTTCTGATCCTCTCGACCATAGTTTTCCTTTTCTCCAGCTTCAGCATAGCAGTAGCCTCCAAAACCATCTTAGCCCAGCATAAGGACGAGATAAACGTGTTAAGGTCTATGGGAGCGTCTAAAAGACCCGCTTGTTGTAGCCCTAAACTTCATCCTTGTCGCTCTGCTCGTTTCAGCGGTTATCCTCCGCTCAAATCTGGAGCTCTGAAAGGAACCTAAATATGCTCGATTTACGTTTAACACGTGGTGGAGGGTTTAAGTGGGGCATACATTCGCCAAGGTGAGGCTCTGCAACCCAGGCGACCAATCGAAAACTCTAGATTTGGACCTTATAGTTGACACCGGATCCACCTACACATGGGTTAAACAGGCGAGGCTGCGCAGTTTAGGGCTTAAGCCCACGGGCAGAAGGGTGTTTAGAACCATTGAAGGCAAACTTGTTGAGCGGGAGATAGGTGAAGCCCTCATTGAATGTGGAGGGGAGAAGGCCACAACCATAGTTGTCTTCGCCGAGGATGGGGATATGGAGGTTTTAGGCGTGTACGCCCTGGAAGGCTTAGGCTTAGAGGTTGACCCGACAACAAAAGAATTGAGGAAATCTGAGGCGATACTGGCACTATAGCCATTAATGGCACATTCAAAGCGAACATTGCGAGCGGGAAATCCTGCAACATTTATGGGCGCGATGAAAGCGAACGATAGGTTTATATGTCAAGCGCGAGGCGTCGAGTTCTCCTGACCGACGGGAAATTTAGATGGAAGAAAAATACTACCCCCTAGTTTTGGCTTTTCTCGCAGCTTTTGCATTAAGGCTTTATCCAACAATCTTAAGCGGGCTGCCCTTCTCAACGGACGCTTGGAGCCCAATCAGAAACACTGAGCTCCTCTTAGAGCGCACGCCGATAAGCTTGGACAACGCCGTGATGGATGGATACAACTGTTACTGGCCTGCAAACAGCCTCTTCGGCGCAGTTTTCTCTTAGGCCACTGGGCTTAAGCCTATGGCGGCCATGGCTTTTGGCATCCCGCTGGCAGGAGCCTTAACTATCCCAATCTTTTACGCGCTGATATACAGGATAAGCGGAAGCCGCAGGTTGGCCTTTTCCTCCTCGATTTTGTTGGCGACCACCTACCCTCACGCGCTCTTCACGGCAGGGGTTACGAAGGAGACTTATGCTAACCCGCTTTATGTGCTCTCCGTTCTAATCTTCATGAGCCGTGGAAAATTGAGGAAAACGCTGCTCTTCGCGGTTGCCTCTTCTGCCTTGGTTATGGCGCACCACCTGACCGCTTTAGTTGCCATAGCAGTCTTGGCCGCCATAACCCTAGCCTCCTCCATTGTAAGGGTTAGGAGGGGTGTAAGTCCAGACGGGTCCAGCTTCCTCCTCGTCTCAATTCTAACGGCTGCAACGGCGCTGTACTTTTGGCTGTACGCCTATAGGGGCTTTAAGGTGGCCGTCACGCCGAGCGACCTGTTGTCAGCCGCCTCCTATCAGGTCTTAGCCTTCGCCGTAACGCTTTACTTAACGTTCAGACCCCAAAAAGCCTCCAACTGGAAAACGCTATTCACGTGCATAGCGTCAGCGGCCATCGTTTCGCTCGTCGCTTTCCTCTGCACGAAGAGGCCTATAACGCCTGACGCTCCAACCCCTCCAAGCCGCTACATGTTGTACGCGGCGCCCTTCATACTGGCGTCTCCGCTAATAGCTTTGGGTGTTGGAGAACTACGCAGCATGCAGGGCGAAAACGGCCATGCGCCGCTTTTCTGGCTTTCAACACTCGTGGGGCTTGAAGCATACGCTGTTTTCGGAGATTCGCCGTTAGGGCTCACCCTAGCGTACAGGGCTCTGACTTCCTATGCATCCCGCTGATAATGCTCTCTGCTTTTGGGCTTGAAAGGCTGTATAAAGCCCGAGGCGGTTCGCGAAGGGCAGCGGAGGCGGTCGCCCTAACAGTCCTTATAGCTGTCGCGGCCCTAAGCTCCTACAGCATGTACGCATCCGTTTCCCTTCAGGAACGTTACATGGGGTATTTCTGGCTTTACAGGCAGCCGGAATACTGCGCAGCTGCGTGGGTTAAAGGCGTAGCGTGTAGCCAGACAGTTGCAGGCGACGTGAAAGCCTCCTACATGCTTAGCGGCTACTTCGGCTTAAACGTTAACGCTTTGCAGGGGCTGCAGTACTTGACGGGGAAAACGGGCTCCAAACCGCAAATCCTGTTCACCTACGAACAGATGGCGAGGAACGGATATGTAATCTACGGAGGCTACAGCGTTGATCTGCCTGAAAACTGGATGGAGAAGCTGTTCCAGCTAGCGTGGCTGACGCCTGCCTACGTGGAGGCGTAGGCTTCTGATATGCCTCAGCAGCGCAGCTGTCTACGGTGATCCCGTTGTTCTTCCGATAAACGAGTCTCACCCCACTAGACCGATCTCGCCGTACGGCTTGACAAAGTTCATGGGGGAAGAAGCCGTAAATTCTATTCGCAGCGCGGCTTGAAATACGCTGTGCTGAGGCTTTTCAACGTTTACCAGGAAATCGACAAGAAAGCCTACGGTTTTAACCTTGGGATGGATTGTCGATAGGCTTAGATGTAGCGACAAGTTATGTGGGCTTGTGAAAGCCTATCAACACTCGAGGAACAAGGTTTTTCTAATCCAGTACCGCCTGGTTTGGTGTCCAAAGAGGAGAAAGCCAGTCCTGGTGGGTAAGGTTGAGAAGAGGCTTGAGCAGATAATTTATCAGGTTGCAGATGCTTGGGGTTAAGGTCCTTAAACTTGCCGTAAACCCAAACCACGTCCATCTGTTCATATCAGCCTATCCAACAATACCAGTCCACAGGATTGTGAAGAGAATTAAGGGCGGAAGCTCAAACATCCTTAGAAAGGAGTCCCCAGAGCTGCTGAAACCGCCGTCCCTATGGACGCGCAGCTACTATGTTTCGACAATAGGCGCCGTTTCTAAAGAGGCCGTTGAAAAATACATTGAAGCTCAGAAGGGCGTTTGAAGTGGAGAGAGCCAACACGTTCATGGTTGAAGGCTGTTCCGCCTTATGGGAGCTCGCGGACAACTGCGCTGGGCTATATAATGAGGTGAACTTTGAAAGGAGGCAGGCGTACATATGCTACAAGCGTTTCGAGTGGTATTCTAAGCGTCTCTATGAAAAATATGCTCCGCTGGTTGGCTCGGCAACAGCCCAGCAAATCATAAACAAGAACAATGAGGCTTGGAAGAGCTTCCCAGCACTGAAGAGGCTTAAGGCAGAGGGGAGGCTTCCAAAACACGTAACAAGGGTTTCAATGCCAAGATACTGGAAGAAAAACGGCAAAAGAAAGCTCAAGATAATTGTAAGAAACGACTGCTACAAGATCGATGATAAATACATACACCTTCCAAGGGACACAAGCTAAAGTATAGGGGCAAGCTGAGGTGGATTGGCAGGCTGGGAAGGCTGGAGATAGTCTACGACGAGGTGGATGAAGTGTGGAGGGGCTTTATGACGGTTAAAGTCGAGGAGCCTCCACCTAAAGGAGGCAATGGGCTCCTCTACATAGACTTGGGCGTTGTCAACCTCGCCACAATATGGTTCAAAGGCCTAAAACAGCCCATAGCCTTCTCGCAGAACAGTTCTATCCGACTGGTGGTACTGGACAAGAAAGACAGCCAAAGAGCAGAGCAGATTGGCTAGAGTCAACAGGGCGAAAACTTCGAGGAAGCTCAGAAGACTGTACAGAATGCGCCAGAGAAGGTTTAGGCATGCAGTGAACGCCATGATAAAAACCATAGTTGAAGATGCCTGTCAGCTCGGCATTTCAAAAATAGTTCTCGGAAGATTGAAGAACATAAGAACAAAAAGCCACAGTAAAGCAAATGGCATGGTAAACAACTTCTGGAGCTTCAACTACATAGCCAGGAGGTTCAGGGAGAAAGCCGTAGAACACGGCATAGAAGTGGAGGAGAAAAGCGAGTACAAGACATCAAGCAAATGCCCACTATGCCACTCTGAGGACATAGCTACAAGAGGAAGGCTCTTCAAATGCCTCTGTTGTGGATTAGAGGCGAACAGGGACGCCGTAGGCGTCTTAAATATAGGCCACCTCCATGGAGGCGGCGTTAACGGGGTGTGGCACACCCCTTGCTTCTGAGGTGGAATAGAATGAGGTGGGAGCCTAGAAGGGCGATGAACAACCAACCGATGAAACGCCCTAGAAGCAAGAACCTCCCGGCTTCAGCCGTGGAGAGTGTCAAGAACAAGCTCAAGCTTCCTTCTAGTTTCAGGCGATGGATTGAGAAGTAGTTTGAGCCGAACCAATTTAGAAACCTCTAAAGAGCCTTCGACCACACGAGGAAGACAGAATTCTCACAGCCCGCTCACGTCCACGCCTGCCTCTGCTCACCCTCAACTCACTCACCCGCTCACCCTTTGCTCAAGCCAGCGTTCTGGCGAACTAATAGCCACATCGGCGTCTCGGCTTATTAAAGTTTCTCAAGGGCATTTTGCTGCACGCATCGTCGTTCCTTAAATCGCTTTCAAGCGAGTAGGATGACGCGAGAATGAGCGCCGCTACAACTTGTGCTAAGGTGCAAAGCGCGCAAGGGGGATTTAAGCGTTGGAGGTGACCCGTTAAGGTTTAACGCTTAAGTGTGATGGGGGAAAGCTTCCCCCATAACCCCCTTCACAATGAATGAATGTTTGAATGCGTGTTCATTATGGGGGTAAACTTTATACGCAGCTTTCTCATAGGCGCTACGGTGTTGCTAAATTCTTTGTTTTGACATTTTCTTGTATATGGTGATGTTTGGAGGTGAAGAGTCGTTTAGGGGATGTTCTTGCGTGTTTGGATGATGTTGAGGAGTTTGTCTGTGAGCCTTATCGCCATTCTGGTGCTGGTAGGCCGCCTAGGAACCCAATGGGCATTTTGAAGGCTTTGATCGTTAAGCGTTTTAGGAGTATTCCAAGCGACAGGCAGTTGTATAGGCGTTTATGGAGTGATCCGGAGCTTAGGCGCTTATGCGACATTGAGGATTATGAGAAGCCCTA
>Ga0080004_1157271_pt1 | contig 16283 bp, 14 predicted proteins | sample WasSprMetagenome_FD_69207 | JGI IMG/M metagenome (GOLD analysis project Ga0080004, IMG submission 69207) | Sulfidic aquatic microbial communities from Washburn Spring, Yellowstone National Park, USA - WS (SPADES assembly) (version 2) | ecosystem: Environmental > Aquatic > Thermal springs > Hot... | reverse complement strand
GCTCAGCGATAAAATCGATGTCATCGCTCCTCCTCGATCTCCCGAAAAGTATGCTTACGTAGCCCGCCACGACGCTGTAGCGGATTCCGAGCGCCTCAAGGGCTCCGGCAAACGCGAAGGCCACGGTGTCCTCCGCGCTCAGCGACACCTTTTCCACGTATACTCTCCTCCCGACGGTGTCGAAGAGCACGTTGCCCGCTAGAGCGACGAGCTCGCTCCCGCTGGGCTCCCCGCCGCTCTTGTTGGAGACGTTAGGCACAGGTCCTCTCCTCACCCGGAGTTTATAAGAAGCGCCTCCGGCGCTAGCCCGTTAGCACTAGCGTGATCCTCAGCACAAGCTCGCCCCCCACGAAGACTTCGACTAGCGCTTCGGGCTCTTCGACGTGGAAGGATACCGTGAACTCCCTCGATGGGGGTACGCGCTGCCTAACGTACATCAGCGCACTGCTCGGAGTGGACACCCGCACTTCGACCTGGGCGAGGGGCCAGGCGAAGCCCCTGTAGAGCCGCAGCTCGAGCGTGCCGCCCGAGTAGCTGTAGCCGAGCAGCGCCGCGTAAGGGTTGCCTTCCCCCTCGGCGCGGTGCCACACCCTGACCGCCGGGAGCCAGTTGGGCGCGCTGGCGACCAGCAGGGTCAGCCAAGCAGCGTACATCGCGGCGCTCGCCCACCGCCTGCGGCGGAGCCGGCCTTTCGCTCGATCCACAGGACCCGCAGGGCGTTTGGCTTTGAAATTCCTTCCGCTGCCTGGAAGGCAGGCGCAAGCTCTTAAACAGGACTCTGGAAGCCGAGTTGGAACGGACGGTGATAACATGCGGGCTTGGGCTGCTGGGGGGATTTCGAGGAAGTTGAGCGGCCCGCTCAGGCTTGCTTCCGAAACTGCTGCAGGCGCTTCGCTGCTGCTCTCCGCCTGGTACGCCATCTGCACAGCTAGGGTGGCGCTGCCGGACCCCGGAGCTACGGCCCCCTACCTACCGGTCTATGTGGGTGCTGAGCAGGCTTTAATGGCTGGGCTGGTTTGGGCAGCTCTCCTCGCGCTCGCTCTAGCTCCGGTGCTGGGGTACGCGTCTCCGCTCGCCCTTTTCCTGGCTGCGGCTCCCCCTTGGCTTCTGGCGCTCGCCAGCTTGGCGACTGCGGTGGTGCACGCGCGGAGGATCGTGTGGGGTCTGGTCTCGGCGCTAGCTTGCCTGGAGGCTTTGGCGCTTGCGGAGCAGGTTGCTGCTCTGCTGGGTTTGCGGCCTTACGGTCTCTTCGCCCACGTGGAGCGGGGCTTGAGGCTCGCCGCTTCCGTCGCAGCTCTGCCGCTGCTCGTCGCGATGCTGCTCCTCGGCCCCTTCAAGTACCTGGAGCGGCTGCTCAAGGGGGAGGAGGGGGGCGGCGGCTCCGGCTTCGAGCTGAGGTACCTGCTGCCGGCCGCGCTCCTCGCGGTGGCGGTGTCCCAAGCCCCCTACCTCCCCAGCGTCAACCCTTCCGGGAGGATGGTGGGAGTCGACCCAGCCAGCTACTACCCCGTGTGGCTTAGAGAGCTAAGGGTTAACTTCGCGCTGTCCCACCCCGCTTTGAGAACCAGGCCCGCCTTCGTCCTGCTGCTCTACGGCTTGTCGCTCGCTCTGAGCGACTACTGGGCTCTCCGAGTCGCGCAGGCGCTGACATTCGCTGCCTTCGCCACCGGAACCTACTTCTTCGCGCTGTGGTTGCTGGGAAAGCGGTGCTCAAGGCTTGCAGCGCTCATCTTCCCCTTCTCGTACACAGCGACTGTCCTCCTCCACTCGGGCTACTACAACAACATCCTGGCGAGCTCGCTGTCGCTTCCCGCGCTAGCGCTCCTCGACCGGTGGAGCAAGGAGGGGGGTCGCGGCAGGCTCGCGGCCGCGCTCGCTCTTTACGAGCTAGCGGTGCTCATGCACCCCTACTCAACTCTCTTCTACTCGATCGCCCTCGCGGGTGCTGCAGTAGCGAAGCGGAGCAAGAGGGGGGTGGCGCTGCTTGCTGTCGCCGCGGTTTTCGCCTTGCAGGCAGAGCTGCAGTCGATGGGCTTCGCTGAGAGCAGCGCCGCTCAAACCGTCGAGCACTACGCTCTGCCGCTATCCCGGGAGTGGGCTGAAGGTCTGGCTTTCGTGGTTTACAACTGCGCTGTAAACGCCGCGGTCGATGCGGCAACGTGGCTGCTGGCGTTGCTCGGGCTCGCCGAGAGCGGGAGCGGGCTGCTGGCTTCGATCGCCGCCGCGTCCAGCGCAGTCGCCTTAACGGCGCCGGTTTCGAACTGGGGTTTGAGGTGGAGAGCTATCTACGCGCTGCCCCTCCCCGCCTACCAGGCTCTAGCGCTCCGCGACGCGCCCCTAACGCACAAAGCGCTGGCGCTCCTCGCGCTCGCCAACTATACGCTGGGCTTCATCTCGAACATTGCCTGAGACACTCAGCCTAGCGGGGGAAACGCTAGCCGGGAAGAACCTCGAAACGCTTCGCGGCGAGCGCGCGTTCTCGGCTTCGAACGACCACCGTGTAGGTTCCAGCGGGGGAATCGCTCTTCAACAGCACTTCAAGCGCGGTGCAGCCTTCTTCGGCGCGGAAAACCACGGTGTAGGCGACCTCCCCTTTGGGGTCTACAACTAGCACCCGCAGTTCCTCCCCTTTAAGCTCCGCGATAGGGCACACCTCTACTCTCATCGTGCTCCCCGGTTTGTAGGTTTCAGCGTCGAGCTTAACTTCCGCCAGCGGGATCCCCAGCAAGCTCATTGCCGCCAGCTTGAGCTGAGAGTAGTAGACAACTAAAAGCGAAACAGCCACCACCAGCGCCGCCAGCGCTAAGAGGTGCCGCCAGGTAAGCGTGATCTCTATCACGACCTCTGATTCCTGCTCCACGAGTGAAGGCGTGAGGAGAAGCATTTTAAGCCAACTCTTCAAGCGGGGCTTAAGGCTCGCTAAGCATTAACCGCATTAGCGTTGACAACTGTGTACACAAATTAAAGAAAAGTTGCCTACGGGACTTTTGAAGCGAGCTAGGGTTTGCCGGTGGCGCGCTTCTTCGCTGCGATCGCGCCTATGGCCGCGCCCGCGGCTAAGCCAGCTGTCACCGCCGCTGCCGCCGCTGTTGCCGCGAAGCTTCGCGGCACGCTCTGCTCGAGCTGGGCTTTGAGCTGGGCGTTCTCCTCGCTGAGGGATTTAACCTGCTGCTTCAACTGCTCGTTTTCGCTTGTTAAGCTGCTCAAGCTGCCCTGTAGGGTTTCGACGCGCGAGGCCAGCTCGCCTTTCTCGCGCTGCACAGTTTCCAGCTGGGCTTGAAGCTCGGTAGCCGTCTTGGTGAGGTTTTCCAAGCTGCTCTGCAGCTGAGCCGCTTGCTGGGCTAAAGCCGCTACGCTGGCTTCAAGCTGGGGGGCTTTAAGCGCTCTTGCGATGACCACGAGGATCCTAGCTGCCGTGATCAGCTTTCCGAGAGCATCTCTATCGTTGGGTGTAATCGTCGCCAAGCTTTCCGAAACGCCTTTGAGGAGCTCTGCCGTCACGTTGTCTTGGGCCCCAGCTTTCAGTTTTTCCGCGACGCTGGTCAGAGCACGCGCAGCCTCGTTCACCACGCTCGCGCTCAAGCTCCCCAGCATCTGCGACGCCGAGACAGCTGTGTTGTACGCGCTCTCGTAGTTCGCGCTGTTGTATAGGTCGCGCGCCTTGTTCAACAGGCCCGCGGCCTCGCTGAGCTGCGCTAGGTAGTCTTGGCTCAACGTCTGGTTCAGCAGCTTCAGCAGGTCGATCAAAGTGTGCAGCGTCGCGTTCAGATCGGCTAAAGCAGTTGACACTACCGCGATCTTAGACCCAGCGAGGCTCTTGTAGTCCGTCGGCGGAAGGGGCGCTGCCCCTGCCCCGCCGCCTGGGGCTGTGGGGGTTCGGAGGGTGAATTGCGCGGAGTTCCTATCGCCGGTCCCCGAGACCGCTACAACTATCCTGTAGGTGCCAGTCGGCCAGTTGCTCCCAGTGCGGAACGAGAAGCTGCAGGAGCCTGAGCAGGTTAACTGCCCGAAATCCCTCCTCGCCCCGTTCGGGTCGTAAACCTCCCACATGAGGACAACGGTGGCGGAGGGGTCGATCTTGACGTTCACAGTTACAGTATCGCCCGGCGCGTACTCCGACTTGCTGGTGGAAACAGATACCGTGTAGGGTGACGCTGAAGCGAGCAACGCAACGGCAACCAGCAATACGGTGAAAGCCGCTAAACTCGGTTTCAGCATCGGTAACCTTTTCACTGCACCACGTATAAGGATTGCGCTGCTGCTCTTTGAACCATAAGGCATCCTAAACCGATAGAGGAACATACAGGAACAGAAAAAAGGTATTATTTGAGAACTCTCCTCGCTTTCACAACCTTGTAGGCTAAGTAGCCTATTACCGCGATAGCGACTACCACGATTATCGCTATAGTGGCTACGAGGGTTACGCTCAGCGCGGCGTCCGCCGCCTCCTTCGCCTCTATGGCTCTCCGGCTCGCGTCGGCGTAGTTCCTCTGGTTGAACAGGTTGCGCGCCTCGTTTAGCAGGGATCTCGCCCTGTCCAAGCCTATTAGCCTCCCCTCGCTTTCGGCCCTCCTGACCGCCTCCTCAGCCAATAGGATGCTCCTCCACGCGCTCGTCATGGCGTCCACAACCTGCAGCGCATTCGTCAACGCTTGGACGGCTTCTTGCGTCCTGTTCTGCAGCTGGAGGTTTAAGGCATCGAGGAAGAGCCCTTCCGCGTACTTCCTGTGGTCTTCCGGTACAGCGGCTAGCGCGCGGCACGCTCCGGCCAGCTGCGCGGAGTAATTGTCGACGAGCTCGATCGCCTTGAGAAGCGCGGTCAAGCGCTGCAGAGCCTCCTCGTACTTCAGCTGCCTCCACGCCTCTTCAATCGCTTTCAGCTCATCGTTCAGCTTCGCTAAGCCCATGCACTCCAGGTAGTCCCTGTAGGCTGCGCTGAGCACGCTCAGCTTCATGGAGACCGTTCCGAACGTCTCTACCACCTTCTTCAGGGTCTGGAGCTTGGCGTAGAGCTCGCGGGCTCTAGCCACGTCGAAGGTTCCCGTCACGTTGAAATCGCGGTTGAGCTTGTCGAGCTCCCGGCCGAAGAATTCGCGGTCCCAGCTTCTCATGCTTTCCCACAGCTCGGCTCTGAGCCTGAGGGGGGCTGCTAGATCCTCCGGAAGCTCCATCTCGAACGCGACTGTAGCCGCAGCGCGGGCCAGCACGTTCCTGCCAGGCTCGTAGAACGCCTCCACGCTCACCGTGAAGTTCCCGCGGTAGAACGCTACGAGCACCCCCATTTCGGAGACTCTCACGTCGACCCACTGGCCCGGCTTCACCGCGATCTTGGCGGTCGCTTCCTTCCGCACCCCTGCCCCCTCTAGGACGAGGTGCACTTGAACGTTGCACAGCGTTACGTTGCCCGTGTTGCTGGCGTTTACGACTCCGCGCAGGAGGGCGCCCGTGTAGCCGGTGTACAGGACGCGCGGCACCGCCAGCTCCAGCTTGAGTGACACGTTGTAGGCTTTCCTCGCCCCGAGGAACGCCCTGTCGTTGGGTACTATCGCGGCGGTTTCGCCGATCAGCAGGCGGAGGAGCGTTATCGTGTTGATGCCCGGTTTCAGAACCGTTTTCAGGGTCTCCCCGCTGCTCAGCGTTACCTCCCTCTGCTCCAGCGTGTCTAAGCTTAGCGTCGCGGTCACCGGCGCTTTCGAGCCGTCCGTGTACACGCCGTCAACGCGCACGGTGGTGTCGTCCTGGCACACGGGTTCTACGTCGAACACTTTCGCGAGCTTCTTCACGGGGATTTCTGTTTCAACGCCCACGTTGACCTCGTAGTCCAGCGCCCTGACAGGCTGCAGCTTCACGCTGGCGGCCCCGAGCAGCGCGTCGAGGTACGGCGTGAAGTTGAACAGCCCGACCCCCTCAAGCGTTGTCGTCGCGGTACCCAGCTCCACCCCATCCGCGATCGCCTTAACCTCCGCCCTCGCCGGGGCCTTATCCGAGTCGAAGACGACCGTAAAGTAAGCGATATCGAGGTTGTTGTCGACAGTGTACTTAGCTACGATCAACCTATCGTACCTGACCGTAGCGTTGAAGCTCCTGAACTTCGTCAACTGGTACTTGGTTTCAACCATCTGCGTCACGGAGTACATCACGGCGCTAACCTCGCTGACAACCTGGTACCGGTCGGGCTCCACCACGTAAGTTCCCACGAAGGGGGTCCTATCGTAAGCATAGTACGCTGTTACCTTCAGCCTGTCCCCTACCGCGGTGCCGACGCTCAACCGCGCGGGCGCCGTTAGCTCGAAGATCACCATGTCGAAGATCACGCCAGCAGGGGGCACCACGTGCTTGAAGGCCGTGATGCCGTACGTCGCGTTCAAGAAGGTCACCGGCGCGACCACCCTCCCCACAACGCCGCTTGTGATGCTGGCCCTCCACCAGCCGCCTCCCACGTGGCTCGCGTTAACGCCAGCGATCTTCACAACCCCGCCCGTCACAGGCTTCTTGTCGAAATCGTACACGAGCTGGTACTCGACCCACTGCACCGAGCCGACGTCGGCTCGATCGTCCGAAACCCTCGAGGCGTTGACGAGAACCTGATCCCATACCAGCCACGGGTGGCCCTTGCGTTGCAAGTACTTGACCACGAAAACTGTGAGCCCGAACTGCTGGTCTACGGCGCTCGTGGGGACGAACGTCACGTTCGCCACCCTAGCGTAGGTGACCCTCACTTCGATGCCCCTCCCGGGCACCCAACCGCTCCCGGTGAAGGTCCCGTTGAGGGTGATCGAGCCTACGAGCGGTTTCTTATCGTACCAGTAGGTTGCGTTGAAGTAGATGCTCTGCGTGGAGTTCACATCAACCCGCTGGTCGGGATCGGCCGGCGACCAGTCGTTGATCAAGATCGCGTCCCATATCACTTCAGGCCACGTTAACCCTGTTTTCAGCAGGAACTCCCCGGATTTTCGGACCGCGTCGTAGACGCCGGTGACCACGAACGCGAACTTGCCCAGGTTCGCCGCGTAGTTAATGTACCAGTAACCGTCAGACGCGTTGTAGACGGCCTCGGTGCCGTTCACCCACACGCGGTTTCCAGTAGCCGCGCCCGAGAAGAGCGCGCCGTCGCTCTCGTACTGCAGCCGGAACCCTATCCTCTGGGTGCTGTTCGCGTTGACGCGGTTGGGTGAAGGCACTTTAAAGCCCGTTACGACCACGCGGTCCCTACTCAGGTTCACCGTGGCGCTGGCTCTAGCTCCGGTTCCTGAAACGGTGGCTGTGAGGTTGTACGCGCCCGCTGGCCAATTGGGCGATGTCGCTATACTGATCGTCGCGTAGCCCGTCGCGTTCGTTGTCGCCTGCCCGAAATCCCTCCTCACACCATTCGGATCCTTAAGCTCCCAAAGCACAACAGCACCGGGGAAGGGGTCGCTGTCCAATGTCACCCTCGCCCAAGCGGTGATGGTCTCGTGTAGAACGTACGCTGGTTTGCTGAAACTGATCGTGACGAACGTTGCTTTAAGGTTCACTAACGTGCTCGCCTTAGCCCCGGTACTCGAAACGGTAACCGATAAGTTGTACGCGCCCGGGGGCCACTCTGGTGATGTAGCGAAGAGCATGGTCGCGTAGCCCGTCGCGTTCGTTGTCGCCTGCCCGAAATCCCTCCTCACACCATTCGGATCCTTAAGCTCCCAAAGCACAACAGCACCGGGGAACGGTGCACCATCGAGGGTAACCCTCGCGTAAACCGTAACCGAGTAACCCAAAGGGTAAGCGGGCTTAGGCACGACCAGCGAAACACTAGGTTGGTTCTGGGAAAAGATCGGCCTGAAGGCGATACAAGCGAGAAGCACAGCTAAAAACGCGATAGTGGTTTTACCCACGATCCTTTTTCTGCGCATTTCCTCGCACCTTATTTTTCAACCTTATTAGCGCGGCGAACGCCGCTTACGGCTGAACCGTGAATTGTATGCTAACAACATCGGCGTATGCAGTTGAGGTTCCGTAGGCAGGCCAGTTGCTCCAAACGTATATTGTGGCCGTGTAGGTGCCCAAGGGGGCGTTATCGGGTATCTTCCCGCCCACCGCGAACGTGGCGCTCTGGCCGGGCGATAGCTTACCGTAAACTACGCCGTAGTAGAAGGTTACGAGGTTCGGATCTTGGAACTTCACGATGTAGAGGAACGTGTACTCGGGCGACAAGTAGTAGTAGGCGAATGGGTAATTCACCGTCGCTTCGACTAGCACCAGCTCGCCTCTCCTGAAGGTCGCTTTCGGGTTTCCTATTTCATCCAGCGTTCTTGGGTTTACAATCTGCATGGGGAAGGTTGGTTGGGAGAAGGCGAGCCACGCAGCAGCTAGGGTAAAAGCCGTCAAAACAATTGCAAGCTGTGTTTTTCGCACGAAGCTCCTTTGCAAAGGCATCTATTTATTTCTTGCGGTACGATGCCGGGTAAGTTTTTAGCCCTTGCCTGCGCTGTTGAATGTATGCGCGCGGGCTGGGCAGTTTTGCTCGCGTTCCTCGCGCTTCTCGCGCTCGTGCGAGTGCCTGTTCTGAGCGAGAGGGTTGAGCCCGCTGCCTCGTACAGAGTTGGCGATGTTGTCGCGTATAGTTTCAACCCGGTGACTCAGGCCTTCGTGGCCGTGAACAGCAGCGGCGCCGCAGTAGTAAGCCGCTCGGGTTTGCGCACCCTGAAAACCGGGCTTGAAGCTGTTGAGGGGGTTTACGCGCTGGATGGGGAGCGCTTCCTGCTGAAAGCCGGCGGCTCTCTCTACCTCTTCGACCTACAGGATGGCTCTCGAACTTTACTCGCGCGGTGCAACTGCAGCGTGGAGAAGGTCTACGATGGCTGGGTTCTGGTGAGAGCGGGGGGGAGGAGGTTCCTGCTGAGCTTGCAGGGCTCGCTGAACGTCAGCGTCCCCCTCGCGGCCAAGATGCTCGATAGCTGGAGCAGCGTCTTGATGTTCGACGCCGACTACCAGAAGGTCGCCGTCCTGAGGGACGGGGCTTGGAGGTATTTCGGCTTCAAGCTCGAAGTCGACATCGCCTACTCGTGGGAGGGGGCTGGCCGGGTATTCCTGCTGCTCGCCAACCGCACGCTCCTCGCCCTCGACCCTGAGCTGCGCGAGGCGAGGAAGGTGGGGCTCGCCGACTTGAGCGCTCCCGTGGCGTTCCTGAGCGTCGGCGGCGAAGGGTGGCTCCTGCTGAGGAGCGGCGCGGCGGTGAGCGAGAGCGGGCGCGTGAAGAGCCTTCCGGCTGGCGAGGTGGGGTTCGCCGCCCCGGTTCCGGGGGGCTTCTACCTCGTTACAGCGGGCGGTAACCTCTTCCTCGCCAAGGACTTCGACTCGCCCCTCGTGGGTCCCATCTACGTGTTCTCCAAGCCCGTGGTGGCCGCTGTACCTTTAGCTGAAAGCGCTGTCCCGGAGCTCCTCGCCGTCACAGCCACGCCAGCGGTCTCCGGAGCGGTGGAGCTCGAGGTGGTGAGAGTTGGCTACGCGGATTACGCGCTGGAGGCTTCGGTGAGGCAGAAGGAGGTTTATGCTCTCGAGAGCTTCGAGGTCGAAGTCGCTGCGAAGGGACGGGGGGAGGGGTTCAGCGGGATCGTTGAGCTGCAAGCGGGCGGAAGGATCGTGCTCGCCGCGCCCTTCGCAGCCGTAGGCTCCGAGGCGGTCGTGCGCGTCCCGGCGAAGGAGGTTGGATTCTTCGACGTGTACGTGGAGGTCGCCCCGAGCGAGTACTTCCCGTCGAAGAGGGTTTACGCAGGCGGCGTGAGCGTGCTGGCTAGGCCGCTCAGCTGCAGCTTGAGCGCGCTCCAGGCGGAAATCGAGGAGGGGGGCGAGGTCAAGCTGCTCTTCTCCGCGAGCGACGGCTTGAGCGGTGAGGACGTGACCGGTGAAGTGGTGCAGCTGGCGAGGGGGTTCGTCCTGAAGCACAGCTTCCCGAGCGGGAGCGCGGAGGAGCTCAGCCTGCAGCCAGGGAGGGAGCTGAGCGTCCGCTTGAGGGGGGCCGGCACCCACCTTGTGAGCCTCTCGGTGCCGCCGTTCGGGGTTTACGGGGGGTGCGGCTCCGGCGCCGTGAGGATCGAGGTGAAATCCAGCCTGCTCGGCGCGCTGCTGCCCGCGGTCGCGGGCGCCGTCGCGCTGCTCGCTAGCGTGCTGGCTGTCGCGTACTTGCGCATAAAGTCGAACGTTTGGAGGGCGCTGGAGAGGTACGCGGAGAGGGGCGCTAGCCTCAGCGAGCTGGAAAGCAGGTTCTCCGCAGTTATGCCTAGCGACACCGTGCGCGACGCTTACGAGTTCGTGCGCCTACACCGGGCGCTGTCCAGCTCGTTGGAGCAGCTGGAGCCGAAGCTGGACCCGCTCTCCAGCCTCGGGGCGCTTTCCGACGCACCCGCCGCCCTCAAGATGATGAGGGGAGCGCTCGACGGCAGCAGGAGGGCGTTCCTCAAGGGCGAGGTTTCGGATGCTTTGCGTAAGCTGCAGCCGACCGCTGGGACCCTAGAAGAGCTTCTCGTAAGGTGGAGGGGCGCTCTGGAAGCCGAGAAAGCTAGGCTGGAGGGCGAGTTGAGCAAGTACAGGGAGTACCTAGCGAAGCTGGAGCAGCTTAGAGAGCAGAGGGGGATGAGCCACTCGACGTACGCGAAGCTGAAAAGCGACTACGAGAGTAAGTTGAGAAGCGCCGAAAGCACCTTGGCGGCTCTCGTCGACGCCTTAAACGCCATCGATCGGTCGCTGCGGGGTTTGGGTAGGGCGGCGGAGTGAAAGGTATAAAAGGAGCGCTTCCCGGAATACAACCGTGAGATGCCCGCTCCTTAAGGGAAGCTTTTTCGGCAAAATGTGCTTAGCCACGCTGTCGAAGCCCCAGCACCCGGAGCTCTGCGATGGAAGCTTCTGGGAGTGCGAGATCTACAGGCAATCGCCCTACGGCCCGAAGGTGGTTTCGCTGAGAAAGGTCTCCATGAGGGAGTACGAGGGGTTGAGAAACAGGTACCTGGAGTACATGTTGAAGCTGGAAGAGCTTTTCATGAAGGGTGAGGTGGAGCCGCAGGTTTTCTCCATCCTCCGAGAAAAGTACGAGAAGGAGCTTGAAGCGTGCCTCAGGGTTCTCGAAAGGAGCGAGCAACGCTGACCGCTGGGGCTTTCGCCTAGAAGATAAAATTTAAATGCTAAGGCTTTTTACATGAAAAGCGTGGAGCCTAAGTGGCACATCACGATTCTTTCGACTTTGACCGGCGACGAGCTCGAGCTTGAAGTGAGCCCTACCACCCGCTTGGAAGATGTTTTCAAGACCGTGGCTAACGTCCTGAAGCTCAACCTGGAGGACGTCGGCATGGGCTACAGGCTCGTCCACCCCGGCGGGGCTAAGGAGTACGGCGTCGCGCACTTCAACAAGACGCTGGCCGAGCTGGGGGTAAGGGACGGCGACCGCCTGCAGCTCATCGTGAGGCCGGAGGGGGGTGCATGCTAACCCTAACTAAGCTCCTCGAGAGGTTGAAGAACGAGGAGCAAGATGTGAGAAACGCGGGTTACGAGATCGTCCACCGCATGGAGTACTTCAACGTTAAGAAAGGGGTCGAGTACAAGGAGGTAGAGGTGCCCACAGTCTACGGCATCGAGCGGATCCCCGCAGTGGTGAAGTACATGATCAAGATACGCGCGCAAGGCTTCGTAAAAAGCAGGGAGAAGCGGGTGGAGCAGCTGTGGGATCACGCGTTCGACCTTTACGTGCTGAGGAGCTACCCCTTCCCCCTCGCGACGAGCAGGTTGGGGGCGCCGATCAGGCTCGTATGGGTCACGCCCATCTTCCACCCGAACATCGCTCCGGGCGCCGATTACGGCGGGACGGGGGTCGTGTGCTGGCGCGCGCTCGTCAAGTGGACGCCCATCATGAACCTTCTCAACGTCGTGGAGGGGGTGAAGCAGCTGGTCGAGAACCCGGACCCCGACGACCCCATCCACAACCCGCCGATCTGCCTGGAGGCCGCGGAGTACTTCAAGAAGAACCCACCCCCAAAGATCGTGGCTAGGCGGAGGGGCGAGCTGGGTGGGGTGTGAGCATGAGCGACGCGGATGTGGCGGACGTCTACGTGAACTTCGACGCGCTTCTGAAGGCGTACGAGCACTTCGTCAGGAAGCTGCCTAAGGAGGCGATGGGCTTCCTCCTCGGCGACAGGTACACCTACAGGGGGAAGGAGTGGATCGAGGTAACCGACTACGTGCCGGTCGAAGCCGAAGCCAGCGAAACACGAGTGACGCCGCTCGAAGGGGCTTTGGTTAAGGTGGGGAAGCTTCTCCAGCGCAAGAAGCTCCTGATAGTGGGGTGGGCGCACAGCCACCCGGGCTACGGCTGCTTCCTTTCAAACATCGATGTGGAAACCCAGAGAAGGTACTTCCCCTACGACTACCAAGTGGCCCTTGTGGTGGACCCCTACTCGATGGAGTACGACATCTTCGTTTTAAGGGGGGATACCTACGTGAGACCCTACTTCAAGGAGGTAATCAAAAAGGGGTGAGAGAGTGCTGAACTACAGGCTGAGGAGGCGCGAGCCCAAGGAGCGCCCGCCGCCGGACTACGACGACCGGTACGAGGTGATAGCGGAGTACAAAGCTGGAGACGGTAAGCGCCCCATAATCCCGCTGATCTTCAAGTTCCTCAGGGAAGGAACTCTCGTAAAGTACCTGCTCATCCTCCTGCTCATCCTCAACCTCCTCCTGCTTTCTACAGTTGCGCTGAACGCGTGGGCCGCTTACGAGCTCTCGTCCGCTCAATCCAACGCTGCAGAAATCCTCGCCGGGCGGCACACCCCCTTTGTGAAAGCTAGAGAGGTCGGCGTCACTGGAGATGCGAAGATCATCGAGCTCACCTTCTCGACAGGCATCGACGCCCTGGACTCCCTCGTGTGGGTGAGGAAGGTGTACGTCAAGGTAGGGGTGGGCTAATGCGCCGCCCCGCTCGCGCGCTGCTCGTAATCGCGCTCGCCGCCGCTCTCCAAGCTGCGCTCAGCTTCCAAGAAAGGCAGGTCTGGCTTTTCGACACCAGTGGGAACCCTCTACCGCCGGAGGTGGAGGGGGATCTCTACTTCCGCATGGGCAACGTCACCTACACGGCATCCAAGTTCAAGGAGCTGCTGGGCAACGCGTCGGCGAAAATCCCCAACAACTTCACGGTCTTCTACAGCTTTAACGGCTTGAACTGGAGCGTCAAGTACGAGAGGCCGAGCAACACGACCATCGTCCTGCACTTGAGGAGGGTAGGCAACGTTTTCCTCAGGTTCACCGCGCTCGACACATCGTACGCGAGGAGGAGCGAAACGCTGAGCTTGCTCGACGTCGCCTCGGGCAAGGGCGTTCCCGGGTTGTATGTTTTCGCGCAAAGCGCGAACCTCACGAAACCCGTGCTCCGCCCCGACAGCTGCAAGCCGGACACGTACCTCCCCGTGGCCAACGGCAGCGGCGCCCCGTACCTTTGGAGGATCCTTGCGGTTTACGGTAACGACATCGTGCTCAACGAGAGCTTGAACCGCATCTGGGAAGCGGGCGCGCTCGCTCCAGTGGACCTCGCGCTCGTTAAAATTCCCGGAGAGCTGAACCTCAGCTGGATACATGGCGAGTGCCCCGGAGCGCGCGTGCAAGCGACCGTAACCTGCGGCGAGCATGTTCTCGCGAACGAACCACCCTCCACCGTCGTGAAAGCTGGGGGCGAGTGGTTCTACCCCACGGGCAAGAACTGCACCGTCCGCGTAGCCTTTGCTGGCGTGGAGAAAGTGTGCAATGCCAGCGTTTTGGAACTGGAAAAGTGCAAGCCCGAGATATACCCGGTTGAGGTGCGCGTGACCGGCCTTGAAGGCGGCGCAGGGCTGGTGGAGGTCGAGATCGACGGTTCGCCTTTGGACTTGCGGAACCCTTCCGCGTGCGTGTGGAGGGGCGATCACGCCCTCAGGCTGCGCTACAACTTCAGCGGGACGTGGGTAACGCTAGCCGAGAGGAGCTTCAGGGTTGAAGAGCGCGCGCTGGTACCGGTTCGGGTGAACTTCTCCCGGATTGAGCTCTCGGTGCGCGGGTGCGCGCAAGCTCCTCAATTGCTGGTCAACGGGGTCGGAGTGCCCGTGGCGAAGCTGGAGCGCGCGACCGGCCCGGTTTACGTGACAGACCCCCTCCCCGTGATGGAAGCCAACGTAACGTTGAGCATGTGCAACGCCACTCTCGCGTTTAGAGCTAGAACAGAGAACCTCACGCTCGCGGTCTCGCTGCCGGAGGTGAGCTTAGAGTTCGAGAAGCCGAGCCCGACCCCTCTCGTCGCGCTGCTGGCTCTCGCGCTGGCGCAAACGGTTCTCGTGGCCTACGCCCTGGCAGCGGTGAGGAGGTGGTCGCGGTGCTCGACACCCGCTCGGTAAGCGTGTACAAGTACGTGGCGACGAACTCGCGCGAGGGCGTCTACAGAGGAAGGATATCCGATATTGTGAGAGCAACCGGTTTGAGCAGAACCGACGTCCTCAAAACTCTATCGCTTTTAGAGCAAGAAAAATACATCCAAGTTGTTTATTCCTCATTGAACATCCCTGAAATATTCAAAAACCTAGCAGTAGCCCTCTTGAAGGCGGAAGCCGGGTACATCGAAGCCCTCCGCAGGCTAACCCAAACTTCGCCCGAGGATGCGAGGAAGGCTGTGGAAGCGGAACGGAACCTAGCCCTCAAGTACCTTTCAGGGACAGAGTACGAGGAGCTACTGGCCATCGATGTAACTAAAGTACTCGAAGAGCTCGCCGCTTTCAACCAAGCGCTCGCAAGGGCTTTCTCCCATTACGTTAACCTGAACCCGCCTACCGGATCGGGAGCACCCGAGAGCTACCTCAGCTTGGGCAATTCTATGAAGTTCCTAAAAAGGCTGGATAAGCTGATAGACATGAAGGACAAGATAACGGACGAGGACGTCATCTACTTATCCACGGCGCTCTCGGTGTTCATCGAAATCCCGAAAAGGAGGAAAGTGATACTGAAGAGCCCGGCGCAGCAGATAATGAAAAGCATTGAAGACCTTAAACAGAGCATGGAGGAGATCGAGGTGCGGATGCTGATCGAAGGGGCTACACCCGAGCTCACGAGCATGAGAGCGCAGATCGAAAGCCAGTTGGACTCCCTAGTCAAACTTTTAGCTTCCCTTAGGGAAGAGAGGGAGGTGTACTTCATCGAAAGAAGCGAGATGCTCCAGCTGCTCGACGCTCTAAACCTCAAGGAGGCTTTCCTATCCAGCGTCCTAGGCACGCTTAAAGCCGTTAACAACCCCTCAACGGCGGAAGTCGCTGCAGCGCTATCGAAAACGCTCGAGCTATTAGGGATGGAGCGAGCGATCCTAAAGAAGCTCGAGCAGAAGATACCGTAACCCCTGAAAACGCCGCTCCTAGACGCTCGAGCGCGCCGCTGCTACCTCTTTTAAGCTCCGCTCCCCTAGTCCATGTAAACCGACGCGATACGCTCCGCGCACCTCCTGGAGGCTTTAAGCATCTTCGATATCCTTCTGGAAACGTCTCCGCCCAGGATCTCCGCTGCGCGCGCTGAATTCTTCTCGAAAGCTTCTTGCAATAACTCGAAGTTTTTCAGCTCGTCTTTTAGACTGCTCCTCAGCCCCTCGAGGGTTGCTTCGAGGTTGTTCATCGCCTCCATGTACTCGTCGCTCGAGATCTCCCCAACCGCCAGCCTAGCCTGGAGAACCTTGAGCTCGTCGGCCTTCTCCTCCAAGCGGAAGAGGATGCTGCTGGCGCCCGTTAAACCCAAGTTCAGGGAGAGGGAGAGTGCCTTAAGCTCCCTGTACGCGCGCGCGAACTTAGCATACTCCCTCGCTAGGGCGGCCAGCCTGCCGGCAGCCTCCTCCCTCGGCAGCAGCCTCGCCGATACCGCCTTCTTCAGGTACTCCATGTTGAAGTTGATCTCGTTGATCTTCTCTTCGATCATGTAGGATAGAGCTTTGAGCACCTTCCTGGAGCTCCTGGCCCTCTCCAAGCTCCTCCTAACCACACCCCTCAGGAGCTGCCTCGTGAAGGCGTCGGGGCTCCCGAGCCCGCCGATGCCGGCCAGCACCTTCTCCACAATCTTGAGCTCCTCCTCCGCCTCCTTCACCACGAACATCACGTCGAGAGCGGCTAGAGCGTTCAAGAGCGCTTCTTCCCGCTCCTCAGCCAGTCTGACGAACTCCTCCTTCAGCTCGCGCTCGGAAACCTGGCCGTCCAGGTAGCTCGAGACGAGCCCTCTGAGCCTCCTCTCGATCGCGTTCACAGCCTGCAGGTATCGCCGGGCGTCCGATG
>Ga0080004_1084711_pt1 | contig 16285 bp, 19 predicted proteins | sample WasSprMetagenome_FD_69207 | JGI IMG/M metagenome (GOLD analysis project Ga0080004, IMG submission 69207) | Sulfidic aquatic microbial communities from Washburn Spring, Yellowstone National Park, USA - WS (SPADES assembly) (version 2) | ecosystem: Environmental > Aquatic > Thermal springs > Hot... | reverse complement strand
ACCCGCGACCTCCCGAGTGCGAGTCGGGCGTTCATACCAGCTGAACTACCGGCCCATGAACCCTCTTTCTGAAAAGAGGCTTCACCGAGAAATTTAGAGCTTTCGGTTTTAGCGGTTTTGTTGTTTTGAGCTTCCATATAGCCTAGAATGGAGCTTAAGGCTTCCTCGAGGATTCTTGAAAGGTTTAATCCCTGTTTTTTGGCTTTTTCCACTAAGGTTTTGGGTAAATAAAGGCCTACAGTTATCTTAGTTTGGGTTTCTCGAGATTTTCCTCGAGGAAAATCGCTTACTCTCCTCGAGGAATTTAGGTTTAAATCCGCCTCACTCATAGATTTTTACACCCGCCAAATTCTGTTCAATTTTTTCTAGGATAGATAGGCGTTTTTGAGGTTCAAGGTTTTCAAGTTTCTGCTTCAACAGCTTTAAGCCTTCCTCGAAAAACTCTAAGACGGAATACTGAAACGCCTGTTCAAAATATTCCGTGTTTTGTTGTTGTTTAAGCAAATCTATGAAGGCTAGGATGGTTAGGTTTGCCAACGATTGGAAAGGTTTTTCAGGTTTGTCGGTTTTAAGCCAAAAGTTTCCGCTTCTATCAACATGCGATAACAGGAAGTTTTGCCATATATCTATGATTTTCTGAAGCCCAGAGCTTAAACCGTAATAGATTGGAATAGGCCTTTCTCCGCTTTCAATGTCTATTTTTTTCTTGATTAGTTTTCCTTCAAGCATTTTCAAGTGTTTTGAAAGGGTGGCTGTGCTTAATCCTGTAGCTTTCTGAATTTCGGAGAACCTGTGCCATTTTCCGTCTTTTAAAACATTTAGGATTAGGCTAACTGATTTCTTGGCTCTGTTTATTTGGTATGAACCTACACCTCTCTCTGCCATATTAACCACTTCTTCACTTGTTATTAACAAAACTTACTTTACAACAAAAAAGTTTATAAGCTTTTCCATACAACTTTAGAACAAAAAAGCAAGTTTGATGTGGTAAGGTTTGGCGAAAGAAAATTCAGGCATTCGTAGAACCTTCTGGATTCCCAAAGAATTAGACATGAAAGCTGAGGAAATCCGTAAAAAGTTAGGCTTAGGACGTAGCGGTTTCTACCGTTTCGCCATAGTGGAACTGCTCAAAGACATGGTAAAAATGCAAAATTCTGAGAAAAATGGCTAACATAAAAATTTAAACAGAGGTGAAAAAAATGGAAGAGTTTGTATCAAAAATAAACAAGTTTAAAGCTAAAAACCTTACGTTGATAGGCAAATGTGGAAAATGCGGAAAAAGTTTCGAGGCTGAAGCTGAGCTTCCAACTATACAGTTTTGGGATTTAGAAGGCAACAACTACCGAGGCTTAGCCTCACCTCACTTAGTGACTCTTTGCCCTTACTGCTTTGGTTTGCTAAATCTCGCTTTGAGAATTAACACAAACAAGCAAAGAGGTTAAAATAATGGAAAGCGAAGGCCACGAGATAGAACTAGTTTCTGCTCCGCCTTCAATGTATAGAAGGATTTTTGAGAAGCTTCAGAAAAACTTTGGCGTTAAGGAAGAGAAATACGAGTTTATCAAAGCACAAATTATGACTTTGAGGGAAGCTGAGCCTTATTTAAGCGAGGAACAGGTTTATCAAAAAATTGCTAAGGCTTTTGAAATGTTCACAGTTAAGCCTAAAGTTAAAATTTAAGTTAAACCCAAAGTAGAACAAGGGCAACATGGTTGTAACAGTATAACAGTGGATTTGGCGAAACAGTGGATAGGACTAGAACAGCTTGAGCGGGATTTGGAACTTGAGCTTTTGGATGTCTTTCCTAAACAAAAAGAATTACGCAAATCTAGTGTTATACTGTTACAACTCCTTAACGAGAGGAAAGCCATACCGCAAAACGAGATAGCTGAAACCGTTTTCGATGGCAATAAAATGAAGTGTTCAAGGGTTCTTGAGAAGTTGGAAGCATGGAATTACATAGTTAGAGAATGGGAAAGCACGGGAGAAGCACATAGGAAGATTGTGAAGCTTAGAGAGGTGTGCTAGTGTGTTTTGCTATTCCACTGTTATACTGTTACAACTATGGAGAAAAGTTAGAGGTTGAGTAAATGCAGGCTGTGGCTTCCTTGGCATGTCCTTCGTGCGGTTCTGGTTCTGATAGGCTTTACAAAGATGGCCTAAGATATCTTAGCAATGGCGAGACTGTTCAACGTTGGCTTTGCCGTGTGTGTGGGTATCGTTTTAGCCTTGAAAATCGCAAGTCTTATAATAATTGTCGGACAAATAGGCGAGGCGATGCATACCAGGAGACAAAGCTCTTGGTAGAAGCTGAAAAAGCATTGGAAAAGCGGGAAGCGGGAGCCACAGAGCAAACACAAGCAGACATCAAAGGAAAACTTGTCGAATTCCTGTGGTATATGAAAAAGAATGGCTATTCGCAAGAAACCATCAGCACCTACGTTTACGCGATTAAAAAACTATCTGAAAACGGTGCAAACCTGGCAAATCCGGAGCATGTTAAGGAAGTCTTAGCTGGATTTGACGTCAGCAGTGCTTACCGACACAACATTATAGCTGCATACACGCTTTACCTGAAAATGCAGGGGCTAAAATGGGAGCCGCCAATATGCAATGTTACTCGCAGCCTTCCATTCATACCTACTGAGCGGGAGCTTGACGATTTAATAGCTGCTGTAGGCAAAAAGACAGGCTGTTTCCTTCAACTGCTCAAAGAAACAGGTATGAGGCGGGGAGAAGCGGCTGGGCTGAAGTGGGTGAACGTAGATCTGCAGAGGAAAACTGTAACGCTTAACACTCCGGAAAAACGTGGGAACTCACGCATATTCAGCATAAGCGACAAGCTGGTGAACATGCTTGCTACTTTGCCTAAAACAAACGAATACGTTTTTGGATCAAACAGCAAGATAAGCCGAGCTTCAGTATTTTATAAGCTGCGCAAAAAAGCTGCACGCAAACTATGCAACCCACGGCTTTTGAAAGTTGGATTCCACACGTTCCGCCATTGGAAGGCAACAATGCTTTACCATCAAACGAAGGACATCGTGCTTGTCAAAGAGTTCCTAGGCCACAGAAGCCTAGACACAACCCTTCTATATATTCAGTTGGAAAAAGCATTGTTCAATGAAGAGGCTAACGAGTTCCATGTTAAAGCCACTTCAAACCCTGAAGAGATTAAAGCTTTGTTAGAGGTTGGCTTTGAATACGTTTGCAGCAAAGACGGTTTAATGTTTTTCAGAAGGAGGAAATAAGCGTGAATATTGAATTCGGAAAATGCACCCTTAATACTGATTTTGAATTCATATGAGTTAAATATAGACTGGGTTAGACTTGCAGATAGGGAGTGACTGTAAAGATGGCAGATAAGGAAGAGGTCGATTTGGGAAACCTTGAGGAGGAAAGTGGAGAGGAGGAGGCAGAGCAGGAAGCCGTTGAGCCTCAGAAGAGAGGAAAAGGTGGAAATGAGGTTTTAAGGGTTGAGGTTGATAAGCTTAGGTCTGATGTTGATAGAATGTCTGAGGAGTTGAGGTCGGCTGTGGATGAACTGAAAAAATCCATTGTGGATATTCGGGCAGCCATATCTGAGATTGAGAATCCGTTCAACCTTTTAAGGAGTATTTCAAGCGAGGAGGATTTGAAGAAGCTGGATAGGAAGAGGCTGCCTCCAGGTGTCAAATCCTTGGTTCTGGGTAAGTCTGAGCTTGAGGGAGCGGTTCCTGAAGGGGAAAAGCCTGAGGAAAAGCCTGAGCAGAAGCCGTTTTTGGAGGAGGAGAAGCCGCCACCGTTGGCTGAGCCCGTAGTTGAAGAGCCTCAAAGGCAGGTGCAACCGCCCAAATCCGACTATTTAGACTGGGTTTGGTCTCTTCTCGATTCTGGGCTGTCCGCGGATGATGTGCTTCAACTTGCTCGAGCATGCGAGTTCACGGGTTATCTGCCAGTCCATTCCAGCGAGCATATTTATTCTCTAGCCTTGGCGTGTGAGAGAGTCAAGTCGAAGGGGTTCAATAAGAGCAGGATGTTGTTAAGCATGTATAGGGGTGCAGTGATTTCAGGGATTGGGATATGTTCAGAGGATTTGGAGAAGCTGATTTCCATGGCTGAAGGGAGGGGCAAGAGGGTTAAGTAATGGGTTTCTCTGTAACGTTATCCCACATTATTCTGGTTATAGCTTCGGTGACTCTGGCCAGCATGTTTTCAGCTTACGCCTTCTACACGGGTAATATTGTTCAAAACGAATGGATGCAGAACGTGAACGATGCTAAAAGAATGTTTAATTTGCAGCTGGAAATTGTTCACGCTACAGTAGACAACTCAACGGACCCGCCGCATTTTGTAATCTACGTCAAAAACATTGGATATTTGCCGCTTAACGACTTCACATGCCTGGATGTTTATGTGGGCGCCTACGGCGAAGCCCAGCTTTACACTTACAATTCCTCTGCGAGCGTCGCAAGCGGGGAGTTCAGCCTTGCAGATGCCAACGGAGATGGAGTGTGGGAGCCTCGTGAAACAGCCATCATAAGGGCTTACCCTTCCAGCAGAGTTGAAGGCGTAACGTTTGAGGCTAAGGTTGTTCCTTTTAGGGGGATTGGAAGCAGTTACCTTTTTTCAGCTCCTTGAGGTGGTTGCATGGGGTTTTCAACAACAATTGCTTCTTCCATCGTTCTAATAGGGTTGCTGGTTATGTTTACCTCGGTTTCGGTAGCCATGTTCCAAGGTTTGACAGTGCTTTCCAACGCGACCAGAGAATATCTTGACCGTGAGAGGGACAGGCTCGACGTAGAATTGAAGTTGAAAGTGGATGGGATTAACGCCTCTTCATGCAACATCACCGTAAGAAACACGGGGTGCAAAACTATTTTCCTAAGAGGTCAGAACGGTTTCCAATGGAACACCATAGTGCTTTCCTACGAAAGCAGTTCCCATTGGCTTTCATACATGGTTGAAGACTACGATGTTATCACAGTTAAAGTTTCGGGGACAAACACTTCTTTCAACCCTGCCAACCACATGTTCATCAGTCCGGGAGAGGAAGCCCTTATATTTTTCAGAATCCCCAATGGAGCGCCTGAAATTCCCCTTCAAGCTGTTGTTTCCATCGCTTTTGTCACACATTACGGCGTAACAGCCGAGGCGAGGGGGGTGAGGCAATGGTGAAAGTTGTCAGCTTAGGGGTTGAGGAGCTTGATAGAGACTTAGGTGGAGGAATTCCGTCTCCAAGCCTTATATCCATTGAGGGGGATTACGGTTCTGGAAAAACAGTTTTCGTGCAGCAAATAGTCTGTGCCATGCTTAAAAGCGGGTTAAGGGTTTACGTGATTTCCAGCGAATCGACAGTGAAAGAGTATCTTTCAATGATGAAGTCTGTTAAGCTGGATGCTTACAACTTTTATCTTTCAGGTCAACTTAACATTTACCCCCTCCACGTTGAAGGCGGCAGGTGGAGCGAATTCCTAAGCTCATTCTTCCTCAGGGTTGCAGCAAACTTTCTCGAATTAAAAAAGAAGAATTACGATGTTGTTGTCATCGACAGCTTAAGCGTGTTGACAGTAAATACGCCTGAATCGGAATTTCTAACGTTTGTCACCAGAATGAAAAACTTGGTTTCAGATGAAAAAACTGTTGTTATAACCTTCCATCCGGAGTTTCTCTCTGAAGAAACAATTATGAAGTTGAGGGCAAGCTCAGACGTTTACCTTGTGCTTAAAAACGCGAGCATTTCAGGAATCGATGTAAAAGTGCTTAGAGTTGTTAAGCTCTGGGGTGTGAGCGGTGAAAGAAAAAGCGCCATAACTCTCGAAATTAACCCGGAGATCGGTTTGAGGGTTATGCCCCTAAGCGGAGTAAAGGTTTAGGAGGCCAAACCATGCCAAAGCTGGAACTTAAGATGCCGAAGCCGAAGCTAAACTTTCCATTGAAGCTTAAAAAAGAAGAGGAAGAAGAGGAAGAGGTTTGGCCCTTCAAGAAAACCATCTGCGAAACTTTAGAGGAAGCAGTTAAAGAGCATCCGTACTTGGCTTCATACCTGGAGAGTTTAACGGAAAAGCCCACGTACATGCTGAGCTCCAACCTTGAAAAATATGAAGGCGGAAACGTCATGTACCCTTTAGGCTTAGGAATTTACGCTCACATCTATGTTGGAGGGGAAATAGGTAAATACAATCTTGTGGAACCTGAAAAGCCGAACCGTGAACTGCTGGATAATGTGGAAGTTGCGGTTGCCACGCTCGTGAAAGACAAGGAGTATTCGGGGCAGAAAGAGAAGGTTTTGGCTTCTTTTTTCAAGCAAGCCATCAAAAAGAAGCTGGTTAAAATTCCGAAGGGGCTAGATGAAAATAACATATTATACTTTTTCTTAAGGGAGAAAGTTGGACACGGCTTCCTTGACGGCTTCCTCGCGGACCCATGGCTTGAAGACATTAGTATACCTGGACAAGGCAAGGTTTTCGTCTACCACAAAATGTTCGGCCACCTAGAAACCAATGTGGAAGTTTCAAAGGGGGAAATTGACCGACTGCTCAGAAGCATAGCTGAAAGATACGGAAAAGTTCTAAGCTACACCCACCCCATAATAGACATACACTTGCCTGACGGAAGCGTGGACTCCGACGAGCCCACCATATACCGAGAAGAGAAAACTGGGAGAGTCAAGATAACAAAAATAGGTGAACTGGTGGATGGTTTCTATAAAGGGAAATCAGCCGACACTCCCATCAAGGTCAAGGGCATTCAAATACCAACTTTTAACCTTAAAACACTAAAAATCGAATGGAAACCAGTTTCATATGTTTACAGAAAACGGTGGAGAGAAGAGCTCTATGAAGTCAAGTTAGAAACTGGCAGGACAGTAAGGCTAACTGGTAACCACAGCATATACAAATTGACTGGAGATGGTGTCAAAGCTGTTAGGGCGGATACCTTAAAAGTTGGAGATTATGTGGCGATCCCTTTAAAAATCCCCCCTCAACACCGTCCTATAACCGAGATTGATCTTATAAAGGAATTTTGTAAAAGGAACTGGAAGTACACACTTTTTCTCAAAGGCGACATCCCGGAGAGAATGTACGAGCTTTACAAAGACAAGCTGGTCAAATTATACCGAGGAATCTATAAGAATCCCAGAGTTATGGTTTTATCTCACAAGTATAGAAGACTTTGGCCACTCGAACTTTACGAGTGTCTACCAAGAGAAGTCCTAAATAAATGCGTTATTCAATGTAGAAATTCGAAAGCCGCAGTTAAACCCATACTGAAAGTTTCGGAGGAGCTTATGAGGCTTTTGGGTTATTACATCGCAGAAGGATTTCTCCTTTCACATAAAAACATGTATGGTGTGGTCCTCTGTTTCGGAAGTCACGAAACAGACCTTATTGAAGACTCGGTTGAATGTCTAAAAAGGCTCTTTGAGGTTTCTCCGTGCATATTAAACCTAGGTAATCAGTGTAAGGTAGTTGCCTACGGATACTTAATCTGGTTCGTTTTCAAGAACATTCTAAAAGTTTCAGAGTACGCTAAGAAAAAATGCGTTCCAGAAATAGTATTTAACGTTCAAGAAAATCTTGCAAGGGAGTTTATCAAGGCATGGTGGAGAGGAGATTACGGATACTCAGCAAGCAAAAGACTAATCTCAGACGTTTTGTATCTTAGCCTGCTTTCTGGAAATATTATCTCATATAGCGAAAGAATAAAGGAGGCAAACCTTAACGGGAGAAAAATTAAATCAAGGGCATTCTACATACAACACTTGGACGAAAAAGATCGTGTCGAATATCCATATATGATTCCCCTCGAAACCTTCTCACGCTTTAGGAGAGGGTTATCCTGTCCTTATGACAGAAATAAGCGGATTTCGAAGCTCAGAGCAACAAAACTTCTCAATAAACCAGGATTAAAAGAAGTTCTCGCCCTTAAAGAGGAAGTGGGACGTACCCGATGGAAAACAGCCTTTTTGTGGAGAAGAATAGGATACTTAAATAACGGAAAATTAACGGCCGAAGGAAAGGAAGCAGTCAAAGAGGCGGAATTTATCAAATCCCTCATCAAAGGAGAAATTGGGTTTGTAAAGATAGTCAAAATCAAAAAAGTTACGCCAACAAACGGGTTTGTCTACGATTTATCAGTTGAAGGAAACGAGAACTTTATTGCAGGGTTCGGAGGGGTCTTCTGCCACAACAGCCGTTTTAACATAGTGTACGGCGAGGACATAAGCCTCAAAGGAAGCAACTTCACGATAAGAAAGTTTCCGGAGGAACCCATATCAGTCGCCCATCTAATTAAGTGGGGTACTCTTTCGCCGGAGTTGGCCGCGTACTTATGGATGCTTTTCGACGTGGGGGTTTCAGCGTTTGTCTGTGGAGAAACAGCGTCAGGCAAAACTACAACTTTGAACGCCCTAGCGTGTTTCATCAACTCTGACTCGAAAATAATCAGCATTGAGGAAACCCCTGAAATAAACATTTTCCACAAAAACTGGATTAGAGAAGTTACGAGGATACATACGGGAGCACAGGTGACGATGTTTGACCTTTTAAAGGCTGCCTTGAGGCAGAGGCCTGACTATATTATTGTGGGAGAGATAAGGGGCGAAGAGGGAAGGGTAGCCTTCCAAGCTATTGAAACAGGTCACCCGGTCCTGTCAACAATGCACGCTGGAACCCTGGGGCAGCTTTTCCAGAGGCTTACGTCCCATCCAATTGATGTCCCGAAAACACATATAGACGGGCTGAACCTTGCAATTTTCCAGGCTAGGATGGAGCGGGGGAAAAAGTTCATACGGAGGGTAACATCCATCAACGAGATAATTGGATATGAGCCGGACGAAGCCAGATTAAACTATCTGCCCACCTTCATCTACGACTCTGACATGGATAATCTACGCTTTATGGGATCAAGTTTCCACCTGGAAACTAAGGTTCTCACCTTTAGAGGCTGGGGAAAAGAGAGGCTGCGGGAACTCTACGATGAAATGAAGGCTAGGGCTGAAATTCTCAGTTTCCTTTCAGAAAACTTTCCAAAATACACGGATGTTTGGAAAACCGTCATAGAGGTTCGAAACAAGGGTGTATGGGAAGTATATCGCAAAGTGAAAGAGGGGCAGGTTCCTTGGAAATAGAGTCGAAAAAGCTTGTTCTGCTGCTGGTTCCCTCTCTCATTCTCTCAGTTTTTTACATACTTGTTGGAAAGTTTATAGAGGCTTTGCTCGTTTTAGGCGTCGGAGTACTTGTGTGGTTTTTTCTCAGGTACATGACGAAGAAACGGGTGCCGAGGAGGGTTGATTTTAACCTCATCACGGCTGTTTTTCACATGTACAGTTTATCCTTTGGAGAAACGTCGCCAGCCGACCTTGTGGAAACAATAGCTGAGAATAAAGAATATGGGTTTTACAGCAGCGTTTTCCAGAAGATCCGAAATTTAGCAGTGAGCTTCGGATATGGATTCACAAAAGCAACCACGCATATGGCTGAGAAGGTAAAACCTCCACTTAAAGATTTTCTTGTCCGCTGCACAAACGTTTTCTCAAGCGTTGAACCAAAGGGATACTTGGAAATAGAGTCCACAACCCTTATGGAGGAGTACTCAGGCTACTACACGCGGGCAATCGAAACCTTCAAGACGCTTGGCGGAATTTTCTCAGCTTTTCAAAGCGTGGTGGTGTTTTTGATAATGACTTTGGCGATTATGTCGTTTTTCATGGTTGACCCACAAGTTATAATCTTCGGATACGTAATAGCAATAGTAGCCATCACACTCATGTACATCCTTTTCAAGGTAGCATCGCCTAAAGAAAACATCGTTTACATAGGGAAGCATCCACATAGGCTTTACCTAAGTTTAAAGTGGAGTTTCCTCGCTCTGGGACCATCCTCGGCAGTGCTCGCCTTCCTGCTATACTTTACGTATGGCCCTTCAATTGCCTTTATTGTGCTCGGCTTCGGCGTCCTAATTCCAGGGTTCTTCGGGTACAGGCTTGAAAGGCATATTAGGAAGATTGATGAAAGCTACCCAACTTTTCTGAAGTCTCTTGGAGAAAACTTGGCCTCCACTTCAGACTTGAAGGCCGCCTTCTCCTATCTCCTAAACATGGAGCTTGGACCGTTAAAGAAGCTTGTTAAAGAGGCTTTGGCAAGGTTGAAGCTTGGAATAAGCCACAGCCAAACTTTGGAAACGCTCTCTTCTGAGGCAGCATCCTACCAAGTTCACATAAGCAACAGAATTCTCCTCGACTCGCTTAGCCGAGGTGCGGATCCCCTTGAAATTGGAAAAGCTCTTGGAAACCGTGTTGTAAAATTTCTTGATTTTAGGAAGAAAAGAGAGAGTGAGGCTAAAAGCTTTCAAATGCTCATGATGATTATGCAGCCCATGACCGTCCTTCTCCTCGTCATTTTAAGGGTGCTCGCTGACTTTCTAAACGCTTCATTGGTGCAACTGCCCTATTTCGGCTTCAACATGATTCCCGTAGCCGTGATTGAAGCAGGGAACATAGCGGTCATATTCATAATGGCCGTGGTGAACGCTTTAACATTAAAGGAGGTTTCAACAGGGTACTGGGGAACCTTCTTTCTTACCCTAGGCATCCTCCTCATTTTAAGCGGTGTAACGTGGGTGGTTGCCCAAGTGTTCATAGAAAGCATTTTAGGCTCCATGCCAAGCATACAATTGCCAGTATAGCCTTTTTATGCTATTGGGCGCTTTTGCACGTGTCTGTATCCACACTCACACTCGAAGCCCACCATTTTTCCTCTGCATCGTATTACACGCCATTTCTTGCCGTTGCAATCCGCTTTTTGCTTGTGTATCTTCCAGAGCATCTTCGCCTCTTCCCTTGTCATCGGCGCGTAATCCTTCGCCGACGTAAGGTACCATGTTGTGTATAACGCGAAACAAACCCACACCGTGGGAGCGAGTATTTCTAACATTTTCCCACCACGTGTATCCATGTTGTACTCATATACGATATGTCCACCTCGAGACATATCTAATATGTATAGACGCAACCCGAATATAAACATTACCTAACTATCGTGAATACGTATTATGAATGCAGAATAGAAATATTTATTAAGTATTAAGACGTAAGATATAGTGGTGGTGTAGGTGGTGGGGGTGGAAAAGTGAGCAAGAAAGACCACATCGTGGAATGCCAGAAATGCGGATACAAATGGCACACAAGATCAAGGCTTAAATTGGTGACGTGCCCATCATGCAACCAGAAAACTCCAAACATACCATTGCGGCGCCTAATAAAACAATTTGTAAAAGCAACACGCGCCATAGTAGGCTTAGAAGCAGCCATAGTGCTAATAGCCTTCGTCATCATCGCTGCAGCCTTCAGCTTCATGGTAATCAACCAAGGCTTGTTCGCAACAGAACGCGGAAAAACGGTGATTCAGGAAGGTTTAAAACAGGCAAGCACTCCGCTGACTGTGGATGGAACAATTTTTGTGAGGACAACTCCTGACGGCAAGAAGGTAAATGTTATCGTGGTTCCGCTGAAAGCCTTCGGAGTTAAATATGTGGCGATGGCCCCAGACCAAACAGTCATAACCTTGAGGATAGGCGAAAAAGCATGGGCAAACGTGTACTTAGGCGTGTTATATCAAGGCTACAACAACGGCACAAGTGTAAACCTGGGATGGTATAATGCCACAAGCACAACATACGATCCAACTGGAAAGATGTTCGACGATTTCGTGGGTTTCAGGTTTGCCAACATAACCTTTGAAGGACAACCATGTAACCGTTACATAAACGGAACATATGTGAACGCGACACAAGGAGACGCGTCTGGACTCAATCCACATGATTTCTTCACCGGAGCGGTGCTTGCTATTGCAAACAGCAACGGAGACGAAGCCCTAGACACGAACGAGAAAGGCTTCCTAATAATAACGCTTGCACAGAATTACGCAGTACCTGCCAGAGCCAAGATAAACATTGAGATTAGACTTGAGAAAAGCGCTACGCTTTCAATCGAGTTCGCCATACCCGAATCGATGCCAGCAGACACATATACACCAGTTTAGGAGTGAAAAGCGATGAGGAAACTGGTTAAAAATAAGAAAGGTATCGTGGGCATCGAAGCAGCCATAGTGCTCATAGCCTTCGTCATCATCGCCGCAGCCCTAAGCTACGTGGTCATCAACATGGGCTTTTACATTACGCAGAAGACTAAGGAAACTATGCAGGGAGGACTCGAAGAAACGTTAAATGCGTTACAACTGGACGGATTGGTTACAGCGAGAACCGGAAACACTAGTGCCCTAGAATATTTGATTATTCCAGTGAAGATTTCGGCAAGTGGAGCTGCTGTGGACCTCAGCAACAACTCAGCGGTAATTTCTGTCTATTTAAAGAACACGACGCTGTTTAATGTCCACAGGGGCGCTGTAGTCGCTAACAACAATACAACTTGGGAACAGCTACAGAGTGCCCTAAGTTTAGGTGGGAACGAGGCTAAGTTTGCAATATATAATGGCAACAACAACACTGTGCTTGAGTCAACGGAAAAGGCCTTTCTAGTGATTCGTTTAGGTTCAGAAAATATGGCGAGTGAGAATGAAATCATAAAGATTGAGGTTAGAATCGCTAAAGGCGCAGCCTTAACAGTTGCACGAACTGTTCCGCCGGGACTGCTTCCAGACTCGTTTGTCAGCTTAGGCTAAAATTTCCACTCTTTTTCTAAGTTTCCTTTTTAGGATTAATTTAGTTTTAATATGGATTTTGAATACTTTTTACTGTTTCATAAGTCTTAATATAAACATCAACGTAAACGAAGGAACGCAAAAAGCAGAAGAGGAAAAGAAAATGAACTGGAAAAAAGCTTTGATGAAACTGGCAAAACAGAAGCGGGGCATGATGGGTCTAGAGGCGGCAATAATCCTCATCGCCTTCGTCATCATCGCAGGAGCCTTCAGCTTCATGGTCATAAACCAAGGCTTATTCGCTACCGAAAGAGGCAAAACAGTAATAGAGGACAGTTTAAAACAAGCAAGCACGCCATTGACAGTTGATGGAACTATATTTCTCAATTCTACAGGAGCAAATGTAACAGGCATAGTCATCCCATTAAAAGCCTATGGTGTCAAGTACGTCGCTCTGGGTGCTAACGAAACAGCTGTAACCCTCAAGGTAGGTGAAAGCGCTTGGCCAAACGTATACAACGGTACCGCTAAAATCGAAGAGTTCATTAATTTCACCAAATTGTATGACACAGTAGCAGGGAGCCTTAGCGAAACTAAACCAGTAAACGCCACGCTCTTCATCCAAAACTCTAATGTTCCGGAAGATAGTGTGGACTCCACCTTGGACTCTAACGAGAAAGGGTACCTAGTAATAGCCTTAAATGCGGCTGTCGCTGCTGCTCCTCCAAGGGCTCACATAGTTGTTGAGATTAGACCCGAGAAGGCTTCGCCGCTCACGGTTGAGTTCTATGTTCCAGAGTCGCTGCCTGAAGGCTGGATAACGGTGGCTGGTTAAATGTTCGCCAAAAAACTGTTCAAGAATAAGAAAGGCATTGTAGGCGTCGAGGCTGCCATAGTACTCATAGCCTTCCTGATAATTGCTGCAGCCCTAAGCTACGTGGTCATAAACATGGGCTTCTACACAACGCAGAAGACTAAGGAAACAATGCAGGAAGGCCTTGACGAGTCGCTAACTGCGCTGCAACTGGATGGAGTGGTCACAGCAAAAACTAACGAAAGCTCGAGTGAAATTCTCTACATACTAGTCCCAGTGAAACTTTCCGCCGGCAGAGGCGCAGTAGACCTAGGCACCACATCAGTCGTGGTTTCAGTATACTTGCCAAACGCCACACTACTGAACATATATCAAGGTGCCATATCAACAACAAATGTAACATGGAACGACTTAAACGAAACTCTCAAATTAGAAAATAACACAGCCAAGTTTGCAATATATAATGGCAACAACAACACTGTGCTTGAGTCTAATGAAAAAGCCTTCCTAATGATCCGCCTAAATTCAACTGAACCATGGGGTATGCTTAGGGAATATGAAACTATAAAGATCGAGGTTAGAGCAGCAAAAGGCGCCGCATTAACTGTTGTCCGCACGGCTCCCGGCGGTTTGGCAAAGGACTCGTTCTACGACTTAGGCTAAACCCTCCTACCCCCACCACCCTTTTTCTTTCCCCTTTTTTAACTGCTTCTCAGAATGACAATTTAATTTCCGTAATTAAGAAATTTATATTCCGTTCTGAATTAATGCAAAAACAGCTTCTTCTGGAATCCAATCCAAAGGTTCCAAAGGAGAAAAGATTCTAGCACTAACGGCTTTCATCGAGAATAAGAAAATCTTTCCAATGGGGACTTTTCTTCCTTTCACTACCATTTTAAATTCTTTCATTTGTAAGAAATACCTCTTCTTTGTTTCATGCAGTCTTTTAAGATGCTCTGTACATGGCGTAACCACTTCAAACGAGGGTATTTCCAATTGTCTTAAAACTCTTCTAAAATGGCGGGTGAAAGAAAGTATTGGATAATCCATTATTAATGATGTTTCTGCCATTTCATAAAAAACTTCTCCAAGATCACCGAATTTTCTTGCTTTCTCATGCAACATTTCCAAATGCTTTCTGAGTTCCACCTGTTTGCTTAGGACTTCTTCAATGTGACCACTTATCTCTTTGTAGGGTGTAAATCGGTCGCGGACAGTTGCCCAATTACTCGGAAGTTCTACCAGCCACGTTTTTAATGCTTCTCGATTCAATGTCCATTCATAGCCCTTTAGTAGCATAAAAAGTCGTCCTATGTTTCTTTTTTCGAGCAGTTCGTAAAGTAATGTTGGAAGAATAACATTCTCAATCGCTTCAGATTCCACAATGTAAAGAAAAGATCGAAATCTACCTTCGGAGTTAAACACAACCATGTCGGGAAGTATTCCAGAATATTTTATCGGTTCCATATGCATTCCTGTGAATAAATACTTTAATTTGATATTAATATATTGTGCAGCAAGAGGCTAAACCGTGAACAAGTCTTGGAAGTTGAATTTTTTACCTTCTTCAAATTTTAAGCCTAAGCTTGAGTAGAGTTCTTTTGCTATTGCCTTTAACAGGAGTTGGGCTCCTGGGCCGAAGATTTGCTCAACAGCTTGAGTGAATTTTTCTAGGTTATTGTGCCACTTGTTCCTTTCTAATCCAGAGATTTTTTCAATGTGATAGTAGGTTGCCTGTCTTCCAGACTCTCCGAGCATGAGAAGCATGGCTTTGTCAACTGCTGAGTTGAATAATTCTTCGAATTTCATGTTTAAGTGTTTATTCAATTGGTTCCCTTAAAGTTCATTTTGAACGGTTTTAAACTTAAAAAGACTTACGGTTCAGTAATGTGGATTCTTGTTATGCCTCGGCTTTAACAGAAGCTGTGTAATATTTATATATTGGTTTATGCAGTATCAAGTCTTGAGATAAATCTAAAAAAGGGATATGCCGCACCTGTCGAACAGAAAATAGAGTGATACCTCTGGAGCCTATCCATTTGCTGAGTAAAAAGATGAAGGAAAAAGAAATGCATAAAAGTTTCGGGTTCCACCCTCAGCCTGAAGTTTGGGAACCTCCCACAAAGGAGGTTAAAAAAGTTCAGGGTAAATTGATGAGGGGTCTCCTAGACCTGATAATCCTACAGTTTCTAAGCTCACAACCCATGCACAGCTACAAAATAATCATGCAGATACGCAAAACTTTTGGAGTCTACCTTGGACCAAGCATAATTTATCCCCTAATGAACAAGATGGAGAAGGAGGGATATGTAAAGAGTGAATGGAACTTGGAGGGTGGAAGATACAGAAAAGTGTATAAACTAACAAGCGAAGGACGGAACTTCTTAACCTTCACAGAAGACCTAGTTAAACATTTATGCCGAAAAATAGGTGTGAGCTACCCATGAAGTCAATGGGGCTTCCATGCATTGCATGGTTAAGGGCTGGCTCACTTCAGCCCATTCTAAAGAACATGGGTTTTCTGGGAAACTTTGATAAAGCATAAATATTCTGATTTAGATTTATACTGAAACAAAGACATGGTGATGGGATGTCTCGGTATGAAAACGCTTTATATACGATAGTGAAGGGTTTACTGCCATACATTATCTTAGCCATTATTGAAAAGGAAGATGAAGTTAGCGTCTATGATGCTCTCAACCGCATCCACATCGAGTTTAACGTGCCTATGTCGGCAGCCACCATATACTCAACCATTTATAGGTTGGAAAGGCAGGGCTGTATTGAAAGAATTGAGGATAAACCTAAATACAGGGGAACGGATAAAGGC
>Ga0080004_1181356_pt1 | contig 16287 bp, 15 predicted proteins | sample WasSprMetagenome_FD_69207 | JGI IMG/M metagenome (GOLD analysis project Ga0080004, IMG submission 69207) | Sulfidic aquatic microbial communities from Washburn Spring, Yellowstone National Park, USA - WS (SPADES assembly) (version 2) | ecosystem: Environmental > Aquatic > Thermal springs > Hot... | reverse complement strand
TTGCTCCCATGATCTTTACGGGGTTGCTCTAATGTCTCAATGCAAAGAGGATTGAAAGTCGGCATGTTCAGCGAGGAGGGCCTTGTCACTAGCGCGGTCTCAATGCAAAGAGGATTGAAAGATCTTCCACCCCTCTGGAAGGACTTCTCTTAGTAACTTTGTCTCAATGCAAAGAGGATTGAAAGCTGAAGGCCAGAAACTTGGCACCGGCAATACTGGCACACGTCTCAATGCAAAGAGGATTGAAAGTCATATATAAGTCTCACTTCTTTATATACTTTTTCCTTCGTCTCAATGCAAAGAGGATTGAAAGCTGCCATTATTCTTCAGATGAGAAGAGGATGCATAGATGTCTCAATGCAAAGAGGATTGAAAGGTCGTGGCTAGAGGAGGAGAGAGAAGAGAGAGCTAAGGAGTCTCAATGCAAAGAGGATTGAAAGTGCCTGTCTCTGGATGTTTCCATTCGACCTCAACATAAGTCTCAATGCAAAGAGGATTGAAAGTCTCTATCACCTTCTCTATGTCCTTGGCTCTCTCTTCTCTGTCTCAATGCAAAGAGGATTGAAAGAGGGAGGTAGGGAGCATGACACCAGAGGAGCTTGATGAATGGTCTCAATGCAAAGAGGATTGAAAGATCAGGGGAACTACGTAGATCAGCTTTCTCACTCTGTAGTCTCAATGCAAAGAGGATTGAAAGGGTGACGTCATTAGTTATTGCCGATGTGTCAGCTGCATAGTCTCAATGCAAAGAGGATTGAAAGAATGGTGATGCTGTCTTATGGCTATCTAAGTCCGTCTTGTCTCAATGCAAAGAGGATTGAAAGAGTACGTCCAGACAAAGGGCTGGATTGAAAGATTACCTGGTCTCAATGCAAAGAGGATTGAAAGTTAAAGCCGGTAGAGGTCATAGAAACCTTGGTGAGGTTCGTCTCAATGCAAAGAGGATTGAAAGGTGACGGCGAACGACATAATGATAAAGGAGGGGGTGCTTCGTCTCAATGCAAAGAGGATTGAAAGAGTTTTTGCTCAGGTTTGGCAGCTTCCTTCTTTCCGAAGTCTCAATGCAAAGAGGATTGAAAGTAAAAAGGGGTGAGAGTATGAGCGAGGAAGTGATTTCCAGTCTCAATGCAAAGAGGATTGAAAGTGAAATTATTTGCTTCACCGGCCGATATGAAGAAACCGTAAGTCTCAATGCAAAGAGGATTGAAAGTCTACTACTCATGATGAGCGAGACCAGAATAAAGGCACTTGTCTCAATGCAAAGAGGATTGAAAGAGATTTATCAGCATGTAGCTACTTTCAAAAGAAATAAGTCTCAATGCAAAGAGGATTGAAAGATGGTCTTATCCAGCATGCGATCCATTCCACCGTACAGGTCTCAATGCAAAGAGGATTGAAAGAAATCCAATCCCCCACACAGGGGGCGACACCAGCCTGCGGGGCTGTCTCAATGCAAAGAGGATTGAAAGTTCCCTTCTATCACGAGAAGACCTATTCCGAGATCCTTGTGTCTCAATGCAAAGAGGATTGAAAGGTTTACAGGGCTAAGTATCAGGTTAGAATGACTGTTGTGGTCTCAATGCAAAGAGGATTGAAAGAACCTCAAGCATTATGTCCCCGTTGTCTATCTCGACGCTCGTCTCAATGCAAAGAGGATTGAAAGGTTTCTTGGCTTTCCTGTTCCTGCTTTGAGGATTGTTTTTGTCTCAATGCAAAGAGGATTGAAAGGAAAATCGTGTAAAACCAGTGCAATGTCCCGTTTGGGTCTCAATGCAAAGAGGATTGAAAGTTAAGAACGTCATTCCACTCTTCACCGACTGCAATGGCTTGTCTCAATGCAAAGAGGATTGAAAGGTTTGACGTCAAGATTAGCTAAATCCAGAGACCAATCTGTCTCAATGCAAAGAGGATTGAAAGCACCCTGTGGAGGGTCAAAGCTAATCTTGCCCTTTTTCGTCTCAATGCAAAGAGGATTGAAAGGAAGTTCGGCTTCAGGTACAGCAGGGTAAAAGGCTGCTGGGTCTCAATGCAAAGAGGATTGAAAGGTGGGAACCGCTTATGGCACTCTGATGATGGTTCCCGTCTCAATGCAAAGAGGATTGAAAGATAGATTGCCTAAAAGAGCTTTGGACAGATCTTATCCAGTCTCAATGCAAAGAGGATTGAAAGGTCTTCTCTATTATCTTCTCTGCCTGATTTCTTTTTTGTCTCAATGCAAAGAGGATTGAAAGGTCCCGAATGCGAATTCATACTGGGTTCAAATCTCAGAAGTCTCAATGCAAAGAGGATTGAAAGATACTGATTCTGCAAGCTATTTCAATGCACCGAGCTTTCGTCTCAATGCAAAGAGGATTGAAAGCTGAAGGCCAGAAACTTGGCACCGGCAATACTGGCACACGTCTCAATGCAAAGAGGATTGAAAGGGACAGGGACATCAAGTCCCTGCCCAGATTCGGGAGGCAGTCTCAATGCAAAGAGGATTGAAAGTGACAACCATCTTTCAATTGTCCTCTGACTCCTTGTAATGTCTCAATGCAAAGAGGATTGAAAGATTTACAGGAGAAGGGAAGGCAGAGGCATGGTTGCAAGTCTCAATGCAAAGAGGATTGAAAGTTTGCATGAAAACCACCTTCGAGGTGTTTGTGTCCTTCAGTCTCAATGCAAAGAGGATTGAAAGTTTCAACACAGAGATCTGTATTCTCAACAGTTAAAAAATAGTCTCAATGCAAAGAGGATTGAAAGACTCTCGTGGGATGGCTTGGATTAAAGGGAACTGTGATGTCTCAATGCAAAGAGGATTGAAAGGTTGCTTCTGTTCTGTGAGTGGAGACTCCCGTTGGGAAGTCTCAATGCAAAGAGGATTGAAAGCCTTGAATGGCTTTATATGTGGCAAGGACAAATATCCCCGTCTCAATGCAAAGAGGATTGAAAGACTACACTGATGGCACAAAGCAGACAATTCCAAATGTGAATCGTCTCAATGCAAAGAGGATTGAAAGTCTTGGATCCTATATATTTGGGCCAGCGGATCGGCTGTCTCAATGCAAAGAGGATTGAAAGCAATGTAGCCTTTTTGCGTGTATTCCGCGACCTTTTCTGTCTCAATGCAAAGAGGATTGAAAGTAATTTGAAATTGTCCATCCCCATTGCATTAAATACTCAGTCTCAATGCAAAGAGGATTGAAAGACAATGCAGACTTTGGTTCGGGAGTAAAGGTTATGACATGTCTCAATGCAAAGAGGATTGAAAGCTTCCTTCGTCTTTTGGATGAAGTCGCTGGTAGCCGGGGAAGTCTCAATGCAAAGAGGATTGAAAGTGTTAGTATGAAGTATTTTCTCCCTGAAGTACTTTTCTGGTCTCAATGCAAAGAGGATTGAAAGATACCTGAATCCCAGCTTCCTGGCCTCTTTTCAACCTGTCTCAATGCAAAGAGGATTGAAAGATTATCTCCAGAAAACGCTCAGGCTCTAAAACAGACCAGTCTCAATGCAAAGAGGATTGAAAGTCGGCGAAGTTCTCTATGAACCTCCAGAATTCAGTGGAGTCTCAATGCAAAGAGGATTGAAAGCTGAAATGCACAATTATCCTGCTTGTCTCTATTGTCTGGTCTCAATGCAAAGAGGATTGAAAGATGTGCTGAGAAAGTACAAAGACGAGTTTGTAGTCGATGTCTCAATGCAAAGAGGATTGAAAGGTTGCAAGATAGTAGATTCTTGAGAAGTATTCTTCTGCAGTCTCAATGCAAAGAGGATTGAAAGAACTCCTTCGGTAGCAAGGAATTTTATAATAAGCACGAAGTCTCAATGCAAAGAGGATTGAAAGTGTTTAACTGTTTGTTTAACATCACCTACCTCCTCCTGTGTCTCAATGCAAAGAGGATTGAAAGATTGGACTTCTCCCCCGCGCTGTCGCTCTACAACTGGGTGGTCTCAATGCAAAGAGGATTGAAAGATATCGTCGCTCATATGAAATGAAGGTACCACTTCTATTTAGTCTCAATGCAAAGAGGATTGAAAGTAAGCTTTTTACGTTTCCTCCTGATGTCCAATTGATTTTGTCTCAATGCAAAGAGGATTGAAAGTGTGAACAATTTTGGCTTGGGATGCGGATGTGGAGAGGGTCTCAATGCAAAGAGGATTGAAAGACTGATATAGGAAAGGTAGCATGGTATATATATAAGATTTGTCTCAATGCAAAGAGGATTGAAAGATTACTTATCCGGTGCTTTATGAAAATTATTGTTGGGTCTGTCTCAATGCAAAGAGGATTGAAAGCCTGAGACGTCTCAGGATAAGATCAGGGATGCGATGGTCTCAATGCAAAGAGGATTGAAAGTTATAGCCCTAAGAGCCTCGACTATGGACATAGGAAATAGTCTCAATGCAAAGAGGATTGAAAGGAGCTGAGGGATGCGGTTCAGAACAACGTGATAGTGCTGTCTCAATGCAAAGAGGATTGAAAGCTCTCTTCAGCTCCTTTTCTGCCCTCCATTCCTCGGAGGGTCTCAATGCAAAGAGGATTGAAAGATTTGGGCCAGCGGATCGGCTCCAGCCCCTGACCCAGTCTCAATGCAAAGAGGATTGAAAGTTAAAGTATAATCCTGCGGCACCACCGGCACCACCTGCGCGTCTCAATGCAAAGAGGATTGAAAGAAAATCTGGGTGCACCGGTAGATGCGGCCGATGCACTAAGTCTCAATGCAAAGAGGATTGAAAGCAGTTCATTTACCCTGACCCACGTTCGTGCCAGCGACGGTCTCAATGCAAAGAGGATTGAAAGTGCCACAGTTGGGAAGGATGTTGAAATCTCAGCCTTTCTTGTCTCAATGCAAAGAGGATTGAAAGGGAGGAGGGCTTCTCCTCCTGAATCAAGAAGGAAATATAGTCTCAATGCAAAGAGGATTGAAAGTCTGTGAACATTTCAGGCTCATACGGGGATAAGGATGGCTAGTCTCAATGCAAAGAGGATTGAAAGCTTCTTCGCAGTTATGTTCTGCATTAAGGGAGTCTGTGGTCTCAATGCAAAGAGGATTGAAAGTCAAGTGTTGGTATGAAATATATGCCTTGGAAGTTGCCGGTCTCAATGCAAAGAGGATTGAAAGGAATAGCACAGAAATATCTGGGTCATAGTCCTTATCGAGTCTCAATGCAAAGAGGATTGAAAGTTGTTATTGTCTCTCCCTCAGGGTTTATTCCTTCATAGTGTCTCAATGCAAAGAGGATTGAAAGGACCAGCCTGACTTCCTGCCCAGCTCTCCCTGTAAAATGGTCTCAATGCAAAGAGGATTGAAAGGTTCTGTTACAGTGGAATTCTGTCCCGAATGCGAATTCAGTCTCAATGCAAAGAGGATTGAAAGTCTGCTACCTCCCTCCTTCTCTCCTCCTCAACTTCCACGTCTCAATGCAAAGAGGATTGAAAGGAAAGGGCGCGGGAGAGGCCGAATTGGCTGGAAAAGGGGTCTCAATGCAAAGAGGATTGAAAGTTGATAAACTCCATCTCCATGACATAGTAAGCCGTTTGGGTCTCAATGCAAAGAGGATTGAAAGAGGATTGTTTCCCTGCTTACATCAGGATTCCTTTCGGACTGGTCTCAATGCAAAGAGGATTGAAAGTGTTCACATAATCGGAATTCATGTCCACAGTGATGTTCGTCTCAATGCAAAGAGGATTGAAAGGCAACGATAACAAAGCCAGATAACACCCAAACCTCTCTGTCTCAATGCAAAGAGGATTGAAAGGGGAGCAGTTGTAAGCTCAACATTTTTGTCTGTACCCTGCCAGTCTCAATGCAAAGAGGATTGAAAGTTATAGCTCACAATGACATCATAACTCTCATTTTCAACGGTCTCAATGCAAAGAGGATTGAAAGGGGGAGAAGGAAAAGGAAGGAGAAGGAGACTGGTTCTGTCTCAATGCAAAGAGGATTGAAAGATATAGATGGCGTGAAATTTATATACTTTACGTATCCCTAGTCTCAATGCAAAGAGGATTGAAAGTGCTTGTCTCTATTGTCTGCGTTAAGTGGGACATTAAGGTCTCAATGCAAAGAGGATTGAAAGGGTTCCCATGACTATCCTTAGGCTTTTTGCATTTCCTCCTGAGTCTCAATGCAAAGAGGATTGAAAGGGTTGACAGAAGTGCATCGATTAGCACAGCTTTAATTGAGTCTCAATGCAAAGAGGATTGAAAGCTATGCAGGGGTAAGAACCTAGCGATAGAGCTAGCAAAGTCTCAATGCAAAGAGGATTGAAAGATTCCTGCCGGTGGCTCTGCTGTGTTCCAGCCTGCAGGTCTCAATGCAAAGAGGATTGAAAGGCAGCAGTCTTCCAGTCCGCCTTATCTATCTTTCTCGCATGTCTCAATGCAAAGAGGATTGAAAGTGCTTTCTCCCTCAGCTTTCTCCTTAGCTCTGCTCTCTTGTCTCAATGCAAAGAGGATTGAAAGCCCTTATCACTTTTCTGGCCTTTTCTACACCTTCTCCTACGTCTCAATGCAAAGAGGATTGAAAGTGGGCTGGCCCGAGAGGCCCAAGGAGGTTCCGCCGATAGGTCTCAATGCAAAGAGGATTGAAAGTTCTGTGTCCCCATCTCCACTCTGTCTTATACCTTTTTCGTCTCAATGCAAAGAGGATTGAAAGTTTTGTATTCTCTGAAATTATCAGCATAAGGCATTAGCCTAAGTCTCAATGCAAAGAGGATTGAAAGTCCGCACCCATAGACCTCAAGATATTCTACAGCGGGAAGTCTCAATGCAAAGAGGATTGAAAGAGTAACAGGTCGGGGCTGAGGGAGTAAAATCCCGAGCCCCGGTCTCAATGCAAAGAGGATTGAAAGGGGGTATGGCGTACGCACCGCCCAAGAAGACCGTGTAAAGTCTCAATGCAAAGAGGATTGAAAGTGGCCCCACTGGCCGGGCCACCACTCGTACAGGTAGATCCAAGGGGTCTCAATGCAAAGAGGATTGAAAGTTTAGCTCTCATCACATTCATAAATGATTGATAGTCATGTCTCAATGCAAAGAGGATTGAAAGTTAGAGCACTAGCGGATCAGGGGAGGGGGAGGCATCTTTGTCTCAATGCAAAGAGGATTGAAAGCAGCTATTCCATCGGCCTGATCGAAGGGAAGGCTTAAGTCTCAATGCAAAGAGGATTGAAAGTTTACCGTCCACCTATCTTTTGTGGCTACAATATCATAATAGGTCTCAATGCAAAGAGGATTGAAAGATTTCCTTCACAGAGCCATCAGAGAAGCCAAACAGCACTGTCTCAATGCAAAGAGGATTGAAAGTTACATAGATTATGAGCGTGGGGAGGAACATGGCGAGCGTCTCAATGCAAAGAGGATTGAAAGCTATCAGGTCGAGTAGCATAAGGGCGTCCCTCTTTATTGCGTCTCAATGCAAAGAGGATTGAAAGAATAAACTCGATGCTTTATCTGTGATTAAGGCCATCGCGTCTCAATGCAAAGAGGATTGAAAGACCTGTATAATATTGCTTCCTCCGTATCCCATCCTTATGTCTCAATGCAAAGAGGATTGAAAGGCATTCATGTCCACAGTGATGTTCCAAGCTTTTTGAGTGGTGTCTCAATGCAAAGAGGATTGAAAGCCTGATAATTGACGTAAAGGGGGAGGACGAGACTTTACGTCTCAATGCAAAGAGGATTGAAAGTTATCTTCCACTTTCCTGACAGTAGCATTACTGCCACTTGTCTCAATGCAAAGAGGATTGAAAGACCTGTCCCCCTTCTTGACCCTCACATGCGTGAAAGACAGGTCTCAATGCAAAGAGGATTGAAAGGCACCGAAAACGTACTCCCAGAACTCCAGAGATATCCCTGTCTCAATGCAAAGAGGATTGAAAGTTGCTGGTGTTCCCCCCAGCACCTCGGAGACCGAGGCCGTCTCAATGCAAAGAGGATTGAAAGGAGGGAGGCTACAACTTCCTCATACTCAGGGATCTGATAAGTCTCAATGCAAAGAGGATTGAAAGTTTGCGGAGGCCGAGCTTTTTAAGGACTAGTGCAACGTCTCAATGCAAAGAGGATTGAAAGGGAATAAGGAGGTGATGATCCCACTGGGGCTTTTAAATCGTCTCAATGCAAAGAGGATTGAAAGAATTATTGGTACAACTATAAGCACTATCATAGCAATTAAGTCTCAATGCAAAGAGGATTGAAAGTATATTTTGGATTATTTCCAAACTCCTTCCTATATGCATGTCTCAATGCAAAGAGGATTGAAAGTTTCTTCCCCAGCATGTTCATATATATCTTGAGCTGTTCGTCTCAATGCAAAGAGGATTGAAAGTCCTCCTCAACCCGGAAGAGGAGGAGGTGAGGAAGGCACTGTCTCAATGCAAAGAGGATTGAAAGTCTCTACTGAGTTCTATTGTTACGCTGTTTTTCAGTAAAGGTCTCAATGCAAAGAGGATTGAAAGAACCAATGGGTCGTGTTTATGCGGATCTTGTGCACCTTGTGTCTCAATGCAAAGAGGATTGAAAGCTATCCTCTTTCCAATAGCGAATCCCAGCTCCTCCACCGCCCGTCTCAATGCAAAGAGGATTGAAAGATTTAATGTTATATTTTTCGCATATCTGGGCTTCTGCCTGTCTCAATGCAAAGAGGATTGAAAGATATAGACGCCCCGGCTGGTCTATAGACTACATATTCTAGTCTCAATGCAAAGAGGATTGAAAGAAACACCAGAGACACCTAGGAAAAAGAGGGTTTAAAAATAAGTCTCAATGCAAAGAGGATTGAAAGATTTCTCCGAACTCGAGCATCTCCTTGATCTCCAGCTTGTCTCAATGCAAAGAGGATTGAAAGGGGGATGCCATCCCTTTTCTGCAAGCATCTCAAGCACAAAGTCTCAATGCAAAGAGGATTGAAAGTTGCTGGGCCTGTGGATGCATCTCCACGCTTCTCCGTAAGTCTCAATGCAAAGAGGATTGAAAGGTCAGGTTTGCTCCTGCAGCATAAGCCCAGTGGACATTAGTCTCAATGCAAAGAGGATTGAAAGATCAGCCCATAACTTCATGGAGACCTCAAGTTTACGCATGTCTCAATGCAAAGAGGATTGAAAGGTATAATCTTTTCACAAGAAGCTGGATATTGTAGGCATGTCTCAATGCAAAGAGGATTGAAAGTTGTGAATATATCCCCGTCCTTCACGTATGTTCCTATTGTCTCAATGCAAAGAGGATTGAAAGAGACCGAGCTTATAATTGAGGTATTGAACTTTCCACCAAGTCTCAATGCAAAGAGGATTGAAAGTTTCTTCATCTCCTCGTAGACCCTGCTCCTCTGAGACTCAGTCTCAATGCAAAGAGGATTGAAAGTGTGATACCTATATCATCTGGTGCAAGGACATGGATGATGTCTCAATGCAAAGAGGATTGAAAGGGGAAGTGATAAAAACAATAGATGAGATGACAGAGTACAGTCTCAATGCAAAGAGGATTGAAAGTATCCGATACATACCGGAACCTAACAACATCATAGCTATTCGTCTCAATGCAAAGAGGATTGAAAGATTGGTTTTTTGTGCTTTCCAATTACAACATGCATTATGTCTCAATGCAAAGAGGATTGAAAGATTATTAGCGATAGCCTGCCTTTATTTTTCTGTTTTAAGTCTCAATGCAAAGAGGATTGAAAGCTATACACACTTATATCTGTCAGATGTATTTCGCTGTTGGTCTCAATGCAAAGAGGATTGAAAGTTTGTATCACCTAGAGAGGTCAATGTTACATATTCTTTGTCTCAATGCAAAGAGGATTGAAAGAGAAAGCAGTAAACAACATCGGTGTCTGGACGCCAGTAGGTCTCAATGCAAAGAGGATTGAAAGGAGGTATCCGGTAGTATATCTCGTTCCCTGTAAGCGATACGTCTCAATGCAAAGAGGATTGAAAGGGTAGTCAGCCCCATGAGAAGGAAGACTTTATAGAGTAGTCTCAATGCAAAGAGGATTGAAAGTTGTACTGCCACCAGATCTGTGCTACTGCTGCACCTCCAAGTCTCAATGCAAAGAGGATTGAAAGAGCCATCTCAATAGCCTTAAGAGCATAGGGAAAGAAGTCTCAATGCAAAGAGGATTGAAAGATGCATCAGACTGTCCTTCTTCCCAGGGTCCAGGATGTGGGTCTCAATGCAAAGAGGATTGAAAGACGTAGTTCCCCTGATGGATATGGACGTAAAGATGACATGGTCTCAATGCAAAGAGGATTGAAAGTAAGGAGACAGGAGAGGAGGAGAAGATGCCAGAAGAACCTGTCTCAATGCAAAGAGGATTGAAAGTCCCCGTAGTTCATCTGGAAGGACCTTGCGTTAAGTATGTCTCAATGCAAAGAGGATTGAAAGTGTTTGACGGCTGGCAACACCCTCCCCCGCTCGGGACGGCCGTCTCAATGCAAAGAGGATTGAAAGTGTCTTGGCAACAGGGCATGTGGTGAACAGAATTGGTCTCAATGCAAAGAGGATTGAAAGCCGCCAGTGCACCATCATCCCTGAAGCCCGGCCAGCGGGGTCTCAATGCAAAGAGGATTGAAAGGCTCGGACTTCGTGGCCGTGTTCTCATACTACTACAGTCTCAATGCAAAGAGGATTGAAAGTCTTTAGCACTAGCTACATTCAGCTTTATTTCTAGAGCTGTCTCAATGCAAAGAGGATTGAAAGTGGGAACAGAGACAATGGCTATGTTTTTAGTAGTCTTAGTCTCAATGCAAAGAGGATTGAAAGTAATTGTAACTAGCTATAAAGATGTGAATGGGACATGGGGTCTCAATGCAAAGAGGATTGAAAGGCCTTCTCCTTGGTAACCTCGGCCTTGCCCGCCTTCATTGTCTCAATGCAAAGAGGATTGAAAGTCTATGAACGCCAGCTCTGCCTGAGGCAACCTTCCCGACGTCTCAATGCAAAGAGGATTGAAAGAAGTCAGCTAAAGCCTTATATACCTTCTGCCTCTGTTGTCTCAATGCAAAGAGGATTGAAAGTTGTCTGCCTTCTCCTGTATTTCTCCAACAGCTTTTTGTCTCAATGCAAAGAGGATTGAAAGATTTTGATGCCCCCTTCTCATCAGTTGCTATTACCCTCAGGTCTCAATGCAAAGAGGATTGAAAGTCCAGCTGTGCCTCTTCAGCTTCTCCCTCCAGCTCTGGGGTCTCAATGCAAAGAGGATTGAAAGTTCGGCATGACACAGCTTACCGCCGCAACCTGGATAGCTGAAGTCTCAATGCAAAGAGGATTGAAAGGGAAATTCTGTTTAGCTCTTTCGAATGCACTAATTGCGTCTCAATGCAAAGAGGATTGAAAGATCAGCATAACCTAGCCTAAAACTCATGCATTTATGGCTGTCTCAATGCAAAGAGGATTGAAAGGAGACATGCATCAACTTTATCTCTTTTATCTCTGTTGTGTCTCAATGCAAAGAGGATTGAAAGCTCGAATGTTGGCGGATGGTGAGGTTTCCCGTAGGGTAGGTCTCAATGCAAAGAGGATTGAAAGAGCAGTCATGAGTTCTAGGAGTGCTGGGAATATAGCTTGGTCTCAATGCAAAGAGGATTGAAAGTATCCAGCCTCTTAAGAAGATCCCACATGTACTCATATGGTCTCAATGCAAAGAGGATTGAAAGCTTTATTATTTTCTTAAGTGTTTCTATGTCTCTCACTAGTCTCAATGCAAAGAGGATTGAAAGCAGAGGGGAAGGGATGTGGATATCTGGGATTTCATATCGTCTCAATGCAAAGAGGATTGAAAGCTCGAATGTTGGCGGATGGTGAGGTTTCCCGTAGGGTAGGTCTCAATGCAAAGAGGATTGAAAGACTTTATAGTTCTGAGTCTTAATGGGAACACTCCTTTTAGTCTCAATGCAAAGAGGATTGAAAGACAACCGGTACTCTGTCCATAGTTTCGGTGGGAACCGCTGTCTCAATGCAAAGAGGATTGAAAGTGGGAAACCCTCCAGAAGTCCCCGACAAGCCTTACCTCTCCGTCTCAATGCAAAGAGGATTGAAAGAGATCCTGAGAAAAGCGGATGGATGGCATGTATTGAGTGGTCTCAATGCAAAGAGGATTGAAAGGATATTGCATCAGCTTCTGATATTTCTCCTCTTTGTAGCGTCTCAATGCAAAGAGGATTGAAAGTTTTCCCTAGGGGATTTTTGAAAGGAAAGACTTTTCAAGTCTCAATGCAAAGAGGATTGAAAGTTTGTCCACGGTGTGAACACGCATGGGGCTTTTTTACATGTCTCAATGCAAAGAGGATTGAAAGCGGATTCCGCAAGTGCCCTGACCTCCTGAGAGAGCACAGTCTCAATGCAAAGAGGATTGAAAGGGGAATAAAGGTGCGGTGTACGCAAGTGCCTCCCTCAGGTCTCAATGCAAAGAGGATTGAAAGTCGCTAACAGGATGAGAGGAAGAAGCAATCCGGCTCAGGTCTCAATGCAAAGAGGATTGAAAGTTCTCCTGTAGTGCCAAGCCAAGTATGGAAGGTATACGGTTGCGTCTCAATGCAAAGAGGATTGAAAGTTGCCTCGGCGTTGTCCTCCTTCACCATTACCTCCGTGTTGTCTCAATGCAAAGAGGATTGAAAGGAAGTTCTTCTTCCCCTCGGTCAGCCCGAATGCCGTGAGTCTCAATGCAAAGAGGATTGAAAGCCCTGTATACCCGTTAATATCCATCTCCTTCTCTCCTCAGTCTCAATGCAAAGAGGATTGAAAGCTATCTCCTCCCTATAATCCACAACAACATAGGTATATGTCTCAATGCAAAGAGGATTGAAAGATTGGTCTCCTATCCTTTGAATGAGGACTGTCCTGAGAGTCTCAATGCAAAGAGGATTGAAAGTTTGGAACGCCGACGGCCCTTACCTCCACCTTAACCCCGTCTCAATGCAAAGAGGATTGAAAGAGCAGGCTTAGGTGGACATCGTGGTGGATTTCCCTCCTGTCTCAATGCAAAGAGGATTGAAAGCTTTTTACCCTTCTCTCCTCCAGCATCATGATGACACCGTCTCAATGCAAAGAGGATTGAAAGCCATAGCCTCCTCAGACGGCAAAACATACTTTGAAACCGGTCTCAATGCAAAGAGGATTGAAAGGCAACGGCTATGAATATGCACCTGAGCAAAGGTGCTACGAGTCTCAATGCAAAGAGGATTGAAAGCTTTCTCTTAAGTACTCCTCAGGTGTCTGGGGTTTATGTCTCAATGCAAAGAGGATTGAAAGCTGTCTCGTAGGTGATATAGTACTTGCCGTTGAAGAAATGAAGTCTCAATGCAAAGAGGATTGAAAGTTTCATTTTTTTGTGTGGGGCCTTCTTCAGGGGAGAATATGTCTCAATGCAAAGAGGATTGAAAGGGAGATCCATCACAATCCCTTCCGCTCTGTACGAGAAGTCTCAATGCAAAGAGGATTGAAAGTCGTAGCAGAGCGGGCCCATAGGGCCCCACTCGAACCTGTCTCAATGCAAAGAGGATTGAAAGTGTTATGTTCGACTCGGCACAGCACTTCGTTGGGTCCGAGTCTCAATGCAAAGAGGATTGAAAGCTATATCCCCGTAGGACTTGACCGCTGCCAGCTCCTTATGTCTCAATGCAAAGAGGATTGAAAGTACCTTACAGCATCAGAAACGACTTCTACTACCTTCCGGGTCTCAATGCAAAGAGGATTGAAAGTCTACACTTGGCCCTATGGGATCTACTCAGTTTGGGGTGTCTCAATGCAAAGAGGATTGAAAGTTCTGATCCCTCCACCATCTTCCTGAAGACACCTAGGAAGTCTCAATGCAAAGAGGATTGAAAGCTCTGGCCAGCATCTCGGCCAGCCTGTTTATCCCGTCCGTGGTCTCAATGCAAAGAGGATTGAAAGACCTCTTGTTTCCCACAAGACCACCTCCATATAGAGCCTTGGTCTCAATGCAAAGAGGATTGAAAGGTTGAGGAACCGGTGCAAGTTTTTGAACTCCCCAAACGAGTCTCAATGCAAAGAGGATTGAAAGGGAAAGTACGTGTACGCGTCTTCCACAGTAGGGATACTCCCGTCTCAATGCAAAGAGGATTGAAAGTGTGATATGTCCTTCTTCCCCCCATAGAACCCCCCCGAAAGTCTCAATGCAAAGAGGATTGAAAGGCCTCATAATTGCTCCTCCCTAGCCTCCGACAGCTCCACCAAAGTCTCAATGCAAAGAGGATTGAAAGTGTTTATGTTCAGGTAATAAGCTACTGATGTGCCCTGCCGTCTCAATGCAAAGAGGATTGAAAGTTTGAGGTTAGCTTCTTATTTGGTAAATCGCCAATTCTTGTCTCAATGCAAAGAGGATTGAAAGACAGGAGTCGAATCGAAGCTGATTTTTCAATGTCATGTCCGTCTCAATGCAAAGAGGATTGAAAGCCATAGAACTCTATCTTCCCCGTTTTTCCATTCTTGGCATAGTCTCAATGCAAAGAGGATTGAAAGGGTTCCTTGTTTCTGGATCAGCCTCAAGGGACTGGAGCAAGTCTCAATGCAAAGAGGATTGAAAGTAAAGTGGATACAATCCCCGCATTTCTCCATCTAATCAGTCTCAATGCAAAGAGGATTGAAAGGTTTTTATCGCCTCCCATTGCGGGAGGGAGTACCCTCTTGTCTCAATGCAAAGAGGATTGAAAGTTTTTCCGAGGAAATCCTTCCCGAAAATTCTGTATCCGGTCTCAATGCAAAGAGGATTGAAAGTTAACAGGGAAAAACAGGAAGAACACAGCATCTTTTCCTCCTTGTCTCAATGCAAAGAGGATTGAAAGCTCTCTTTCCCTTCTCCATCCCACTCACACTCCCCCCGTGTCTCAATGCAAAGAGGATTGAAAGCATTGAACCTAGCCCTGACCTCATGACCTGCCACTAAGTCTCAATGCAAAGAGGATTGAAAGACGAGAAGCTTTCCACAGACGGCATCTACTCTGTAGAGCTGGTCTCAATGCAAAGAGGATTGAAAGTTACTCTGTGCTTTCTCCTCAAAGTATCTCTCTGACATGGTCTCAATGCAAAGAGGATTGAAAGCAGGAGTGGATAGCGTTTCTTGAGTCGATAATGTTGTTGTGTCTCAATGCAAAGAGGATTGAAAGCATTTTTGCCTGAGCAGGTGTTGGACATGATTAAGCATGGAAAGTCTCAATGCAAAGAGGATTGAAAGGTGAGGAAAAGGATTTCCCCTCCTTCCTCAACTTCTCGGGTCTCAATGCAAAGAGGATTGAAAGATCCTGAGAAGGGAACATACCGTGCAGTGGATATCAGATGTCTCAATGCAAAGAGGATTGAAAGCTGTGGCTACCAGTGGTGGATCTTTCACAAATCCATCCTTTGTCTCAATGCAAAGAGGATTGAAAGCTTATAACCTCACAGTCTTGGCCTACAGCCTAGGGGGAGGTCTCAATGCAAAGAGGATTGAAAGTCACAGTAGCGTTGCCACCGGCTCTCCTCGCTACATTGTGTCTCAATGCAAAGAGGATTGAAAGTTTCAGGGTGAGAAGGCAACAATGGGCATAGACAAGACAGTCTCAATGCAAAGAGGATTGAAAGATGCCTCTATTATGGTGATCTTCTCGCTAAGGAAAGTCTCAATGCAAAGAGGATTGAAAGTTTATTGGAAACTCAGGTTCTCTTCTCCTCAGTATCTCCGTCTCAATGCAAAGAGGATTGAAAGGCATTATTGGGGGAACAAAAGCACTGAACGCCTACCAAGTGGGTCTCAATGCAAAGAGGATTGAAAGTCCTTGATCCTCTTGGCTATCATTATGCCTAACTTGCTGTCTCAATGCAAAGAGGATTGAAAGTTGGTTACGGGCATAATACCACCTGATAATTTTTGTTTTGTCTCAATGCAAAGAGGATTGAAAGACTACAGAAACAAATACAAGAAGGTGGTCAAGGTGAGATGTCTCAATGCAAAGAGGATTGAAAGACTGCTATATCCACCTTTTTTGATGGTGGAGGTGAGTCGTCTCAATGCAAAGAGGATTGAAAGATAAAGTATTTACAATCCCTGCAACTATACTCATACAGTGTCTCAATGCAAAGAGGATTGAAAGGCTGTTCTTGCTAGTGAGGTGTTTGGATTTGGAACCACGTCTCAATGCAAAGAGGATTGAAAGTTTTTCTCTCCTTCTCTTCCTTCCTTACCTCTGTAGAGTCTCAATGCAAAGAGGATTGAAAGGGAGGAGGCTAGGAAGAGGCTCAGCAGGGAGGTGAGGCGTCTCAATGCAAAGAGGATTGAAAGTGCGTGGCCCTTCAGGCCGGCATAGTGCTGGAGG
>Ga0080004_1123261_pt1 | contig 16288 bp, 19 predicted proteins | sample WasSprMetagenome_FD_69207 | JGI IMG/M metagenome (GOLD analysis project Ga0080004, IMG submission 69207) | Sulfidic aquatic microbial communities from Washburn Spring, Yellowstone National Park, USA - WS (SPADES assembly) (version 2) | ecosystem: Environmental > Aquatic > Thermal springs > Hot... | reverse complement strand
CTCGAATATCCACATACTAGGAGTAGCCTTTACTAGTTTCCTAACACTCCCAATCATGCCCCATCCCTCTTGGAAGGAGAAAAAAGAGGCTAGAGGGACTTGAGGGTGCCAACTGCCTTCTCTATGAGGCCCTCTAAGGGAGTATCCTTGGCTCCGCCCTCATACTCCCTGAGGATCCACTCTAGCTTACCCGCTATCTCCTCCCTGCACTCCCTGGGAATAGAGGACAGCATAAAGGAGTTTATGTCGTCGCTCCAGAGGCTAGAGTAGAGTGCCAAGTCGCTTGAATCATGGATTGACAGCTCATGGCCCCTAGACGCCTCGGAGACAACCACCAAGTATGTTTCCCCGCCACACGGCACATCTAGAACCAGCCTCACTCTCCCACCTCCCATCCCTTCTTAATGAGCAAGGCTAATAAAACAACTGACTGGGCCACCACAATTGGCTTCTTATACTTCAGGTCGGCTGGAAGCCTTGAGAGGATTGAGTCTATTATTGGCTGATACTCCCTATACTCAATCCCCATCCTAGAGACAACCTGCATGATGTATATGTGTAGGGGGATGAAACTCTGCTTCAACCCCAGCTCCTCGGCCATCGACTTATAGAAGCCCCACACCCTCCTCTTATCCACTCCTAGCTCGCGACACAGCTCATCTAGGCCGATGGGTATCCCGTGCCTTTTAATGGATGCATAGATAACAGCCACAATCAAGTCCTCTGTCCTCCTCCCCCCAGTGAACCTCTTTTTTATGAGGGTCTTGAGAATCTTGGCAGAGTCCTCGTGAACATACTTTGGTAGTCCAAGCCTCCTTACCATGTCCCATAGTATGTGGTGCATGGTTACTGCCCTTGCCTCCCCGTAGTTGAGTCGGGATACCTCTGTTCCTATCCCGTAGTCGTGGATGGCACTATTAGTGAGAACCAGCAGGTTGTTGTCTTCCTCCTTATTTCTCTTGGGCTCAACCGACACTATTGGCTTCTCCTCTAGCACCTCCCCTGTCTCGATGCAGATGTAGGCATGTAGCTCTGGGTCATAGACCACCTTGTCCCTAGGGCAAGACATAAGCACTTCCCTGAGGGACAGGAATGGAGGGAGTTGGAATAAAAAATCAATTCACTTACTTAGAGGGGAGATGAGGCCCCTGGCATAGTTCAGGGTGCCATGGTAGCTCACTACCCCAAGGGCTTTGGCAAGCCTTGTCTTAGGGATCTTAACGCCCTTCTCCTCGCATGCAAGAATAATTGAGACCGTTGCCAAGACATTGGGCTTAACAGACCTCACTTGGCTTATCCTCTCGGCTATCTCCTCAGCCCTCTTCATTACCTCACTAGACAAGCCGAGGAAGGATATCCCCTTCACCAGGAAGGCCCTGTAGTCCCTATCCACACTGCCATACCGCCTCAGTATCTCCCCGTATATCTCCGTGAACCGCATCCTCTCTTCCTCGCCGAATAGCTTGATGTAGTCCCTGTATGCTATTGGGATGCCCTCTCTCCTGACCCAGTAGTAGATCATTACAATGGCATACCTCTTAATCCTCTTCTCGGTAAGCATCTTCTTCTCTCTCATTAACTCGCCATACTCCCTCCTGGCTATGTCGATAACTCTGAGGGGGATGTTGAAGTGGCTCCTCACGAGCTCGGCTACCCTATCAAACTCTCGCATCGCCCTGTCAATGCTCTTTTCATACTTGACCCTTGTCTGTGCCCTAACCAGCCTCAGGAACCTCTCGTCCTCCTCCTCTCTACTCCTAGGCACCATGTAGGTGTCAATCAGCCCCAGCCTGTAATCCATGCTCAAGGGCTCGTCTGATGGATGTATCTCCAAGTGGGGGACTTGATGCGGGTTGAGGACTTCCCCGTTATCGAGGCATATGAACTCGTAGCCATCCATTACTATGTTTTTGCATTCAATAGGGGTTTGAGCCCTCATTCCACCCTCCCACCCAGGACTCTTATAGATGGGCTGATGGGGTTTTAAAGATTCCTCCTTATGCCCCTCTCCAGCCCAATAGTATCTCTAGGGGTGAGTGGTGGATGGGGTTAATCAAGGCTCTTCTTGACTGGCTCAAGTCCCTGTTCTATGGGATTGGGGCTAGGGAGGCGGATGCATACCTAGACGAGTCCCTTGCTATACTCAATGACTGGCTTGGGAGACTCCAGAGAGGGGAGCTAATGAGGGCATCCGCACTGAGTATTGTTGACAAGGCAAGGGCTGTGAGGGATAGGGTAAGGGAGCTGTATGGCATCTATGTCCCCCCGTTCAAGCCAGAGCTATTCATGGTTCCAAGCGACGTGATTGACTCCCTAGAAAGAGAGCTGAGGAGCAGGGCCAGGTATTATCAGAGGGCTCCTGCAGACGGTGTCTTCTACACTGTCAGCAAAGAGGACTTCTTGAGGATTGTGCAATGGGACTGGACGAGAAGGAAGAGATACTTGGCTGAGCGTTTTGACTGTGATGACTTCTCGCTGTGGTTCAAGGAGAGGATGGCAGGGCTCTTTGAGATTAATGCTGTGGGAGTGGTGTTTGACTACTCTGCTGGCCACGCATACAACCTCGTCATCCTCAGGGAGGGCGATGGCTACAAGTGGTATTTATTTGAGCCACAGACAGGCTCGCTCTTCACCTATGATGAGAGAGACCAGGGACTCTACAAGATGGAGTTCATACTGCTAATACTCTAGGCACAGGAGCCTGGAAACCCTAGGCCTCAGGGTCAAATTAGCTAGCTCATTTTCCTGAAAAACAGGGGGATTTTTTGAGGATTGCACCCTGTGGTGGATTCCATAGGGAGTCAGCCAAGCTCCACTGTAGATCTAATGAGACCCAATGGAGGAGGGGTGGCTTGTGATTAGACCCGCTTCCCAGCGAATTCAAGCAATCCCCTTGGCTTGTCCACAAGTTCGCCTCTAATCGCCATCCTCGCCTTCTCCATGAACTCCTCGTAGCTCAGCCCCATGGCCTCTATCCCTATCCTTGGGGCTCTGAGGGCAACCTCTGCGAACCTCAGGTATTCGTAGGCGTTGTGTAGCTTGAGGAGGGAGGCATACTCCTTGACCCCCTGGACTACCTTGTCCTCCAGCCCGTTCTCCCTGACCACCCTGCATATGGGGCAGTTGCATGGGATAACCCTCATCTCCTTGAGGCTCAGGCTTATTGGCGATGGGATGCTTGATAGAAAGAGGGAGTGCCTCACTACATAATCCACGAAGAAGGTAGAGTCGGCTGTAACAGTCCTCAGCTCGGGTAGCTGGGCAAAGGCACCTACAAGCCAGAGCCTCTTATTGAAGAACCCCAGGAAGTGCAGGTCGTCAATCCCGCTCCCCGCCTCCAAAACACCCCTTGAGAGGGATGAAACCCTGGAGAGGGTATGGTTGAACCATGATACATCCTCAGCCTTCACCCCAGTTATCCCTGGGACAGCAAACCCCTTCAACCCATAGTCCCTTACCAAGGGAGCCATTCTCCTCGTGAACTCGCTTACCCGAGAGGGCGAGTCCCCATGCATCGGCACCATGACTCTTATGTTTCCCCTCTCCCTCCCTCCCTTATAATAGTAGTCTAGTTGCCTAGAGTAGTATTCGAAGGTCTTCTCCACCCTCCTCTCAAACTCATCCCTGGGCAGACCGACAAGACTCGCAGGATAGTCTAGGAGCGTCATGTAAACGACGCCGTTGCTCCCAAGGGTATCCGAGAGTAGGAGGGCGGAGTTGACAACACCCTCGGGAGTGGAGATAGCCTTCCCTGTGAGTAGCTGGAAGCCTCCTGAGTCGAGGTAGACGTAGAGGGGCCTGGGATAGTTACCAGACCTAACAAGCTTCAGAAGTTTCTCTATCTCTGAGCCAAGCTCCCTGTCACTAATCTTGTAGGTCACTATGATTAGTGGATGGCTTAATGGGCATTCCTCCCCGAACAAGCAAAGCCACTTGTCCCCAATCCTCTTCCTGAGGGATAGGGCTGAGATTTGGACAAAGATCCCTCTTACATTCAATGCTCAGACACCTACTCTTTCAGTTCAACTACCTTGACCCTATCAAGAGACCCAGGCCTGCTTACCTCCTTTACTTCCACGTAGGGCTCTATGTCCTTGAAGTCAAGGCCCAGCTTGCCGAGTAGCCCGATGAGCCTGTCATAGTAGACCTGTTTACCCTGGCTCTTTGCATTCCTCAGGAGCATTAAGACCCTTCCAACACTCTCGGTTCTCTTATCAACAAGAGGAGACTGCTGGCTACTGCCTGATTGGGGAGGGGTGGCTAGCTCATCGACCTCTCCCTCATCTACCTCAATCCTCCCAATCCTCTCCAGATTAAAGACCCTCAGCTCAAGAGCCCCCCTCCACTCCTCCACCCTGCCCACAACCCTCACTATGTCCCATTCATTTACATCCAGGTAGCTCTCCCCAAGGCTCTTAACGAAAACCCTTCCCGTCTTGTCGTAGAGGCTGAAATTGGTTACCTTGACACTTCCCTGCCCATTCCTCCTAGGATACTCCCTCCTAGAGACATCTGCCACCACTCCCTCAACCAATACAATGGATCCAAGGAGCTCGGGCTTGACGTCAGAGGCATAAACCCTCTTATAATCGGATTGCTGTATGGGAGGACGCCTGCCCATTTTCTCCTCATACCTCCTATACAACTCCTCGTTGCAATACTCAGGATACCTTTTGCAGAATTCCTGCAGGCTCACACCAACCACCAGTCAAGAGGAATGTGGAAGGATTAAAAAAAGAAAAAAGAGGCTGAATACTAGTCTAACTCCTCCGCTCTAGTTCCTCTGCCCCACTGAATGACACATGGTATCTTGTCTCCTCCTCAAACATAATGGTGACGACATACGCTTTGCCATCACAGGTAAAGTAGACATCGGTTGCCCATCCATCCTCAACAAAGATATCCGATGGCTTAGTCTCCTCTATGACAACCTCCCTGCAGACATCCTTGAGGACATCCTCTAGAGTGTCAACAGCCTCTCTCTCTACATATACTGCTTCTTCCCCAGTAGTTGTATATTCCAGATCCTCTAGCACCCTGTTGATTTCCTCAACAGACACAATCCCACCTCATCGTCAATAGGCATGGGACTGGCCAGTAAAAAAAGACAAATGAGCAGGGCTATGGCTTTACCCCCGCATACCTGGCAATATAGGTTACATCTTCGATTAGCTCAATGTGGATTTCGAATACATGGCCATTGCACCTGACAGTGGCAACAAACAGCTCTCCCTCATCGAGCCTCTCCTCTCCAGCCAAGTCAATGAACTCGTATTCTTCGTCGCACACATCCCTCAGCCTGGACTCGACCTCATCAATCAAGTCATTGAGGGCATAGTCCACGTCCCTCTTGCTCTCATACTCCCCGACATCCCTCAGGGCGTCCCTAATCCTAGCCAAGACTGTCTCCCTATCCTCACTCAACCCAATCACCCATTTCAAGTAGTTATGGGAGGTTGATATCTAAGTCGTTTAAGCGGACTATGGTCTTCTCTACGAAGTCAAGGTCAAAGGCGACATCAAAGTATTGCTTGTCACACCTCACCGTGATATATCTGGTGTCCTCATGCCTACTCAAATCCTCGACTCCAACATCCCTACATCCAACCTCTCTAAAGGCCTCCTCGATTTTATCCAACAACTGCTCCATCTCTACATTAGAGAACTCCTCGAACTCAATTGTCTTCGGGAAGGCACGCTTCAAGGCCCTATCTAGTTCATCTAAATCCACAGACGCCTCAGCCTCTCCATATGTTGGGCTGGCATAGTCTACATAAACGTATTGGAACAGCCAAGCACTATAATGCTTGACTATCAGCTCTGCGACAAGAGGGATTTCATTACAGTCGAACGCGACATAATAGGCATACACGCTGAATCCCTCTTCTTGCCCTAGCTCCCTAGCTCCATGAGTCACGTTCATCCAGTCCAAGTATGGCTCATAGTCCTCTCTGCAAACCTGCCTGAGAGCTCCCTCGGCACGCTTGAAATACTCAACTATGGAGTCGTAAATTGGCTTGTCAGTCTCCAGCTCGAAGCCCCTGAGGGCACTCTTTATCTGCTCCATGAGCTCCTCTGCCTCCTGCATCCATCTAGGTGGCCAATCCCCTAAATCCGGACTACTCATATCACACCACACCCATGCCAGTAAACTAATTCCCAAGAGAAGCGGATAAAATAGTTCTGGGGCTTTCCATCACAGTGCCACCAGCCTCTCCACTAGCGTCATTATCCTCTCCCAGTATCGCTGGTAATGAGGCTTCTCGGTAAACACGGGGTTCAAGGGATCCACTGGCTCCACTCCATCATTGCTGTTCACGTAGTAGTAGCATATCCTGGTAATAGCCTCTAGAGGAGTGCCAGTGAGCCTACTCCACTTTTTAGTGGCCCTGACATGCTCAGCCTCGACCCTATACTCCCTAGAGGACACTCCCTTGCAGATGATGAGCTCACTGTTCAGCTCACCCCTCCAGAGCCTGAGCTTAATCCCCGCCAAATAATCCCTCACCTCTCTCCTCCCCCCTCCCCTGAAGACAATATCGACTACATCCCTGACCACCCTCTTGAAGAGAGGTGCCCAGTCACTCCTAACCAGCTCCACGCCCCTCACTACTTCTCTCCCATCCCGTGTCCTCAGGATGTAGCGTTTCTTGGCCATGATGTAGAGGTCTCCCACGTATTCAAGCTTCATCTTGTAGGGGCTTACAACTACATTGACAGAGTCCACCAAGAACCCCAGCTCCTCCTCGCTCCTCCACCCAGACACAAAAATGCTATCTGTGTCTCCATACACCACTATATACCCCAGGCTCTCCACTGCCTCCTTGGCTGTCAACAACATCTCCCTCCCCTTAGCCGTGATCCTAGAGGCAATTGACTCATCAAAGAACCTGAAGCCCTCTGTCCCGAACAAGCCATAAAGAGAGTTAGCCAGTATTTTGAGTGCCTGTTGCTCGATGTCATACCTCTGGTCTCCCGTCTCCTTATACCTGCTCTTTGCCTCCCTCCTCAGCCTCAGGAGCTCTGACTCGATATGGGGCAACACCTCCCCACTAAACCCAGGGATGTCAATTTTCTCGTTTATCACCACGCTGGGATAGAGCGACTCATAGTCCAAGACGGCAACCCCTCTGACAAGGCCTTTCCTGACAGGGTCTAGGACGACTGCTCCCTGATACCCCTTCTTCTTCTTGGCTGTTGCATTGCTGAGGACGAATCCCAGCTCCCTAGCCCTCCTAAGTATGAGTGTATCGCCTATGCGGATAGGGGTCAAGTCGTCGTTTAGCAACCCGGCTATCTCGCCTATCCTCGCCCTGAGCTTGCTGAAGCCATACCTCCTATCGATCTCTAAGAGGAGGGAGACATCGGTCTTGTTGTATTCCTCTAGCTCCTGCCTCGTCATCTCATGGACTCTCTTACTGCTCGGCTTGCCCCCTAGTCCCTCGTGCCTAGCCACGAAGTCAAGGGAGTAGTGCTCCAATCCCTTCACTGTCGCCTTGTATTCCTCCATCAAGTCAAGCCCAGACAGGAACTCTATCCTCCCCCTCTTCCTAAGGAAGGAGAGGTCGAAATCAACGTTCCACCCCACAGCCACGCTCTTTCCATTACTGAGGAGGATGTCCCTGAACTCTCCTAGCATTGCCTTCTCGCCTCCATAGTCGCCTACATGCATAAACCCGATTCTAGAGCCATCCAGGCTATAGGCAATACTGACGATGGGGTCTCTCTCTGGCCTAGGGAACCCATGAGTGTCATCGACCTCTATGTCAAGCCACACGAACACCCCGTTCCAATCTGGCTCCAAGACCCTGTCCACAAAGAGCCTTCTGACATAGGGGATATCGGCCTCGAATGTAATGCTGTATCCAGCCCTATCCCTTACCTCGGCTACCCTCCTGGGGGATGAGACCTCGTATCTTGCAACCCTCCTCTTACCCAGGTGCTCCCTGAGGTCTGTGTCATAGGTGACTGCCCCCTCCTTCTCAGCCAAGTCCCTTTTCTCCTCTAGGATGAACGCATAGGGGCATGGGACATCCCTACATATAGTGAGTGGCTTGAGGGAGTCATTGGCCATGACGATTAGCTTGTCTCCCCTGTATCCCGCCCACCTAACCCTCACTTCCATCACTCCTCCAGTCAGAGAGGTAGGGCTCCAGCCACGGGTAAAAGGGGCACCTGGATTTAAACCCCTCATTACACATTCCCAGAGCCATTAGTGTCCTGCACTTTGGGAACATGTATCTACGGGAGGAGATGTGCCTTAACTGATAGCTGGTCTCCCTCTCACTGTAGTCATCCATGAGCCTGAAGAATTTTTTAGTTCTCTCGTAGCCCCAGACCCTCAGGGAGAAAGTGGCAAAGGAGAATCTCTCGGGATGGGACAGGTATCCCGTGGCAATCGCCCTAGACGCTATCTCCCTTATGCAGAGGGGAGGGGTGATGCTTGAGTCCTTCTCAAAAACCACTTTCCTTACTATTTGCCTTGTCTCGGTAATGACGCCTCCCAGGCTAAATGCATCTGCGAATGCCCTTGGCTCATTAAGCCTCACGGAGTAGTCTATGTCGGAGAGGTTCTCGGGGTTGACTGGGATGGCCTCCTTATTTGCCTTTGAGTTGACTGTGAATGGGAGCCTGGCCATAGGGTTCTTGTTGAGGACTGCAATATCCGAGCCTAGCTCCCTCCAGTATGGCCTCAACTGCTCATAGTCTATCTCCAGTGGCTCACTCAAGAGGATGTAGATGTGGTAGCCCCTCCCAGTGTAAATAACCACGGGGCTGAGGCCTATCTCAGAGAGGGTTTTAACCGCCTTCCTAGCACCCTCCACTGCCTCACTAAGTGGCCTGTCGTGGGCGTCAATGTCAAGGTAGAGCCTGTCCCATGTATCGGTGACGAGGCACTCGTAGGAGCGGATAGAGTAGTAGATGTCGGGCTTGCCCAGGTAAGAGGAGTAGTCTTCAAGGCTGTAAGCAAGATGCCTCCTTCCCTCCCCTAGGACGAGGATGTCTCTGAGGGAGGGGATGCGGAGGAAGGATTGTAAAAAAGAGTGTTTGGGACTGGGCTCATTCATTGCGACACCTACTGCCTCCTGGGATACTTCTTCTGCTGTGCCTTGGCCTCCCTGTCCCCCAGGACAGTCATCTTCTCTCCTTCAGTGAGGTAGTCTAGGCTGAACTCTATGTCCCAGTATCCCCTGTCATCAATCCTAGCGAATGCCACATCGCTCCATGATTGTTTTCCTGGGCCCCTTACAAGCCAGAACCTCCTGATGTTCTCCATTCCCTTCTTCTCCCTGTAGTCCAAATACACCACCCGCTTATTGGCATAGAGGACTGCTATGCCTCCTCTTATGTCGGCTAGTGTCTCGTAGGGATTAGCGGGGTTGAATGAGGCATGGTGTGTCGTCAACACTCCTGCCCCATACTTGGCCTGGACTCTCAAGAGGCTGGCATATATCATCCCAGTGACATCTGCCCTTGCAGGGAAGTTCTGCTGGACACTCGGGAACTTCTCCCTTATCGGCTGTGTAATGGAGTCGATGACGATAAAGCCTATCTTGCCCTCCCTGACAACTCTCTCTATCCCTGGCTCACCGTCCACTTCCTCTGCCTGCACCTCTACCTTCTGGCCCTTGAGCTCTATATCCACCTTGAAGCCCATGTAGTAGAGGAGCTCCTCAAGTGTCTTCACTACCTCAACCTCTATCACGCCCTTAGGTGTCCCAAACCTCTCCTTGAATGCCTGCCCGAAAGCCTTGTATGCCGATGCCAGACTGCCTTCTGTGTCAATGTAGAGGACGTTTACCCCCTGAGAGGCCAGATACATCGACTCCTGGAGGGATAGGAGGGTCTTTCCCACGTTGGGCAGGCCGTATAGAGCCATTATCTCGCAGGTGGAGTAGGCTGAGCCACTGAATAATGAGTTGAGGTTGCCGAGGCTTGACCTCACCTCCCTGCATTTGCTCATTAACTCGTCTATTTTCAAGCTACCCACCCCTAACAGCCTGGATTGGGACAGTGTGCTTAAATGCCAGCACCTCCGATTGTAGAGAAACCCCGGGCAGGTGCAGAACTCCTCCCCATCCACTCTGAATGCCACGTGTAGCGTCCTGCTCGACTTGCTCGGGAACACCCCTATCCTCAGTCTGCGGGATTGGAAAATTACTCTGCATAAACCCACCTCATGACAGCCTTGGGGCTCAGCCTATATTCCCTCAGGCCTATAGTCTTTCCTAGTCCACCGTGCAGGTCTCCCTTTCCATCGGGAGAGGGGACAACCTCAAAGTCAAAGACCCTCACACCCTTCTTCAATAACTCAACAGCTGGCCTCGAGAGAATCTTGAAGAAGACCACTACGTCGACACATATCTCCTCCTCCCAGTCCTCGCAGGAATCAACTGGCTTAATGCTCTTCAAGTCCTCATCGTGAATTATGGGGATGTGTCCCGCCAGGAGGTAGTTGCCAAAGTGCCTGGATAGTATGTGTCTCTGCTTCTCACTTAGCTCCCCGTTCCCGATTAAGAGAACTCTTACGCCCATTTAGGCCTCACCTTTTACCGGTAACTAAGGATTGGGAGGGAGGGTTTTAAACACTAAGACGGCTTCTTCCTGAGCTCCGAGAGCTTGGAGACAAGCATCGCCCAGGATATGGCCGACCTGAATAATGGGAGTAGAGGGATGTCTGTAATTATCATGGATAAGCTTACTGCCAGCCCAATGGGCACCATTAAGAGGGCATAGTATGCCTCGGCAACTCTGGCCCCAGTAATGACTTCTAGGAGGATGGGGGGGTAGAGTAGATACGCCTCTCTAACAGCCAGCCCCGCCTCAATACTGAGGAAGTGGACTTGGAGTGCTAGGTAGGCATCCCTCAAGAGGCATATGAGTGATGTAGACAGTAAGACCCCAATATAGAGTGCATAGAGGTCAATCAGCCTCATTGACAAGAATCCCTCTAGGAGCAGTCCCGTTGATACCGCATATGCATCCCTCGCCCTCAGGGATAATTCCCCAGTCAATGAGTAAACGGGCAGTGCTAGATAGGACTCCATGACCCTCAGGAACAGTGAGTATTGGGAGGAGTGTCCAACAGTGACCTTATGTGCATCGGCCACTATGGATAGCGATAAGGCAAGGAGCGAGTAGCCGTAAATGACCCTATATGAATCCCTCAGGCTCACTGCACCCAATGCCGTAGTGGAGTAGACTGGGTAAGAGGCGAGGAGGTCGGCTAGCCTCAATGAGGCTCCACTCATGAATGAGAGGCCAGCGACAAGCAAATACGCATCGACTACTCTCTGCATCGCTATTATCTGGGATTGCTGGCCCCAAGACAACACATAGGCATCAATCACCCTGATAGATGAGAGAGTGGATAGTGCTATTATTGGCTGGGCATACAGGATGTCCCTCGGGGAAATGGATGTTAGGATGGACACCCACACTCCCACACTAGCCAAGTATAGCTCAATTATCTTGGAGACTTCCCTCACTACTGAGGATAGTCCGCTCGCCAATGCATGGAGGTCAATAACCCTGGGTAGGATTAAAACAGACAGGGATATTACTGGCTGGAGGAGGAATGCATCCTTTAGCACACTGCTAGTCCAAGCCCTCATTGCCACTACTGGGTTAGTGAGATAGGTGTCAACTATTTTTGATGATTCAAAGATGATATGTGAGAAGCCAGAACCCAATGAGCAGTATTCCGCAATCCTCGAGCCTACATATGAGGAGTGAAAGTAAATGGGAAAAGCAAAGTAAGACTCGCGAGTAATCACTGAGATACGTGCCAAAAAGACTCCTCCTACTAAAAGAGAGTAGGACTCAGCTAGCTTGATGTAGGCAAACAAGTAAAGAATGTATCTCGGGGCAAGCACATATCCCTCAGCGAGTTTAGAGGCAAGCCTGGACTGAAGGACTCCTCCCATCGTAATGTTATAGTTCTCCACTAGCTTCACATACTGGCTAATTAGGAGGGTATATCTGAGCCTGGGGAAGTATGACTCGAACAGCTTGATGTTCATTATTGCACTCAGGGCATAGGAGGGAGGAGCATAGACTTGGAAAGAGTGATAGTCCCCCACCTTCTTGTCAATGCCCATACTGAATACGACACTCAATGCCTGCCCTCCCTCCCAGAAGAGTATTCCCTAAAAAAGAGGGGATTAGAGTGGCTACACTGTCCACAAGGCGTTTAACGTGAAGAAGTGGCTGACCCCCGCTGGGAAGGTCACCACGGTTGACAAGACTGCTTGGACAGTCACGTATTGAGTATAGGTCGTGGTGCTCCCTCCCCAGAACACAGAGGGAGAGGCTACTCCAACCCAGCTTATTGTGCTGGCAGATATGTTGCTGGCAGGGGTGATTGTCGCTGGCCATGTTAACTGAGCAGATGAACCATAGTTGGCATAGAGTGGTGGAACACTTATGGAGTATGAGGATGTCCCGATGACAAGGGTGTTTATGAAGTAGAGGAATGAGGGGTAGCTCACCCTGAGTATTGTGCCTGGGAGGTAGATGAAGGGTATTGCCTGCAAGAACCCAGTGTTGACAGTGACTGTTGAGACACTCACCCCGTAAGCCGAGATTGTCCCGCTCCAAGAGCTGAACCCGGTGAATATGGCCACGCTCACCTGGACGAATTGGTTTGCGACAACAGTGACTGGGCTCACAGGTGCACCGATAAAGGCGGTTGCAGGTGCATTGCTCATAAGGGCTATCGTGGCTATTGTCCCCGCGACAGTAGCCTGGATATTGGTCACGAAGAACACTCCGTAAGCAGTCCCAGTGACCCCTGTTAACCCCGTAGTGGACGTGGTGCCCCATGTAAAGAGATAGCCAGGGCTTGTTGGGCTAGTGGTTTGGAACCCCGTCACCCCCATCACGCTACCAGTGTTGCTAATGATGGCGAGGCTCGATATGTAGCGGATGTCTCCAGCACTAGCCATCAAGTTCACTAGCATCTGGAAGGCCTCGGATTGGGGAGTATTATGTGCCTCTAGCTCCGCCGTGTAGAATGGCTCTGCATCCGAGACCCTTAGCCCCACTACTCCCCCTATACTCACTGGGAGGCCCATTCTTGCCACCTAGGGAGTTATTATGAAGTGAAGGTAATTAAGAGCGTGAAGTAGTGGTATCCCCCTGGCTGGGGATCCATGGGGCTTGACAGGACTACTGCTAGTGTATTGTAGAGGTAGAGGGTTGAGGGAGAGGGGTAGGTGATGTAGAGGGTGTCTCCCCCTGTCCAGTAGAGTGTTGACACACTTATGTCCTGGTCTATGTAAACCGAGCCATAGAACCTTACCTGTGCAGTCCCCAGTGACACACTCAGTCTTGTAGAGTATCCTCCTATAGCGAAAGTGCTGATGTATCCCCTTGGAGCGACATAGCCCAGGGAGGCCACTGGCTTCGGGAGGAAGAGCATTGCAATATTCCTCAGGAAGTCGGCATTGGGGATGACAGTTGAGATTGTTCCCCAGTAATACTGGCTAGTTATTATTGACCAACCCGAGATTCCTACAACAATAGTGGAGGAGAACTTAACTGTGCTACCAGAGCTCACGCTCATGCTTAATCCCACTGTAAATAAGGAGGGGCAGACAGTAACCGGGTTCCCATACTCATCCGTGGTCTGGTAGCATGCCCCAACAAGTTTGAATCCATCAAGAGTCCCCGTCATAGTGGAGGTAAACATTCCGCTAAAGGCAAACCCTACTGCTGTCCCAATATACCCTGTGAGCCCTGTTAGTGTCACCCACTGCCATCCATAGATGTATCCCGATTGTGAGGAATTAGTTGTCTGGAGCCAGACGTAATCGGAGGCATGATCTACTCCTCCATAATTAACAAGATACACTATGCCAGTAATAAAGTTGAGTGTGGCCACCTCAGAGCCAGTTATGACCGATGCCACTCCTTGGAGGGCACTTGCTGTGGGGGTGTAGCGAGCCTCTTGCTCTATATCCCCTATTCTCACCGCTCCCTTGGCTAAGAGGTCTATCATGCTGTCACCTTGAAGACTATTCTCCCTGGCTCAATAGTATAGGGAGTGAATTGGCTCACATAGACCCTGAGGACTGGGTTGGTGCATTGCGGTGGATTGCTAACTATGAGGTATCCCTCCCTATACTCCAGACTCGACCCAGCGCTCTTGAGGTCGGTTAGCCTGTAACTCCCTTCACTGCAGTTAAGTGTGAGGTAGTTTAGGGCATTGGCCCTATTGTCTAGAGTCCACACTACTACAGGGTCGTCTCTGACATGGAGAACCATTGTGTAAACATCTGACCCGTAAACCCTGTCCTCTGAGCCAATGAAGAGTATTTGCTCAGACATGACCAATACAACACTGCCTCCAGAATGAAGAGTTATCGTGAGTGGATAGGACTGGTAAGTAAGGTAGAGTGTCCCAAGGCCTATTGCAAAGTAGATTGCATAGCTCCTAGCCCCAGCCTCCACTCCCAAGACTACTGCACTGGCCTCAATTACGTTTCCTCCTAGGTTGACTGTCGCCCTGTCAATGGGCTGGGCATCGAGGTTGAGCCTCTGGTTTATGTAGTCCAAGGGTATGCTAGACCTGGACATGACAGCATTCACCCAATTACTCCTCGCCCAATCAAGGTATGGGTCTTTAAGCCCATATAGCTCGCTTAGGACTGCCCTCAACTCAACGAATAGCATTAAGGGAGGAATCGGGGACAAGACATCCCTTATTTTAGCCCCCGCGTTGATGGAGAGCCCTAGTAGAGGGGGAATCATGAATGCATCTAATGTCTTGGCACTCACTCTCATAAATATTGCATAGACTGGGAACTCTGCAATTGCCTCTCTTAGCTTACCCACAATCACTATGAGGAGGGCGACTGGAGGATAGATAGCCATTATGTCTACTAGACAACTCCTTATTACTGCTACTAGGATTAAGGGCGGGGCAATGAACAATAGGTCAATAACTCTTAGAGAGGCTGTTACAGATGCATAGATGAATGGGGGAATTAGTATTGCCTCCCTCAGGATTGTAGTCACTCTAAGCAATGAGGCATATGAGGGACTTAGCAAGTAAAGTTCGGCAATCCTCACTGATACCCTAATCCATGACTCCACCCTGGGGTTTAGTGAGTAAGAGTCAAGGGTCTTTGCCAGAATAGTGGATAATAGTGAGTAAACAGGAATGGCACTTTCCAGGTCACTTAGCCCAGAGATTAATCCCGATTGAAGAGTAATCCCTGTCTGAGTGAGGTAGACATCACTCGCCTTAACCAAGGGCTTGAATAGTGAGGATAACCCAGGAGTAATTGTTGCCAAGTCCCTTACTCCCAGAGAGGCCTGAGAGCTGAAAACCATTACTGGATTGGCTGTATATAACTCAGTAATTTTGACTGCCTCGCTCACAGCCACCACATATCTTGGGAATAGATAGCAGGCATCGGCAAGCTTGGCTTGCATAGCCACTAGGGATATGCTCCCCCTCACTGCCAAGTATTGCTCAAGGAGCTTGGAGTAGAATGAAACCCTCAACTTAATGGGGGAGATAGAGCATAGCTTAATAGTGTTTGCTGGGAAAGCCCCCGTAAAGCTCATTGCCCGCCCTCACTATTATTCCTAAACCGTGCCCATTAGCTCCACTATGAAGCCATACGGGAAGCTCCTGAGAGTGCCACTTGTTTGTTTAATCGTGACCTTGTATCTCATGTTGTATGTAAAGGTTTTTGTGTGAAGGCGGATGATTGGTGCACCCAGAGGCCCAGTGTAAACAGCCGATGCATACAGCCTGTAGTTTACTCCATCTACTGCAACATACTCATTAACCACTACTACATCTCCCGAGGCAAGTGCCCCTAGGTCTATCCATCCCTCGACGATATAGTCATCTGGCTGTGCTGTTATCTCCACTACTGTCGTCTCTGTATTGAGAGCGGTTGGGGAGGCAGTCCCAATGTAGCGGGTCTTGGACTGGATAATGACAGGCATCTAGACACCCTAGAGTAGCTTTATTCCTTCAGCCTCCCACTTGTCAAGATACTTCTTGTATCCAGCCTTTACTGGGTCTAACTCGCCCCTCCTAAACTTCAATATCAAGTCTAACAAGGCAGTGGCAGAGACATACACACTATAACGCTCAACTGGAAAACCAGTATTAGGGTCTATTGCCAAGGGAGTATCCTCTTCAAGTATAATAGCTAAATCGTAGTCGTTGGGCTTATCCGGGTTAATCCCGTAAATCAAAGCCTTATACTTGTCAAGGGGTTTAATTGGGTCTGGAAGAGGCAAATCGGTCTTGAGCTTGACAGGT
>Ga0080004_1073090_pt1 | contig 16291 bp, 16 predicted proteins | sample WasSprMetagenome_FD_69207 | JGI IMG/M metagenome (GOLD analysis project Ga0080004, IMG submission 69207) | Sulfidic aquatic microbial communities from Washburn Spring, Yellowstone National Park, USA - WS (SPADES assembly) (version 2) | ecosystem: Environmental > Aquatic > Thermal springs > Hot... | reverse complement strand
GTCCTCCCGGTGGTCTAGGTTCCTTTACAACAAAATAAAAACCTAGTGGTGATGTGGTTTGATTTCCATCAATATCAGTTACATTTGCCCGAAACATAATATAATTACCAGCAGAATAACCGGGAATTGTGGTGTCATAAATTTTAATAGAAAAACTTACGCTTGGAAGTAGTGGTAAACCAAATTGTTCTAGGATGCTATTAATCTTATTAACACTATTATTTAAGTCATTAATAAGATTTTCAATCGAATTTGTTAGAGGGTCAGAAGTAAGGGATATTAAATTCCATTTACCGCTATTAATAGAGTATTCAAAACTTACATTCTGAATACCGTCATCATCAATAGCTAGAATTATCATATTCAATCCTTTATTAGCTCCCCATTTCCAACCTCTGGGTCCCAATCCCATTGTCTCATTTAGGATTACAGGATCATGTAATACATCATAAACTGCGGCATATGCCAAGGGCTTCTTATGGATTGGTGTACCCTCAATTACTGTATAATTATCAGAAAATTTTACAACACCATCCACTAAAAGTGAGTATACGACACGGCTTGAAATAATCCATGTGGCAAGTTTAGTCTTTATGGTTTTAGCGGGTAAACCTGGGATAGATGTAGCATACCATCCAGGAGCATGAAAAACTGGTATTAGAGGCAAGCTAGCATTTATACTCTCAGTTTTTGAGGAAAGTCCTTGAAGATTTAGTGTTATTGTTACTGAAAGGGTAACATTTTTAAAGTTTCCATAGATCTTGGCAAAAATTAGTACGGCTTCCATAGAATAAACTATTTGAGGGCTTCTATACATTGTTACATTACTAGAACTGGTTGTAGCATGCATGTTTGCGAACATGTATATATTTTCTTTGATGTGCGAATTTTTCATGTTAACTAGCATAAGGTTATAATATGATAATCCTGATATGGTAGCTAGGATGATTATAGTGAGTATAAGCGTAACTGCAACACCTTTAGCTGTTCTTTTAATGCTCATGTTTATAATATTCTTTTAAGATTTTAATATACCTTTTCTCATTCTTTAGGAAACATGCTACTGAATGGTTTATTTAGAGTGGTAAAAAGATTCGTGAGTTGGTCGTTTTGTTTCATTATATTTAGTGTTAAGAAAGTACCGTATACTTTTGCACATAGAAAGAAGACTTAAACTAAAGTCAACTTTAATAATGAGAGTATAATAATGATTTTAGGATGGCTCTAATAATAAAATCTATACTTAGAAAGGGATTTGCTTTAAGTAGTGATATTAGTGATGTGTATCTAGAGGTTGATAATAAGTACTTAAGTAGACAATATACTATACCCAATATGCTAATTACACAAAAAATATGGATTGTAGGAACGTTTTTAGAAGTTTCAAAAATTTCTGGCGTATTAAGTAGGGAAGAAATGGATGTTTTCCAAAAATATGTGATTGGGAAATCTGCTAAATTCTACCTAATCCCTGCTCTTCTCATAACATATGATAAACTTTATCTTGATCAAGTATCATGGGCTTTGCTTCGTGATTGTGGAATCTTCCCTGAAGAATACCAAATAAAAGTAAGATTGGAGAAAATGATCACAATTGAACCTTCCACGCAGAAAACTCAAGAAACAGAATTGTATCCTCACAGAGATATTACAGTTAAGGAGGTTTAATGCATGTCAACTGAGCTGGAGAAAATCATCGAGAAATACATATCCATGACGCAAAGGTATTACAATAATTATTTAGCGCATAGGGATGAAAAAGAATTTGATAAGGCTTCAGAAGATCTCTGGGGAGCAATAAATGCAGCTGCATCAGCGCTCAGCATATTATTATCTGGAAAACCCATAAAGGATCATAGTAATCTGAGAGAACTTATGAATGATATAGCAAAAGAAAAACCAGAAATAATAGAACTATACAAAGAAGCCGAAAAATTACACGCTAACTTTTACCACAACTTCCTAACTCCAGAAGACTTCAAAGATACTGAAGCAAAAATTGAAAAGCTCATAATAATATTATCAGAACTCATAATAAGAACACTCAATCAAAAGAAAACTAGAGAAAAGTAAAAATTGACGACGTTTAAAGCATTTTTATAAAAACTTAATAAGAACCACTTAATTATTGTGAACCTCAAAACAAAAACATCTATACAAAGAGAGGACAGAGTAACAAAGATATGTTTTACGAAAATGGTGCTGTGTTGCATGGTTTGTGCGTGTGGTGTAAGGTTTTTAGTTCAAGCCTTTTCATATTCATGCGTTGAGGTGAATATGATTTTGAGCAAACGTGAAAGTTATATGATTGTTTAATATATTGATATTATGAGCGATAAAGAATCGTTGAGGAAGATTGATGAGAGGGATAAGGTGATTATGAATATTAATAATGAGTTTGATGATTTTATGAGAGAGTTTGATCATAGGATTAATGTTTTTCGGTGGGAGCTTAGGTTTTGGTTCCTAATGCTGATTGCTGAGATAATAATTTTGAAGTTTTTAGACCGTGATGTTTATTTTATGAGTATAATATATAATCAGGTAAAGAAAAAATTATTCGTGGAGAATAAAAATCATAGGAAAACGCTCTTCTACTCCTTTCGGCTGATGTGAAGGTTTCTTTTAATTCTTTTGCATATGTGTTCAAGTAGTTTATTATTTTGTTTAGTAGTTCTTCTAGTTTTTTATTTTCAATTGAGTATACGCATGACTTCAGTTTCTACATGTTTTAAATCCTTAGTATGCTACAAACTCTTTCATGTTTATAACATGTTATGAGCGATATACGAATGAAATTAGAAAGTGGAAAGATCTCGCATCAGAAGATTTTATGTTTTTAGTGGATAGAATTGCTGAAAATGATATACTTCATTTAAAAGCGTGTCTTATGGAGCTTGATCGAAAGAAAAAAGCTTCCTTGAGAATCTTTTTCTACTCTTTAACCTTTTTCATTTTCAAAAATTTTTGAAATGCTCTAGTAAAATTAAATCTAACTCATAATCCCCAGGATTAATTATTAGAAGGACTCTCACATTTGAATACAGATATCAGTGGGTTAGTATTTCTAGTTTAAGAAGCTAGAGTGTCAGTTTTTTAGCTGCTTCTCTATATATTGGGTCTGTGAAGTCATATTTTTCATTCTCTTTTACCAATATACTTAGGGCTATCAGCCTATCTAAGCTATAATATAGCGTTTTGTTGTGTACGTAGGTTCCTATCCAAGCTTCAACTACTCTCTTTATTGCACTCCAATTCCTATAACCCATGGCAATGGCCCTCAATACGTGTTTGTAGAGTTTACCGGATCTTACAATTTTTTCTAGTTCGCCGAGAGCTGTTTGTATGGCTTCCTCTAGCACTTTGTTGAGCACATCAAATCTCCTAGTCTGAATAGCATTATACCCGTAAAACGCAAGCCACCCTGGTATTCCATCTAGTGCTTCAACAACTTCTTCTATAATTGCTCTCGATGGCTGCATTCCAGACTCGCTAAAACCTATCTCTAAAAACTTTATTGATTCTTCTCTCGAGAATCTACTCAGCACTAGTTCATCTCTTACTCTACCATAGAGTGCGCTAGTGTAGTTGTTGAATTCAAGGAATTCGTATAGTAATCCGATTTCTGAACCGCTTAGAATAAATTTGATGTGACGTAGGTTATCATAACTATAAGCCATGATTTGTCTGAAATCTATTCTATTGTATCCTCTAAGAAATCTTAATTCCTGAGCTTCATCAATGACTATGAGGAAGTGAGTGTTTCGGTCTCTGGCATAGTTGTTGAATTTCTCTAAAATAGAGGTTATTGAGGGTTCTCGCTTTCTCCAATCAAATTCTACGTTGATACCAGTACCTAATACCTCTATTTTTGCACCGCTAAGGCTTTTTAAGTATTCGGCAAGTCTACTGAAAAACTTTGTATGAGCAATGGATTCTGAAAGCAATTTATATAATCCTGCAACACTATACTGGTACTCGGAGAGCTTTCTAGCATTAATGTAAATGTAGGGGTAGTTATTTTCATTAAGAAACACTTTTAGTAAGGATGTTTTACCTATCCTTCTTACGCCGAGACAAAGGATTAAGGGGGAGCCGCTTTTTGCATATAATTCTAACGAGCTGAGTTCTCTTTTCCCTATTGAACAATTCACTACGAGATTCCTTGGGTCTCGGATCGAATAACATTATTTACACCCCTGTAACCAAGTTACACTACTGTAACTAATTACTTAGGTAACTTATTAACTTATAAGCTATTTATTCAAGTATTGTGTTATATTTGGTAAAGAGGTGTAGTTCAGAAAAGTTAAAGAGATTTAGGATAAGATTAGTATCAATGTTATAATGTCTGAATGAAGTTTGAAAATTAAGCAAAATCTTAATATATTTTTACTTTTATAATTAGGGTGAACAACAAAATGTATAAAAGCAATGGATCAAATATCGTAATATATATTATATTGATTATCGTTGTAGCGCTATTAGCGATTATTGCTTTCTCTGCATTATTCGCATTTCTTTTTTATACGCATACTACTACTGAAGTAATTAGCACAGGTAAAACAATTATCATAACTACAGCAACTCCTACACAAATAAACGTTGATTTTCATGCGAACATATGGTTTTATTTATCAAAAATAGATCTATCACTAAACAACTATGATTATCGACCTTATCATTTTGTAAAGCTAGAGATTATGGATGCGCAATCTAACACTATAGTATATACACTTAAAATCGATGTAACTTTACCATCAAGAGGTATCACATCTTTTAGTATCTCTATTCCAGCAAATACGCTTCAACAATATAGAACGTACATAATTACGCTATATACTGATGATGGATATAGGATATCTACTACGGCTGGAGCTTGAGACAATCAATAAACTACTTTTAGAATACTTCTTAAGTTTGTTGAGAATGTTTGTTGTATTGCATGGTTTGAGTGCGTAGTATTTTTAGTTTTAAGTCTTCTTATATTCAACAAAAGTACTCCAAATATAAGGGTTTCGCTCTACGTAAGCGTACGTAGGTACGCCTGCGTAGAGCTTGGGCTTCACAACTTCATGCAACTCCCTCACGAGTTCATCAGGAGTCTTCCGCTCCGCCCCTGTCAGGACGCACCCACCCAGGAGGGATGGCAGAACCAATCCCTCTGGGAAGCGGCCCTCCATCCTCAGTTCTACGCGCTTCTTTCAAATATTACATGACAAACACTTATATAAAGTTATTTATTTTGAAACTGTTTGCGAGGGCATAACCTCGATTATAGTGGTCTTTACACCTAACATAGTTAAACTTGAGGCAATTTCAATACCAATAAACTCTCAGTATTGGTAATATCAATCAATAATACACGATTAATCATATAAAGCGATTTTGCTCGATAGTTGTTGAATTCTTTTTCGTGTGAACAACAAATTTTATATTCATTTGTTAAACGAGAATGTGGAAAACTAAGATTCATAAATAAGTGAGTAGATGAAAATTATGTTGTTCGTAATCATTCTTGTAGTGTTTCTTGGTCTAAAAAGCGATTAGTATAGAATAAGGGAAAAAATTGGTATGTTTAATTGTTTTATTGTTTTTTGGCGTGGACTCTTTTATGGACTGCTAGTCCTCTTTTTGTTTTGAATTCTTTTCCGCATGTTTCGCATTTGTAGCTCATGTATCTTCCCTCCATTCTATTTTTAGACATTTAAAGCTTATAAGAATTACTGTACTAATGATGAGTATTTTATCCTTTGATTACTTAGTTATTAGGATAAACTGCGGCTCTGAAACCTTAGTGAAAACCATAAAGTAATCTTTGAAGCTAAACAGTTATGAACAAAAATGAAATATTTACATTATGCTTAACATGCCTAGTCCTAACTTTGGAGGCATTGACGCTAATGGGTCTATTCTAACTTTCATCTTCTAATGTGATAGCAATAGTAAGTGGCATACTGTAGAGTTAAATTCTCGAATAAACTTTAAATATGACGATATCTCTATGCTTTTACCCGAGAGAAAACTGGATGCTTTCTTTCCAAAAATAAGCAAGTTACTTGAATACAGAGACTTTATTTTGAGAGCAAGGAATGCTGGAGTCGAGGTTAATGTTTTTCTTCCATTTGGTTCATTGGATATGACGGAAAGTCACGAAGGAAATATTCAAGAAAATATATGGGTTCTTAAGGATTTTCTTGAGAAAGGTGTCAGAATATGGGGGATCCCAAATGGGACTCTAACCAAAGTGTGATGCTAATAATTGATGATAAGTCGATTGTTAAATTTGAGGGAGATAATAATTCCATACTTCAAGAACGGCCAGAATTCTCTCATTTAAACTCTTTCAATATTCTTAGAGGTAAAGTTCAAATGGTGCAAAAGCTTCATAGAAAACCTCCGGATTTCGACTTTATCTTCCGCGTGGCCGGCTATCCAATATTCTTGTCAAGTGATAGACTGACAGGCATTTACAACATAGGAGACGAAGTAGAAGTGGCTTATCTTGTGAACATCAGCGGTTTCGGGACTAGGACACCCTATATACCAGCGGAAATCTTCTGTGAAGGATTGGGAATAAGGCTTGTAAAGAAGGCGAATGTAGCAACTTCAGAGCCAAAGGATGTGCATAGTGCTGTTGAGAGCTTGATGCAAGATTTTCTTCCGAGATATTCTGATATAATTACCGAGGAGCGAATGGATAAATGGATTCTCAATACGTGGAGAGCTATACGAGAAAAACTAAAGAAAGAAATGTTCTTCCTTGATATAGATGATGATTCATTTATATACACGATGGTAAAATCGGTTGCCGAAAGAACACGGGAAAGGTTTGAACATAGTTATCTGAGTAGAGGTTTAACAGGTCAACTGAGCCTTAAGTTCTTAAAATGCAAAATAAAGCTAAGGGATCGATTACTGAGCCTTCTTTAATTAGTTAAATGTAATCATGATTCATTACATCTAGATATTAATGCTTAAAGTATTTTCTTCATGACTGAACGGCTTGAGAAAGCTCAAAAATATGAAAAGAGAAAACAATAAAACGATTATTAATGTAATCCTATCATACTTAGATTACATGAGGAAACTAAGTATAAAAATCCCAGCAAAAAAATACATTGTCATTTATAACAGTATTGGAACTAACATCGTCTTATGTGTAATAGATAAACAAACGTTACAATAATGCTCCATAGACAAACTAACTATCAGCTATAAAGGCTTTGACGAAAAAACTTAACATGGTTTTAATGACGAATAAAACACATTACCTGCAATACTTACTGATGTAATTAAAAAAGCTATAATCTCTTTAACTTAGAAGACCTATTTAATGATAGGGATACGATACGAATATCCTTTACGCTTCCCAATACCTATTTTACTCCTGCTAATCCTATTCATAAAAGGTTAGCTGAGCTTAGTAAGATTTGTCATGGCAAGGTGTCTGGAATTGTCATGGAGATGATATTAGATTTTGTATTCAAGTGAGTGCACATTTTTTGATGGTTTTGGGTTGTGTTGTTTATGTATTTTTATGTGTGTTTGTGGTGTTAAAAATAAGGGTGTGGTTTTATTTTGATGGTTAGGTGAGGTGGATGTTTAGAGTGGTTAGTGTTGGTGATATTAGTGCTGATATTGTTATTTTTTCTCATGTTTATCCGAAAGTTGGTGAGGATTATGAGGTTAGTGATTTTTTAATTGATCAGGGTGGTTCTGCTGCGAATTTTGCAAGTGCTATTGCGGGTTTAGGTGTGGATGTGAGTGTTATTGGGAAGGTGGGGAGTGATTGGTTTGGTAGGTTTTTAGTTTTGAAGCTTAAAGAGTCTGGTGTTGATGTGAGGTATGTGAAGTTTGATAGGAAAGTGAGGACTGGTGTTGTTTTTATTATTGTTGATTCGAATGGTGAGAGGACTATGTTATCTTATAGGGGTGCTAATGTTAGGTTGAGGCCCGATGAGATTGATGAGGGGTGTGTTAAGGGTGTTGAGCTTTTGCATGTTTCTGGTTATTCGTTGATTAGAGGTACTCAGAGGGATGCTGTTATAAAATGTATTAGGTTGGCTAAGAGGAATGGTGTGTTGGTATCTTTTGATCCTGGTCAGCTTGTTAGTTCTATTGAGCGTTTTGTGCTTTATGATGTGTTAAAGAATGTTGATATAATGATGTTGAATGTTAGTGAGTTAAAGTTCTTGTCTGGTGATGTTGATTTAATGGGTGGTGTTAAATTTTTGATGGGGATGGGGATGAGGGTTGTTGGTTTGAAGCTTGGTGGGAGGGGTTGTTTGATTGCTAATGGGTTGGGGGTTGTGAATGTTAAGGCTTTTGATGTTAAGGTTGTGAATGTGACTGGTGCTGGTGATGTGTGGGATGCTGGTTTTGTTTATTCTTTTCTTAATGGTTTTAGTATGGAGTATGCTGGAAGGTTTGCTAATGCTGTTGCGGCGCTTTTTATAAGTAATTCGTATAAGAGGTTTCCTAAAAGGGATGAGGTTGAGGATTTTCTTAATGTTCATTCTAAATAGGTTTATTGTTAATTTGTGTTGGTGTTGTATGTATAAAAAAATAAAGTAGTTATGTTATTTTACCATTTTACTGTTATTATGTCTGTGAGTATCATGTATGTGAGTGGTGGGTAGTAGTTTCCTCCTGCTGTGTATCTGGTGAAGGTTATTGATTGTGTGTTGTTTTCTGTTTCTTTTGTTTGTAGTGATTTTGTTGTTATGGAATTTATTGTTGATATTCCTGTGATTATTGCTCCTGTGGGGCTTATGAATATTAGTGTGCCTGCTAGTATTGAGTTTGATGTGATTTTTTCTGAGTGTGTTGTTATTGTGTTATGTGTTGTTTTTTGTGTTGTGTAGGTGTGTTTTAGGTTTGCTATGAGGCTGAATGTTGCGGGTACTGGGTTTGATGTTGATGCTTTGCTGATGTCTCCTTGTGTTTGTATGATTTCGCCGTAATTTATGTATAGTGATGAGTTTGCTTGTGATATTTCTGTGTTGTTTTGCCAGTTGCTTTTATAGTACCATGATTGTGTTAGTGTTGTGTTCCACCATATATCATTGTATGATTGTAGTGCGTTTGTGGTGAGTTTGTATTCTGTCTTATATGTATAAGTTTGTGTGCCTATGGTTATGTTAAGTGTTGCTGTGTTTGTGAATGACATTGTGTTGTTGAAGAGTGTTTTGTTTGGTAATGATTTTGTTGTTTGGTTTGTTATTAGTTGTGGGTTGTCTCCGAGGAAGTTGTAATATACTGGTTTGTTTGTTTTGGTGAGTAATAGTGCTCCTCCTGTTAGCCAGTAGTTTTGGTTGTTTGTTATTGTGATTTTTAGTGTGTGGGTGCCTATTATGAATGGGATGTATGGTGTTATATCTATTATTAGTGGTTCGAATGCGTATGTGTTTATTTCTGGTATTGGTCTCCACATGAATGGGTTTATTCCGCCTGTATATATGTATGGGAATGGTTGTGTTACTGCTATTAGTTTATTATCGCTGTAGATTAATACTTCTCTATCTGTTGGTATATTTGACCACCAGAATTCGTCGAATGATGCGCCTTCTGTGTAGAGTAGTAGGTATGCTCTTGTGATGTTTCCTGGTATGGTTATGTTTTGTGTTGCTATATTCTTTGATGATATGAGTACAGCCCATGCTAATCCTGGGTATCTGTTGTTAGTCCATAATGGTATTATATCTGTTGGTGGGTTTGATGGTTGTCCTGGGTAATAAAGGAGTGTTACGTTTGCTATGAAATAACCTGTGAGGCCAAGTCTTGGTATTACGTAGTTTGGGAGTATGAATGTAATGTTGTGTTTACCTAATAATAATGGGTATAAGTATGTTACGTCAGTTATTACTGCGTAATTATATCTTTGTGCTGTTGTTCCTATGAGTAATGGTACTCCATCTATGAAGATCCATAGGGCTCTATCATAATTTGATGCTAATCTTCCAGGTATTGCGCTCTTTAATTCTACATCAACTCTTAATAATATTTTAGAGTATGTGCCTGATGGTAGGTTAACTATTTTGGATGTAATGATTGGAGGATAATTTGATTTTGTAATATCATTCGATGCTACGTTAGTGAAAATTCTGATTGGTTGTGGTGTTATGTGTGGTACACTGTATGGATAATCTTGCCAACTCCAATATCCGCTTGTGCTTAAGTATGGTCTTGGATCTGTTCCGAATGTGAAGAATGGGTCATTAATTTTATTGTCTGTTGGGTTATTTGTTTGGTTTGCTATGAAATTTCTAAATAGGTTGTTGGATGTGGTAATTTTGCTATAATTTGTTTGTGTTGCGTTTACTGTTGTATTGTTTATTAATGTTATAATGAGTAGTATGATTATTATTGTGATTAATTTATAATAGGTGTTTTTCATAGGTCTATCATGTTATTATTCTTTGAAGAAAAATATAAGATTATTTATGTTATTTGTTTTGGGGTTTTGAGTTTTTTGTTATTTGAGATTGTTTTTAGAGGTTTATTTTCTTTGTTTAAGCATTTCTGCGTATTGTTCCCATTGTTTGTCTATCCATTCTTGGAGTATTTTTATGTCTTCGTCTGTCATGTTTGAGAATCTTCCTTGCATTTTGATGTATGATTCGACTGGTTTTCTTCTGTTTTTGTCTATGAGTATTTTGCTGGGGCCTGTGAGTCTGAATTCTCCGTTTTCTATTTCGTAGAGTGGCCATAGTCCTGTTTCTACTGCGAGTTTTGCTATTTCAACGGTTTTGTCTGTTGGGATTTTCCAGCCTGGTGGGCATGGTGCGTGTAGGTGTAGGTATTTTAATCCTTTGTGTGTTTTAGCTTTTTTCAGTTTATCGTAGAAGTCTATTGGGTATGCTATTGATGCTGTTGCGACATAGGGTATTCTGTGTGCTGCCATGATCATTGGGATATCTTTTTTGAATTCTTTTTTTCCTGTCCATGTAGTTGTTGTCCATGCTCCGAATGGTGTTGCTCCACTTCTTTGTATTCCGGTGTTCATGTATGCTTCATTGTCGTAACATACGTAAATGAAGTTTTCGCCTCTTTCTGCTGCTCCGCTGAGTGCTTGTATTCCTATATCTGCTGTTCCACCGTCTCCTGCCCATACTAGGACTGTGGTTTCTTTATCTCCTTTATATTCTAATGCTTGGGTTATTCCTGAAGCTGTTGCGGCGGCTGCTGCGAATGCGATGTTTAATAGTGGTACTCCTATTGATGTGTATGGGTATGGGCTTTGTATTATTGATGTGCATCCTGCTGGTACTACCATTATGACTTTTGGTCCGAGTGCTTTTAATGCCATTCTTAATCCTATTGTGAATCCGCATCCTGGGCATGCTGCTGTGCCTGGGAGTAGGTATTCTTCTCTTGGTAATTCTCTGATTGATGTCATTTATAGCACCTCCTTTCTTAGGTTGATCCATTCTAAGCCTGGTTCTTCATTTTTTTCGAGTATTTCATAACCTCTTTTGAACATTGTTATGAAGTTTTGGAGTGTTATATCGCGTCCGCCGAGTCCTGTTATGAATCCGTGTATTAATGGTTGTTTTTTAATTGTTTGGTATGCTCCTTTTATTTCGTGTAGTAGGATTCCGCCTATTCCTGGTGATAGGTTTCTGTCAACTACTAGGATTAATTTTGAGTTTTTGGTTGCTTCTCTTAATTCTTTGTCTGGGAATGGTCTTAGTACGCGTAATCTAATGACTCCTGTCTTGTATCCTTCTGATCTGAGTATGTCTGTGGCTTCTTTTGCATCTCCTGCTGATGCTCCTATTGTTATCATTGTTATATCAGCATCTGAGCATCTGTAGCAATCTATTAGGTCGCCGTAATATCTTCCGGTTAATTTTCTCCATTGTTCTGCTGTGTCTTTTATGACTGATTTTGCGTTTATCATTGCTTTGTATAATAAATATCTGAATTCCATATACCAATCTGGGTATGTCATGCTTCCGTGCGTTATTGGGTTGTTGGGGTCTAAAAGGAAAGCTCTTCTTGTTTCTTGCGTAAGGAAGTTATCGACTAATTCTTGGTCTGGTATTTCTACTGGTGTTGTTGTGTGTGAGAGTATGAATGCGTCCATTCCTATCATGACTGGTAATAGGACGTTTTCGTTTTCTGCGATTTTATAAGCTTGTATTATTGTATCGAGTACTTCTTGATTATTTTCTGCCATGAATATTATCCAACCTGTATCTCTTTCTAATAAGAGGTCTGTGTGTTCGCTCCATATGCTCCATGGTGGTGCGTATGCTCTTGTTACTACTGGCATGACTATTGGGAGTCTTGCTCCTGCGGTCCAAATAATCATTTCATGCATGTATGCTAATCCGTGTGATGATGTGGCTGTAAAAGTTCTGAGTCCTGCTGCAGCAGCTCCTATGCAGGCAGCTAATGCGCTGTGTTCTGATTCAACTCTTACAAATTTTGCGTTAAGTTCTCCGTTTTCAACCATTTGTGCGAGTCTTTCTACGATAACGGTTTGTGGTGTTATTGGGTAGGCTGATATGAATTGAACTTTTGAGAGTTTTGCTCCGTAGGCTGCTGCGTGGTTACCGGTTATTGTTAGTGTTTGTGCCATTTTTTATTCCTCCTCTATCATGTCAATGGCTTTAAATGGGCATACGTTGGCGCAGATTCCGCATCCTTTGCAGTAATCGTATTCTATTAATACTTTGTCTTTTTCTGTTCGTATTATTGAGCTTTCTGGGCAGTACATCCAGCATATGAGGCAATCTTTGCATTTGTCATAGTTAATTATTGGTTTTGATGTTCTCCATGTGCCGGTTTTGCCTGATGCTCCGATTGTTGGGTGTGAGATTGGTGTCAATGGGATTTCTAGGCTCATATTTTTTGCACCTCTTGGTATGCAATTTTTGTTGTTTGTTCGTATGCTAGTTGTGCTGCTTTTGCGTTTGTTTCACCGGCGGTGCCTTTCCATGTTTCTTTTATAGCTTTTATTAATGTGTCAAGTTTTACTATGTTTGTTGCTTTTGCTACGGCTCCGAGTATTCCTGTATTGACTATTGGCCATCCTGCAACTACTAGGTTTAATTTTATTGCTATGTTTGTAGCGTCTACTGTAAAGAGTGTTCCATGTTGTATTTTTAATGGTTCTATGTTTCTTCCGCCTGTATTTATTATTATGATTCCGTTTTTCTTTAATCCGCTTGTGACGTTTACGAGTTTTGGTATTGAAGGGTCTAATACGACGATAACGTCTGGTTCATAAATTTGGTAGTGGATTTTCAATGGTTTGTCGGAGATGCGTGCGTATGCTGTGACTGGGGCGCCTCTGCGTTCGGCGCCGAAGAATGGGTATGATTGTCCCCATTTACCTTCCATATAAGAAGCTTTTACGAGAAGATCTGCGGCGGTCACGACACCTTGACCGCCTCTTCCATGAAATCTAAATTCAACTAGCATTACACAGCCTCCAAAATATATATAAAAAGTAGTGTAATAAATATTTAACTATAAGGTATGAAATTTGTTTATTAATAATGAAATACGTTATTAATAAATTAATTTTAAATAGCTGATGTTAAGAAACAAAAATATGCTGAAAAATTTTATCGTATATTTGTATTAGAATGATGGTTGATGTACTGATCGTTCTACTGCGAAGCTTACTGTCATTGAGACTATGAGTAATAGTATTGATATTATCCATGATGGTATTATTATTGCTTCGGCAGCTGGGAATGGGAAGTAGTCGAGTATGGTTGGGCCTGCGTTAACTGCGTCTTGTACTGCTGAGAGTAGTGCGTACATTACTCCTCCTAATCCTATTGTTATTCCGAAGGCTTTTGCTTTCATTTGTAATATTGCTCCTATTACTGCAAATGCCGTGATCCAAAACACCATATTTATTAAATATGTGTCAATCATTTTCTGCACCGAATTTTATTAGCTTTATTAGATTATATATTCTAGCGTATTTGTTAATTAGCAGAATTGTATAATGATGTTCCATTAATTGTTCATAGGATGAACATGGATCAATTTGCAGAGAATGATGTTATCTTTTTGAACTTTCAGTATTGTTAATTACATATTTTTGATTGGTTTTCGGTTCATTTGTTTATGATGTGAACTTTAGGATGGAAATTATTTATTTGAAATTTATTTTTAGATAGGTTTTTAAGTGGTTAGTGTGAATATGTGTTGGTATGGTTAAGGTTGAGTATAGGAATGGTTTGATTGTAGGGGTTGAGGATAGGAGTATTGTTTTTGATCCTGTGGGTAAGGTTAGTGGGGGTAATTTGGTGATGATTTCGCATGCTCATTCTGATCATATTAATGGTGTTAGGAATGGTGATGGTTTAACTTTAGTGTTGTCACCGGCTACTATGGATATTATTGTTAGTAAGACTCGTAAGTTTTATCGTAATATTGATGTAATAGAACCTAATGGTTTTAAAAAGTATGATAGTGTTCTTGTAGAGGCTTATAATGCTGGGCATGTGTTGGGGTGTGTCGCTGTTTCGAGTTTTATGGTTAGGGGTTAAGTTTATAAGTTTTGTTTTTACTTATTATAATCAATGCCAAACATTCCAGAGAGAATGCTGAGACCCAAAGAGGTCTGCCAAAGGCTCGGCATCAGCTACTCCACACTCTCCAGATGGGTTAGTGAGGGGAGAATAAAAGCCATCAGAACAGCGGGCAACAAATACAGAATACCCGAACACGAAGTAAAAAGAATAGCAGAAGGCATACCAACCACCAAAGAAACCAGAACAATCATCTACACCCGCGTCAACTCCCCAAACCAAAAAAACGACCTAGAAAAACAAATAAAATACCTAACACAATACTGCACCTCAAAAAACTATAAAATCATTGACGTGTTAAGTGATATTGCCAGCGGATTAAAAACTGATAGGAGAGGACTACAAAAACTCCTCAACTACGTAACCAACATGCAAGTAGATGTAGTCATAGTGACGCACAAAGATAGACTAACAAGATTCGGCTTCGAATACCTAGAACACTTCCTCAAACAATATGGCGTCAAGATAGAAGTTACATTCGGCGAAGAACCAAAAGACGCACACCAAGAGCTCATAGAAGACTTAACAGAAATAATCACATCCTTTGCAAACAAACTCTACAGCATGAGGAGCCATAAGAAAAAGAAACTCACAGAAGGATTCAAAAAACTCATTGAAGAGGTTGAAAAGAGTGAAGAAAGTTAACTGGGTCTTGAAGCCAGGCGATGCAAGCATTGCTAGGAGGACTCTGCTCATGCGCTCAACAACAATCCCGAGGAAAACCTTCAACATTCTCAGGGAGCTGCGGAACATATACACTAGAATGCTCAACACAACCCTAGAATACGCAACAGAAAACATAATAACAAACTTCTACAAGCTCAAAGCACTAAAATACAGAGAACTGAGAACAGCATACTCAAAAGTGCCATCGCACTACATACACACAGCATGCCAAGATGCAACGACAAGGATCAAATCCTTCAAGAAAAACAAGACAAAACACTACGCTGAAGAAATCTACAAAGAACTAACAGAACACCTAAACCTCAACGACAAAGCTCCAAAGAAGTTCAAAAAATACTTATGGCAAAAAGCATACGAAATAGCAAAATTCCAAGTTGAAAACGAGATGAAAGATAAGCTCACAACACCCGAAGTAAGAAACGTTAGCGTCTGGCTCGACGACCACACATGGAAGATAAAAGATGAGGTTAAAGTGAAAGCTGAGGATAGAGAGCTAACATACTTCCATAAAGTCGAGATAGCAACCCACAGAGGATGGCTCAACATAGAGCTGGAGGTCACAAGACAATTCTACAAGCTCATCGCGAGGGGTTTCAAGCCAGCATCCATGGCAAGGATGAAACTCGACGAGAGAAACAGGAGGATAATAATCTACGTGGCCTTTGAGAAGGAGGTTGAAATCTACAAGCCTGAGAAGAAGCTCGTACCGGTTGATGTTAATGAGGATACGATAGCACTATTATTTAACACTGAGCCGATCCTACTAGAGACTAACTTATCCAAGCTAACCCTAGGCTATTATTATAGGAGGAAGCGTATTCAGGAGAGGAATGGTTTGACGGGTAGGCGTGCTAGAAGGGCTATGAGTAGGCTTAGGGAGGGTTTTAGGAAGAAGGATTATAGGTATAAGATTGCTAATTTGGTGGTTAGGGAGGCTTTGAGGGTTAGGGGTGTCGTTGTTATTGAGAGGCTCCCCAATGGTGTTGCTAGGTTTATGGTTGGTAGGATTGATGATAAGCAGTTGAGGCATAGGGTTTATCAGG
>Ga0080004_1239358_pt1 | contig 16292 bp, 18 predicted proteins | sample WasSprMetagenome_FD_69207 | JGI IMG/M metagenome (GOLD analysis project Ga0080004, IMG submission 69207) | Sulfidic aquatic microbial communities from Washburn Spring, Yellowstone National Park, USA - WS (SPADES assembly) (version 2) | ecosystem: Environmental > Aquatic > Thermal springs > Hot... | reverse complement strand
TCCTTGCGGCGATTTCCGGATCGAAAGAGAGGATCACCGCTCCCCGCGGACCGCAGAGGGTTTTGTGCGTGGTGAACATCACCACATCCGCGTATCCCACGGGAGTGGGGTAAGCGCCAGCGATGGCCATCCCCGCGGTATGGGCAATATCCGCGAAAAGGAAAGCGCCCACGGAGGAGGCGATCTCCCGAAAGGCCTTCCAGTCGGGCGCCCAGGGGTAAGAGGTGTAGCCGGCCACGATCATCTTGGGCTTTTCCCGCTGGGCAATGTCCGCAATTTTGTCGTAATCGAGTTTTTCTGTCTTTGGGTCAACCCCGTACGTTACGATGCGGTAACGCCGACCGGAGACGTGGAAGGGCGAACCGTGGGAAAGGTGCCCGCCTTGGGTGAGATCCATGGCCATGAGGGTATCGCCGGGCTTAAGGAGGGCTTCGTAGATAGCGAGGTTTGCGGCGGCGCCGGAAAGGGCTTGGATGTTTACGTAAATGGCCTCCGGCGGAACTTCCGGGGTGGCAAAACACTCGGCGCAGCGTCGGCAGGCCAGGGCCTCCACCACATCCGCGAGCTCCACCCCCTTATAAAACCTTCGGTCGCTATAGCGCCGATAGTACGCGAGCTGCTCAGCTAGGTCACAGATCCGTTCCTCCGGGAACCGGAGGCTTTCCTCCCTGGGATAACCCTCGGCATAGATGGAGGTGAACGCTGATCCCAAAGCCTCTCGCACGGCTTTTGGGGTTAATGATTCCGAAGGGATAAGGATTATTTTCTCTTTTTGTCTGCGCTCCTCGGCGGCGGCTAGCTCCGCCACCGCCCGATCAACCTCCGCTAGACCCAGCTCCCAGATCTTTTTCTCCATAATCATCCCAATTATCCCCCAAAGGGAAGCGGGCGAAACCGCCGTTCCATATCCTTTCCATGCCAAGCGAGCTCCACCGCGAGGTACATTCCTCCGGAGACCAGGGAGTGGCCGCCGAGGATGAAAGGGGTGGAGCTTTCCGCACAGGCCTGAATAAGCTCACGAAGCCGCGGGTCGCTTACATTTTGGTACTGCATGAGGTCGCAAGCGTAGCGTTCCTCCGCAGGTGGCCACACACCATAATGGGCCATGATCACCCTGATGTCCCAGACCACTACGTCACCCAGACGACTTAAGGTTCGAACTAAACCCGAGGGTCCGGTGGTTTCAGCCAGGATTCCCACAAGGGAAAGAACAGCTCCGCGCTCGGCCCGACCGCTTGCCTCCATTCCCCGTTCCTCCGAGATCACCCGGAATCGGCAGGCCGCCTGGTGATCAAGATACCGCAGAAGATGTCCACTCACCCGTCCGATTAGGACCACCTCCGCATCAGGGTTGACAATGGCCTCAAGAAGGGCCTGGGCCCGGGCCGTGGGCACTTCACTCAAAACCCTCTTCACCTCCTCCGGAAGGCCAGGATGGAGGGCAAGGATCTGGAGCTCTCCAGGAGTATCGATGTCCAATTGCGTAGCAGCACAGCGGGGAAGTTCATAGCAGGTGTAGCCGGCCTGCCAAAGGCGCATTCCCAAAGGATTATCCCGGGGCAAATCGGGAATAGGCCAAGGAGGAACGATTAGAGCAAGATCAGTGGAGTAAAAGTTATTGAGAACGGAAAAAGGCTCAGGCAAGTTAGCATTTAACAGGCGTTGCCAATCGAGGTCCGAGAAAAGGAGCCCGGAACCGCTCGCTAAATAAAGGACGCGCTTTGGCCTATAGGAAGACAAAATCGCGGTGAACCTGGTCCCAAAATGCCACTCCTCCGGCGGGTCCTGGATCAGCGTGCACGGAGAACCTTCCCAAGCTTCAGGGCTAGCGGTGATCACCAGGATTTCCTCGACTCCCGGGAGCCCCCGGAGCCTAGCTACAACATATCTTGCGCTTACTGTGCGTGCTCGGGATACCAGATCGCGTCCCCCGCGGTCGAAAAGGAGGACGGTGGTTCCGGGCATGGACTAAGGCAATTCCTCGTAGGGGAGAAGGGCGAGCTTCCTAGCCCGATCGATTTCGGTAGCCAAAAGCCTTTGATGTTTAGCGCAGAGCTTGGTTATGCGCCGTGACAAAATTTTCCCGCGCCGGTTCATGAATTGCTTCAGAACCTCGGGCTTCTTATACGTGAGCTCCACGCTTTGCTGACAAACGCGGCAAGTTTTGGATTTCGTGCTCAAAATGGCACCTCCTCTTCAGGGTAAGTCTCCTCACTAACCGGAGGCTCTGGAGCTTCCGGGGTCTCGGGCTTTGGGCCGAGAAAATGCACGGTTTGGGCCACAACTTCCGTGACCCTCCGGCGGTCGCCGTTTTGGGTCTCAAAGGAGCGGATGCGGAGACGGCCATCCACGGCTACCTGCCGACCCTTGCGCAGCCAAGCCGCGCAGGTCTCAGCCTGCTTGCCCCAGACCACCACGGGAACGAACGTAACCTCCTCCTCCGGCTGTCCAGTTTCCGGGTTCACCCACCGCCGGTTCACCGCCAAATCAAACCGAACCATGGGCCTCCCGCTTTGGGTGTATCGCAAATCGGGATCGGAAGTGAGCCGGCCAGTGAGGATCACCCGGTTGAGATCGCTCATCCTTTCCCGTCCACCCTCACCACCTGGTACCGCAAAAACGCGTCATCCATTCCCAGGCGCTGCTGGAAATTGTCCACCCGATCGGCGGGAAGGGAGAAAGTGACCAAAACGTAATATCCCTCGCGGAAGTGTTCGATCTCGTAGGCCAGGATCCTTTGTCCCCATTCCTCAGTTTTTTGGACCTGGCCGCCCTCCTCCGCGATTAGGGACTCAACTTTGGCCATTTTTTCCCGCCGCTGGGCCTCATCGAGGTCCGGGCGCAGTATGTACACCAACTCATAACTGCGAATTTCGCCAGCCACGGGTTCTCCTCCTTGGCGAGTTTTTCAATCCTACTTTACCGATTGGCCCAGGCCCCCGCAAGGATGACCGGGAACCCCCAAGGGATCGCCACCCTACTTGACAAGTGCGCGCAAACCCTACTATACTCTGAGAAACCCAAACGAAAGGAGGTGATCGAGAGTGAATAAGGCCGAGCTGGTTGATCGGATTGCGCAGCGGGCCGGGCTTACCAAGAAGGATGCTCGGAAAGCCCTTGACGCCACGGTGGACATCATCACCGAGGCTCTGGCCAACAATGAGCCCGTGCTCCTCACCGGGTTTGGGAAGTTCGAGGTGCGGGCGCGCAAGCGCTCCCAGCGCATCAACCCCCAGACCCAGAAGCGCATCACCGTACCGGAGAAGGTCGTTCCGGCCTTCAAGCCTGGCAAGAACCTGAAGACCCTCGTCGGCAAGAAGCTCAAGGCCGTCGAGGAGAAAGGCGAGCTCAAAGTGCGGAAGGCTTGAGGCGAGAACGACCGGGGACTGGGCGGCTGCCCGAATTTGGGCAGCCGCCCTGCTTTGATAAAAAAGCCAGTTTAGATCGGCTTTTTCCCCTCAGCCGACCTACCTCCAGTTTAGCCCAACCCCTCACCCCCGGTCAAGGATAAAGGCGGTCTAACATTCTTGGGAACGGGATTGTTTCGCGAATGTGGTCCACGCCAGCAATCCAGGCCACTGTCCTCTCAACCCCGAGCCCGAAACCAGAATGCGGAATAGATCCCCACTTTCGAAGGTCAATGTACCACTTATATGGCTCCAATGGGAGGTTAGCCTCGCGCAGTTGCGCCAAAAGCTCCTCTTCGGTATCCACCCGTTGGGAGCCGCCGATTATCTCCCCATACCCTTCCGGGGCGATGAGGTCAGCGTTTAAGACGACGCTAGGATCCTGGGGATCGCGTTTCATGTAGAAGGGTTTGATCTCCTTTGGGTAGCGCTCCACGAACACCGGCCGGCCAAAATGCGCAGAGAGCGCATCCTCAGCGGGAGCACCAAAGTCATCCCCGTAATTGATAGGGACACCATGCGAACGGATGATCTCGATGGCTTCCCGATAAGTGATGCGAACAAACGGATCGCGGACCTCCCCAAGGAGCACCTCTGGGTCGCGGCCAAGCTCCGCAAGTTCGCGGTTTCTTTCGGCCACTACGTACTCCACAATGTAGCGAACGAGATCCTCTTGCAGGCGGAGGTTTCCTTCATGATCAAGGAAAGCGGCCTCCGCTTCGGCCATCCAGAACTCCGTTAGGTGTCGGCGGGTCTTGGATTTTTCGGCGCGAAAACACGGGCCAATCCAATAAACCCGGCCCAGGGCCATGCAGGTTGCCTCCAAATAAAGCTGGCCAGACTGCGATAAGTACGCGGGTTCTCCGAAATAATCCAAGGGGAAAAGGGTGGTAGTGCCCTCCACCGCCGTGCCCACGATGATCGGGGCTTCGGTGGCCACAAACCCCCGCTCCTTAAAAAAGGCGCGGATGGCCCAAAAAACGGCGTCGCGAATGCGCAAGATCGGGACCTGCTTGCGCATGCGGATCCAAAGGTGGCGGTGATCCATGAGGAACCCGACCCCGTGCTCTTTGAGCCCGATGGGGAAAGGTTCCTTTGGGATATGGATTGGCTCGATTTTTCTGACGAGGATCTCGTACCCACCGGGAGCACGGGGATCGGGCCGCACTACGCCCCAAAGCCGCAGGGAGCTTTCCTGAGGGAGCCTTTCAGCGAGCTCAAAACTTTGAGGATCGGTATCCGGAGTGACCACCCCTTGAACAATTCCCGTGCCATCCCGCACCAGCACGAACCTGACCTTTCCTGAGGAGCGTTTGTTGTAGAGCCAGCCTTGAATCAGAACCTCTTGGCCGGCGTAACGGGCCAGGTCCTCTACGTAGACGTGGGGCATATCAGATTTCCAACCCGCTTTGTTCTCCGGAGCGTTCGGCGAGGCGCCGCTCGATATAAGCGATGGCCTCGCCGACGGTACTGATCTTTTCAGCATCCTCGTCGGGGATCTCTATTCCGAACTCCTCCTCGAACTCCATGATCAGCTCCACTCGATCCAGAGAATCTGCGCCGAGATCATCGACGAACGTCGATTCCTCGGTGATCTCCTCCGGATCCACCATGAGCTGCTCGGCGATGATCTCCTTCACCCGGTTCGCCACGTCACTCATCGTTTCACCTCCTTAAGCACAGGGGACGAGGCCCCCGTCCACGCAGAGAACATGGCCGGTTATATAGGAGGATTGAGGGGAGAGCAAGAAAAGGATGGCCTCAGCGACCTCCTCGGGCTGGCCGGCCCGACCCAGGGGAATCCGCGATAGATACTGCTCCCGAACCTTTTCCGGCAACGCCGCAGTCATAGGGGTCTCAATATATCCCGGAGCCACGAGGTTCACCCGGATCCCCCAGGGAGCGGCCTCCTGGGCCAGGGTTTTAGTGAGGGCCACAAGGCCGGCTTTGGCCGCAGCATAATTGGCTTGCCCGACATTCCCCGTGAGCCCCACCACCGAGCCCACGAAAACCATAGCCCCGGCTCTGGCCTTCATCATGATCCGCAACGCTTCCCGAGCGCACAGGTAAGCCCCGGTTAGGTGAACCCTCAGAACTTCTTCCCAATCCTCTTGGGTCATGCGGATGAGGAGTTTATCGCGGGTGTGGCCAGCGGCATGCACGAGGAAATCCAATCTGCTAGCCCATTGCATTGTCTCAGCGAAGATCCTTTGTACCTGTTTTGGATCGGAAACGTCGGCGGGGATGAATTTCCCTTGACCGCCGAGCTCCGATTCCGCCCAAGTTCCGCGGGCCTGGTCCCGGCCAACTATTACTGCTCGTCCACCCCGGGCCACGAACAGCTTAGCTGTGGCCAAGCCGATTCCCGAGGTTCCGCCCGTGATGAGCGCCACCTTTCCCTCAAACATTCCCCAGCACCTCTCCCAGGGCCCGGAAGCGTATCCGGGCAGTGATGCGCCTGCCAAGCCGGGTAAGAACCTGACCAGGACCGATTTCCCAAGCTTCGTCCACTCCTAAGGCGGCGAGGGTCTCCACAGCCTTCACCCATTGCACCGCGGCGGTCATCTGAGCTTTCAGGATTTCTTTGATCCTCTCCGGATCGTTTTCCACTTCCCCGGTGGAGCTAGACACAAACGTTATCTTTGGTGGTTGAAAGGGAAGATCTTCGAGGGCTTGGGCGAAGTCCTGAGCGGCTTTGGCCATGAGCGGCGAATGAAAGGCTCCTGCTACCCCGAGGCGCAGGGCCTTCCCGCCCATTTCTTTGACGAGTTTCTCAGCGCGGGAAAGGGCGGAGACTTCCCCTGCTAAGACCACCTGCTCTGGGGCATTGATATTGGCCACAAAGCAGCCGCTCTCGCGGGCTAAACTTTCCACCTCGGAAAGGGAAAGGCCAAGGACCGCGAGCATTCCTCCGGGATGCGTTTGTGCCGCTTCCTCCATAAGTTTTCCCCGCGTAAGAACGAGCTTGAAGGCCAGGGGCCAATCCAGGACCCCAGCCGCGGCCAAAGCGGCGAATTCCCCAAGGGAATGGCCAGCCACGGCCTCCGGCTCTTTCCGCTCTTTGGCCACAAGAAAACCGGCCCACTCCACAAGAAAAATGGCCGGCTGGGCTACCGAGGTTTGTAGAAATTCCTCAGGGGAGATCTCCGGAACAAACCTATTCCACCCCAATCGGCTTGCCTCGGCCAAAACTTCCCTTCCCTCGGGCCGGGCAAAGAGATCCTTCCCCATTCCCACCTCATGAGAACCCTGGCCGGGAAAGAGAAAGGCTACCATCGGAGGATCACTGTGCCGTAGCAAGCTCCGGCCCCAAACGCCGTGAGGGCGAGAATCTGTCCCGGCTCGACCTTGCCAGCCTGCACCAGTTCGTCTAAGGCGATGGGGATGGATGCTGTGGACGTGTTAGCTACGCGGTCGATATTGATCACGACCTTTTCTTCCGGGATGCGCAGGCGCTTTATCAAGGCTTCGATGATCCGCAGATTGGCCTGGTGGGGAATGAGCCAGTCGATGTCAGCTAGACTAAGCCCAGCTTGACTAGCGGCGGCGCGGGTGGCTTCAGCCATCATCCCCACTGCCGCCCGAAAAAGCCCTTTCCCTTCCATCTGCAAAAAATGCTTTCCCGCTTGCACTGTATCCGGGCTAGCTGGAAGTCTCACCCCGCCGGCCTCAATTCGCAGAAGCCCTAGTTTTGTGGGGTCCCCGCGGAGGGCCACGCCGAGGATTCCCGCAGGCCCATCCTGATGTTCCAGGACGATGGCTCCTGCTCCATCACCAAAAAGCACACAGGTTGCCCGATCCTGCCAATTCACAAACCGGGAAAGAGCTTCTGTTCCTACAACCAATGCGATTTTAGCCATCCCCGAATGGAGCATGGCCCCGGCCATGGCCAAAGCGTAAAGGAAACCGGCGCAGCCCGCGGTGATATCGGCAAACGCCCCCTTTTCCATTCCGAGGCCGAGGGCGATGTGGGGAGCTGTCCCAGGGATGGGCTCCTCCGGAACGTTTGTGGCCACCAAAAGCACGTCCACATCTTGAGGAGCCCGCTGGGCCCGGGCCAGCGCCTGCTCGGCAGCACGGATCCCCATCGTCGCGGGAATTTCCTCACGGGAGAGAATATGGCGGGTGCGAATCCCGGTACGGGTGCGGATCCATTCATCGCTCGTATCCAAAAATTTCGCTAGATCATCATTGGTTAAGATTTTTTCCGGCAAATAAGAAGCGGTTCCAGTTATTTTGAGGGGGATGAGGGGCATATTCTTTCGCCGGCCGCTTGGTGAGCTCAGTTTCTCTTGGGGCATAGGATGCGTACAAAAGAAAACCGGCCATGCGCCGGTTTAGTGCCGAGGGCGGGAGTCGAACCCGCACGGGCCGAAGCCCACTGCCCCCTCAAGACAGCGCGTCTGCCAATTCCGCCACCTCGGCTCACCACCAATGGTAGGAATGGCCTCCTTTTTGGTCAAGGGTTGCCCAGCGTTCTTCCGTGGTGTAGGTTGGGGCCGCAGTGAAGGTGCGATTCGGTGTGTATTCAGGGGATCCCCTACTTGCTGAGCGCCGGCTAGAGGCCCGCCTTAGGGACCTAGGCCCAGTGCGGAGGGAAGCATTCTTCGCAGACGAGATCACACCAGAACGGCTCCTTTTGGAAGTACAAACTCCTGATCTTTTCGGGGAAAGCCGGGCGGTGGTGGTGCGGTGGGCGGACCCTTGGCGAGGGGAGCGCGAACTAGCTCAAGCCCTGAGAACGAGGCTCCCTGAGGGAGTGGCTGTGTTTTTCTTGGGCCAAGATTTGCGGGGGCCTTTGGCTGAAACGGCCGAGGAGGCCGAACATTTTCCCCGCCCAACTGGACAGGCTTTGCGTAAGCTTTGCGAAACCCTGCTAAGCGAGGCTGGCCTTCCCGTACACAGTTTTGTGGTGGATCTCCTTATGGAGGCATGCGAGGGGGACACCCTGCGCCTGGCCCAAGAGGTGGAGAAATTCAAAGTCTGGAAAGGCGGAAAGCTTCCGCGCTCCCGCCTTCCGGAGCTATGTTTCTTCGGCCAACCCCAGCCCTATGAGTTCTTGGATGCGGTGGGAAATGGCGACCTCATGGGCGCCCTGCGGGCCCTTGATAGGCTCCTCCGCACCCACTGGAACCCGCAACTCCTCCTTCATCTCCTCGTGGGCCACCTCCGGGCTCTCCTTTTGACTCTGAGCGCCACGGATTCCGGGGAAAACTTGGATGGACCGGAATGGCTCATCCGCCGGCGCCTTTCTCAAGCTCGCCGCCAGGGAGAAGCTCGCCTAATCCAGGGCTTAAGCTTCCTTCAGGAACTGGACGTGCGCATAAAGCTAGGCGAACTAGATCCGGAGGACGCCATACACCTTTTCATTTTGCAGTGGGTGCCAGTTTGACCGGAACTCGCTCCCCAAGCACAGTGTGCTCCAAAAGCAGTCGGCAAAAGACCAGGGCCGAGAACATGGAGGCCACCACTCCCAAGCTCAGGGTGATGGCGAATCCCTGGACTGGTCCGGATCCTACGAAGAAGAAGATTAGGGCGGCGATGAGGGTGGTGATGTTCGAGTCGATGATGGCGGAGAGGGCCCGGTGGTGACCAGCAGCCACAGCGGCATTGATGGCCTTCCCCCCGCGCCGCTCCTCTTTGATCCGCTCAAAGATGAGAACGTTGGCGTCCACAGCCATGCCTATGGTCAAGACCAAACCAGCGATTCCTGGGAGGGTCAAAGTGGCGTGGAACGCGCGCAGCGCGGCAACAAGGATGAGCATGGTCAAAGCCAGTCCTAAACCGGCGATGATCCCGTACCACCGGTAATAGAGGACCATGTAGAGGACTACAAGGACGAAGCCGATGAGGAGGGACAGCGCTCCGCGGCGGACGTATTCCGCGCCCAAAGTTGGTCCAACCCGCTGCTCCTCCACCACTGTCACCCGGGTGGGCAAAGCTCCGGAGCGGAGGACCACTGCAAGGAGTTTGGCCTCGTCATAGGTGAACCGACCAGTGATGGTTGTGGAATTTTGGACGGCCCGCCAGCCTTGAGCCGCAGCCTCCTTGATTGAAGAAGAAATAGCCGGAGCAGAATAAACGATCCCGTCGAGGATAATGGCGAGCCTATCCCCTACCCGGAGCTTTTTTAGGGCGTCCACGAATTTCTCCGCGCCGGCCCGGTTAAAAGTGAGAAGGATGTAGAGTCCAGGATTGCGGACGTCCGTGGATACCCGGACCTCCGCGTTGTCCAATACATCCCCAGTAAGAAGGGGGTCACCTTCCACGAGATAGTACCGTCCCGCTTCCTTTCCCGGCATGATTTCTTGAGGGATCACCCGTTTGGCCGCAAGATCATCGGGGTTGGTGGCCTCGTCCAAAACCTTTCGGAACTCCAAAATAGCTGTGCGGCCGAGGAGCTCCCTCGCTTGTTCCGGATCCACTGCCCCAGGGATACGTACCTCCACCCGGTCAGTACCCATCGGGCGAATCTCCGCGTTGGTCATGCCGTACTGGTCCACGCGCTCGGCAAAGATCGTGACCAGCCGGTCCACTACATCCCTGCGCTGGGTCGGGCTCATCTCCTCCAGCCCTTGAGCCTGGAGGACCAAGCGGACTCCACCTTGAAGGTCCAGGCCAAGCTTTATGACCTTATTGAGCGGCCAAAACGGATAAAGGAGGCCAATGGCGGCAAAGATTACAGCCAAAGTCACACCTAGATAAATCCAGTCCCTGCGCTTCATGGTCACCTCACTTTTTCGTTATCTTTTCCACAATGCTGGATTTAGCGATCCGGAGCTTTCCTTCCTCCACCGCCAGGATCACCTCATTTTCATCGATGTCCTCAACGGTTCCGATTATTCCGCCCGCGGTAATTACGCGGTCACCGCGCTTGAGGGAAGCGATCAGGGACATGTGTTCTTTTTGGCGCCGGCGTTGAGGGCGAATCAGCAAAAAATAAAAGACCGCAAAAAACACCACAAGTATTACGACCAAAGAGATGAGCTGCGAGCTCGTTTCCGTTCCCGTGGTCGTTTGCGCAAAAGCTGTCATCTCATCACCCCTTCCTCCATGTGCTTTATGCCTTCGTACTTCAGCCAAAAGTATAGCTCAAAACGCTGGGCTTGCCCGCTCTCCCAAGGGGCCGAGGGATAACCCCCTCGTCCCCGAGTTAACGGTCTTCCCCGCTATCCATGGGAATTTAGGGCGAACAAATGGAATAGGCCGAGGCTTGCCAATAACACCAAAATCCCAGCCGCCACCACTCCCAAGGCGAGGGCAAAGGCTGCCCGGCGGGCAGGTATCCCCAATAAAGCGGCAATCAATGCCCCTGTCCAGGCCCCTGTTCCAGGGAGAGGAACAGCGACGAACGCGAAAAGGGCAAACCCTTCCCAAGCGTAAAGGTGGCGATGCCGCCGAGTTTGCCAAGCCAAATACGCTCTCCCCATCCTCCCTAACTTACCGGGAAGCCTCTCCACAACTTTAATAAGTTTGGGTAAGAAGCAAAGCAAGAATGGGAGCGGTAGAAGATTTCCCAAAAGGGCTAAAAAGAATGAAGCTTTTGGGGAGAACCCCAAGGACAACGCCAAAGGGATCCCGCCGCGGAGCTCGCTCAGGGGAGCAGCGGATACGCCCAACACCAACAAAATATCGCGCCAATCCATCGTTCCATTATACCCATTGGTGATACGCTTTTCCCCGGCTACCATTGTGGCGATGCGCCTTTATAACACGTTGACAAAAAGGCTTGAGGAGTTTGTGCCCGCGGATGGCACGGTGCGGATGTACGTGTGCGGCCCCACCGTTTATGATCTCATCCACATCGGTAATGCCCGTCCATTCATCGTGTTCGACGCCCTCCGTCGGGTATTTGAGGCCAGGGGATTTCCCGTGATCTACGTGCAGAACGTTACGGATGTGGATGACAAGATAATTCGGCGGGCACAAGAAGAGGGCAGGGATCCCGGGGAGCTCGCTCTCTCTTACACTCAGGAATATTTTGTCGACCTTGAGCGGCTTGGGGTGCGGCCGCCCACCTACTCCCCGCTGGCTACGGCCTTTATCCCCAAAATGGTGGAATTCATCGAGCAACTTTTAAAGAAAGGTCATGCTTACGTAGTTGACGGTGACGTGTATTTTTCCGTGCGTACCTATCCCAAGTATGGCGAGCTTTCTGGGCGCACGGTGGAGGAGCAATTGGCCGGGGCCAGGGTGGAGGTGGACGAAAGGAAACGGGATCCCTTGGATTTTGCTCTCTGGAAAGGAGCTAAGCCTGGGGAGCCCCGTTGGCCCTCGCCCTGGGGTGAGGGTCGGCCCGGCTGGCACACCGAATGCGTGGTCATGTCCATGTACCTACTTGGTGAAACCCTCGATATCCACGCCGGCGGGAACGATCTAATTTTTCCACATCACGAAAACGAGCGGGCCCAGGCCGAGTCCCTTACAGGCAAAACTTTCGTCAAAATTTGGCTCCATAACGGGATGCTCACCGTTCAAGGAGAAAAGATGGCCAAATCCCTGGGGAATTTTTACTATGCGAGGGACGTGGTAAAGCTTTTTGGCACTGAACCTGTGCGGTACTTTTACCTTTCCCGGCATTGGCGTAAACCCTTAGATTTTTCGTTTGAGGCCCTGGCGGAGGCTAAAGCTGCCGTAACTCGGGTCTACAACTTCTTGGCCGAGGCTTCCCGCGTCCCTAAGGAAGCCCAGCTTCAGGATCAGGGTTTCCTTGCCTTCCTTACGGAGGCGGAAAAGAGGTTCTGGACAGAGCTGGACGATGACTTCAACACCCCTGGTGCTTTAGCCATAATCCAGGAGATCCTCGGCGAGGCTTATAAACGCGGGGATCCCGCGGCCCTGCGGGAAGCTGGGGAAACCGTGCGGCGTCTTTCCCGTCCCTTGGGCCTTTTCCAAGAGGAGATGCGTTCCCCCGAGCTTGGGGACCTTGCTGAAAACCTCTTGGATCTGATCGTGGAGCTTCGGGCCCAGCTCCGTAAGGAGAAAAATTTTGCTCTCGCCGACAAAATCCGGGAAAAGCTTTCTACTCTTGGGGTGGAATTACGGGATAGTCCTGAAGGGACTCGCTGGGTTTTGCGTTCCTAGCGGCCTAACTTTTCGCGGATCTCGGGGAAGGTGAGTTTGAGGGCGATGGGTCGGCCATGGGGGCAACGGGCTGGTTCCTTCGTGCTTTTCCAGGCAGCAACCAGTGCCTCCTGCTCGGCCAGGGAGAGTTCCTCCCCGGCGCGGATGGCGGCAGCGCAGGCTACCTCCCGCCAAAGCTCCAAAAGTTCGCGATTTCCCGCGCGCCAAACCTCGGCCACGGCCTTAAGCGGCTCTTCAAACCCCAGCCGGGCCTGACGCTCCGCCAAGGCCAAAGGCCAGCCCCGCACCAAAAACGCATTCGCTCCAAACGGCTCAAGTTCCACACCTAAACCTAATAGCGCCGGAATGGCCTCTCGCACCGCTTCCGCCTGATCAAAAGGAAGCTCTACCTGCACGGGGATTAAGAACCGTTGAACTTCGATTTCCCCGCCTTCCTGAAATTTCTCAAAAAGAACGCGTTCATGGGCCACATGCTGGTCGACAATTTCTAGCCCTTCCTCGGTCTCCACCACAATGAACGCGCGCTGTACTTGCCCCAAGATCCGCCAGGTTCGGCTAGTTGTTTCGCCAAAGCTGATGAGCTCTTCTTCGGTTTGCCAGGCCGAGGCCGGGGGAGGCGGCGGTTGAACTGGGCTGGGTATACCAGTCCAAGTGGGCGAAAAAGCGGCCAAAGCCCGCAGGGCCGCGCGTCGAAGGAGATCCATCACCGCTTCCTCGTTTTGGAAACGCACCTCCTCCTTTTTGGGATGCACATTTACGTCCACAATCTCGGGATCGACATCCAAATAGAGGAAGAAGAGGGGGTGCTGGCCGCGGCCGAGGAAGCGGGAGTAAACCTGATAAATAGGCACAGCCAAATTTCCCAAGCGTACAGGTCGGCGATTTAGGAAAAGATGCTGATCTACCCTAGAAGCTTGTGCCAGTTCCGGCGGGGAGAAGAAGGCAAGAAGGCGATATCCCGGCTCCTGCATTTCCACAGGAATAAGGCGGCGAGCTAGAGTCTCCCCGTAGATTTGCCCGATACGCAAAAGGGGAGTGGTTGCCGGAGGGATTTCCAAGACCTTACGGTCCTCGGAAAACGCCTGAAAGCCGCGATCGAAATGGGCCAGGGCCAGGTGGCGGAGGAGTTCCAGGGAGCGGCGGGCCTCCGCGGCCGGCGCAGAAAGGAACTTTCGCCGGGCTGGGACATTGAAGAAAAGATCGCGCACCTCTACCGTGGTTCCTACGGGATGGGGAGCGGGCTTCCCTTCCATGATTTTCCCAGCCTCCACCAAAAGTTCATAGCCTGAAGCGGCCTCTTGGGTGCGGGAAATGAGGCGCGTTTTGGAGACCGCACAGATCGCGGCCAGCGCTTCTCCTCGAAAGCCCAAAGTTTTGAGGTGGCGAAGATCCTCTTCCCCAGAAATTTTGCTTGTGGTATGCCGCTCGATGGCAAGATGCATCTCCTCCGGGGTCATCCCGCACCCATTGTCGGCCACGAGGAGCCGAGCGATTCCCCCGCGTTCGAGCTCCACGCGCATTCTGGTAGCACCGGCATCGATGCTGTTTTCCAAAAGCTCTTTCAGAACGGAGGCAGGCCGATCCACCACTTCCCCGGCGGCGATCTTCTGGACGACTTCGTCGGGAAGCCGCTTGATCCGCATTCTGGCAAAACTATAGACGCAAAAGGTTGCGGCGCAATCCGAGGAGTGCGCGGGCCGAAGCTTACGGATTCACGTTCCAGACGAGTACTGTTCCATCAAAGGATCCGGAAAAGAGGCGTGTTCCATAAGGGGAGAATGCAACGGCGGAAAGCGCGTCGGTATATCCAAGGAGAAGCTTTCTTGGAAAGATGGGCTGAAAGGGGTGGATTATGATCACCTCGCTGGTTTTCTTTCCGAAAGCTATTTTCGTTTCGTCTGGGGAGAAAGCGAGTGCTGTCGGGCGAAAAGAAGATGTACGTTACCAACGCTTCGTGAGGCACGAGGATTCGCAAAAGGTCAAGGCTTTGAGGAGCCTTGATCTCCACGCTGATACTTGAGGAAATGTCCATGGTGAGGCGGCGAGCTCTGTAGCCACGCACAAACCTCTCCAGTCCACCGCGCCAGGCGAAAGCTCCATCGCCCCTTGGCTCAAACCAGGGAAAACCAAAAGAACCGGACACACCGCAATCCACGTCCGCATGACGACCACCCCTTCGCTATTATAGCCCTGGTTCCTTGCTCCTTATCGCTTCGCGCTCTACCCTTTCGTGTGAAACGGGCTAAAGGAGGTGAAACTGTGTATACCGTGCGGGAGATCGTTTCCCTTTTGGGGCTTTCTACGGAAAACCAAGTGCGCAACCGGATCGAAGCCATCCGCGATCTTCTCCTTCCCTATCTTCGCCGCGGCCCCAATAACCAGCTCCTCCTCACGGAAGAGGGCCTCCACCTCCTCCATGACCTCCAGGCTTTGTGCGAAACCGGGCATACCCTAAAGGAAGCGGCTAACATCTTGCGCTTTAAGGCTGAATCAGACACCATAATCTCAAAAGGGCAAGCGAATAAAACCGATGAAAACCGGGTAAAAGTGGAAGAGAGTGAGGAGGATGGGTGGAAAGCTCTTCTTGGGCATTTGGCGGAGGAAGTTCGGGACCTTGCTGAGCGCGTGCGGATCCTGGAGGCCAGGGTTCTGGCCAAAGAGGGGCAGATGGCCTGGTGGGAGCGGTGGCGGGACCTCAAAATTTCTTGATGCCAAACGGGAAGCTCACGAAGCTCCGGCGGGCCATCGAGGCCTCGGCCCGCCTCAAGGCCCTCTGGGCATGCTCCAACGTCACGGCCATCAACCGCCTGGGCATCAATGACCACGGCCCAGTCCACGTGCGGATTGTGATGCGCCTTTCCCTGAAAATCCTCCGGCTCCTTTTGGAGGCGGGGGTGCGTCCCGGCGTTTTGGATCACGGACTCAAACCGGAGGATGCGGAGGTGGTGGTCACTTTGGCCGCAGCCCTCCACGATGTGGGCCACGCCATCCACCGGGAAAATCACGAAGAGCTTTCCCTTGTCCTTGCTGCCCAGCTTGCCGATGAGCTCCTTTCCGGGATTTATGAGGAGCCCGCGAAAACCCAGGTTTTGGCGGATGTCCTCCACGCCATCTATGCCCACCGGGTGGAGGTTAAGCCCCTCACCTTGGAGGCCGGGGTGTTGAAGGTGGCCGATGCCCTGGATATGGAGAAGGGCCGGGCCCGCATTCCCTTCCAGGTCGGCCGGCCCACGATTCACTCCGTCTCCGCCCTGGCCATCGAAAAGGTCGAGGTGCGGAAAGGGAAGGACAAGCCGGTCCACATCCACGTGCGGATGACCAATTCCGCCGGGATCTTCCAATTGGACAGCCTCTTTCGGGAGAAACTCCTCACCTCGGGGCTTCGGGAGTACATCGAGCTTTCCGCAGAGGTCGAGGGCGAGGAGAAGAAGATCATCGAGCGCTATGCCCTGGACTGAAGCCTATCATCGAAAGGCCTTTGTGCCGCTGGGGCACGCGGTGTATGCGCTTCTTCCGCTTTACAAAAGCGCACTTTTGTTAAGTTGCCCTGCTAGGGAAAGTCGAAGGGAAGAGGATTGGCGCGGAGGCGGATCTTTGGTAAAGTTTTGCGCATCCTTGGTTAAGGGAGAAAGGGGGTAGGATGCCGCTTCAGCTGACCCTCGAGGACTTCATGACCCCGGAGCAGGTGCATCGCTTAAAGAGCGTGGCGAGGAAAGCCGCGGAGGAGGCCATCCGCCGCGGCAAGAAAGGGCCTGTCCGGGATTGGGCCATCCTCCATGTCGCCCTGGCCGCCGGGCTCCC
>Ga0080004_1125346_pt1 | contig 16293 bp, 16 predicted proteins | sample WasSprMetagenome_FD_69207 | JGI IMG/M metagenome (GOLD analysis project Ga0080004, IMG submission 69207) | Sulfidic aquatic microbial communities from Washburn Spring, Yellowstone National Park, USA - WS (SPADES assembly) (version 2) | ecosystem: Environmental > Aquatic > Thermal springs > Hot... | reverse complement strand
GGACACCTCATCTTTCCTCTCCTTTTTCACCCCACGCCCCGACCCGGCCAAAGGGAATGGGAGGGCCCCTTTAAAAAATCACCTATCTCGAGGAAAACCTGTCGGCTGGGAGGAGTTCATGTCTCCCTATACGGGGTCCCGGGGCCTGGGAGGGGGGGTTCCTTCCTTTTGTTTTATTCGCAGAAGCAAAATTTTATATTCGTTAAAACGAAAAAAAGAGGATGCTGGAGAGGATCTTGGGGACGGCCGCCCGGGTTTCCCTGCTCCGCGTGCTCCTGAGAGAGGAGGGGAAGGAATGGTCCCTGAATGAACTGGCGAGGGAGGCCGGACTCTCCACCTCCACCGCCTTCAAGGAGGCGAGGAACCTGGTGGGAGTCGTGCTCTCCCACGATCCCCTGACGAAGAGGTACTGGGTGAGGGAGACTCCCCTGACCGGGGTCCTCAGGCAGCTCTTCTCGCTGGAGAGGGAGGAGCTGGGGGCGGTGGACCTCTTCGAGACGCTTGGCCGGCTTGGATCCTACTACCTCTCGGGAAGCTCCGCCATCATCCTGAGGGGGCTCGCCAGGGACTTCACCACCACCACGGACTCCCTGCTGATCGTGTGCGACAGGAGGATCTCGAAGCTGAGGGGCGCCCTCATGAGCCTCTTCCCCGCCTACAGGCTGCTGCTGGTGGAGGAGGGCGTGAGGCCCGCCGACTTCGTGGAGGGGGAGATCTACTTCGGGGGGGAGGTGAGGAGGGCCAACCTCGCCGTGCTGGAGAAGGCCGTGGTGGATGCGCTCTGGAAGTTCAGGTGGGAGGGGGAGAACCTGAGCCACGCTCTCTGCTGCCTGATCGAGCAGCGGCTGGACCCCGAGCTCCTGGTGAAGTATGCCAGGGAGAAGGGCAGGAGGATGGAGGGGAGGCTGAGGATGGTGATGGAGGTGCTGGGGAGGGTCGCGGGGACCGACTACCGGCCGGAGGTCCTGCGTCCCGCCAGGGAGGAGAGGGAGCTCAGGAGGAGGGTGGAGAGGGTGGTGGAGGATGTTCTGGGGAGTTAAGTGCTGGAGGAAGGGGGACCTCAGGCCCGAGAGGATCAGGGAGGCGGGCGAGCTGGCGGGAATGCCCCCCGGCCTCGTGGAAAGGGAGATCATCTTTTATGACACGCTGGAGGCGATATGCTCCCTCAGCCCCGTCCCGGTGGTGCTGAAGGGGGGAACGCTCATCTCCCGCCTCTACTCCGAGTGCCCCAGGTTCAGCTGGGACATAGACCTGTCCGTGGCCCTCCGCAGCAAGGAGGAGTACGACCTGGACGGGCTGAACCGGAGGATGGAGGGGAGGACGGCGCGCCTCACGCTCGGAGGCGAGGAGCTGGAGCTGGGGAGGTTCGAGAGGGAGCGGGAGAGGGATGTGTTCGTGAACCTTCTCCCCCTTGCCCGGGACATGCTCACCTGGAGCCTGGGGGCCTCCCTTCCCGTGTACCTCCGCAAGAGGGGCTTCAAGGTGGAGGAGCTGAGGGGGGAGATGCTGGAGCTCAGGAACAGGCTGGGGCAGCTGCCCTTCGTGGAGTCGGTCAGGGGAACCCTTTCGCTTGCGGAGGTGGTGGCGGAGAGGAGGGGTGAGGTGGGGTCGCTTCTCCAGAAGGTCATGAGGCCCGTGAGGAGGGTGAGGGCCAGGATATACCCTCCCGAGCTTTGCCTGGTGGAGAAGCTCTCCCGGATCTCCAGGGGAGTGGAGGAGATAGGCCTGCGCGACCTGCTTTGCGATTTCTACGATGTGGGACAGCTCCTGAGGCTGGATCTGAGCCGGAGGGGGCTCCTCGAGGCCTACGGCAGCAGCTACTTCAGGAGGGAGGCTCCTGGCCCCGCGCTTCTCCAGCGGAGGATGCGAGAGGCCCTTTCGGTGGTGAGGAGGAACCTCCACCTCTTCGGGAAACGGAGGGAGTTTGCCTGGTGCAGGTACGACTGGGAGGAGTACTTCTCCGCCGTGAAGGAGGGGGTGGAGGAGCTGCTGGAGGAGTGGGGGCGGCCGGGGGCCCTCTTCGGGGTTCGGTCCGGGGCTTTTTGAGCATCGGAGATCGTGAGGTACCTCTCCGTTAGCCTTTCTCGAGGGGGAGAAGGCCGAGGGTCTTCGGTGTGGTTCTGGAGGGTGAGGAGGAGAGGGTGGAGCTTCTCCCCCTCCGGAAGTGGTTGCTCCAACCAAGTCCCTTCGCTGGTTCTGAGGGATGAGATTAACCGCTTGCTCCCGGGGCCCGGCCAGGGTCCTCGTCCGGGCGATGAAGGAGGGCCTGAAGAGGGAGCTGGCGGAGCTCCTGCCTATCTACCCGAGGATTTGATGCGGAGGGGTGGTGGGGCCGCCAGGATTTGAACCCGGGTTTGCAGGTCTCTCCCAGCTCCAGTGGTACATCATCCTTTCGTCAGCAGACCCACGGTCTCTCACTGGAGCCTGCTGTGCTACCAAGCTACACCACGGCCCCGTCTTTCTTTGGTCCCGGGGCTAAAATGCTTTCCGGAGGGTTAAAAGGGGGCTAGGGGGAGGGTTGGAGATGGAGATATCGATCAGGCTGGAATACCTCTCGGCCGAGAGGCTCTGGGAGCACGGCAAGCCTTTCCCCAAGGACATGCACCTCTCCACCAGCCTGAGCCTCACGGAGGTCAAGCCCGAGCAGGGGAGGGTGGTGATCTCCTTCTCGGTCTCCATCCACTACGCCCCCTCCGTGGCCCAGATGAACCTCAGGGGGAAGGCCGTCCTCACCGGAGGGGAGGAGGAGCTGGGAAGGGCGGTGGAGGCCTACGGGAAGCAGAGGGCTCCCCCGGTGGAGCTCCTCCAGCCCCTCATGGGCGCCGTGCTGGTGGAGGCCACCCTTCTCTCCCGCTCCCTCCAGCTCCCTCCCCCCCTTCCCCTTCCCGTCCTCTCCAGGCCCCCCGAGGGGAGGGAGGATAAGCCCTTCTATGTGGGGTGAGGGGCTCAGCCCTTCCTCCTCATCGCCGCGCTCGGCCCTCGAGAGTTTCTTCCTAGCCCCTCCACGGGGATGGGGGGAGGGAGTTTTTAGGCTTGCGGGCCAGGAGTAAGGGGTAAAGGTGGGATGGCGGCGCTGTTGCGTAGGGGAGAGGTGAAAATAGGGTGCGTGAGGGGGAGGGCCGAGCCGGTGGGGGAGGGGCTCTTCAAGAGCGTCTTCAGGGTGGGTCCCCTGGTGGTGAAGGCCTACAAGGGGAGGTACGGGGGGAGGAGCCCCGCGGTGAAGCCCTGGGAGCTGGATGCCAGGATAAGGGAGGCGCACGCCAGGGTCTCCTTCCTCCCCCGCTACCACGGCCTGGTGGTGGGACACCTGGAAAGGGGGGGGAGGAGGAGGGTGACCGTCCTCTCCTTCCACGAGTACGTGAGGCCCCTCAGGTATCACTCCGTGAGGGAGCTGGGGAAGGTGCTCTGGCTGATCCTGCGGGCGGCGGATCAGGGGTGCGTGCTGGACGTGAAGATGCCCAACTTCGGGGTCAAGAACGGGAGGGTCTACTACCTGGACGAGCTGGGGGTGGGGAAGGGGGTGGTGCCCCCGGACCTGCTGGAGAGCCTCCTGGCCTTCCTGAGGCCCCTGCAGGGGAAGGGCCCGCGGAGGTGATCACTCCAGCATCAGGGAGGCCGCCTCCTCCACGGTGGAGACCTCCCTCACCTCCAGGTTCCATCCCTTCTCCCTGGCGTAGTCGTTGAGGTCGACGGTCCTGGGGCGGTAGGTGACCCACTGGAAGCCGGGCAGGAGCTCCCGGACCACCCTCTCGTAGGTCGTCACCACGCTCTGCCCCTTGGGCACCAGCAGGTGGGTGATCCCCCTCTCGGCGGCGGCCTGGGCCTTGTAGAAGACCCCTCCCACCTGCCCTATCCTCCCCCCCTCCTCCACCGTGCCCGTGATGGCGTATCCCTCCCTTATCCTCCGGTTCTCCAGGGAGGCCAGGACGGCCAGGGTGGTGGCCGCCCCCGCGCTGGGCCCGTCTATGGCCTCCACGGTGATCTTCTCACCCGGACCGGCCACCAGGAAGAAAACGTCGTACCCCTTCAGCCCCACCCCGTCCTCGTCCAGGGGGTAGCCGGCCAGGGAGGCCGCCACCTCCACCGCCCTCCTGTCGGAGTCCTGGAAGTCGAAGCCCACCAGCATGGGGTCCACGCTCACGTAGACGTAGCCCTCCCCTGGCTGCACCTTGCAGGCCAGCGTGCAGACCACCCCCACGGGCTCCTCCCCCGAGCTCACGGCCAAGACGGGCACGGAGGCCCCCCTGGCGTTCTCCAGCCACCTCTCCAGCATGGTCTGGCTGAAGACCCCTCCTCCCTCCGAGCCGGGCAGGGAGAGGAGGTGATAGGAGAGGGCGCCGCAGAGGACCCCCAGCAGGAAGACCCCGACGAGCTCCAACGGGTACCGGGATCGCTTCCTTCCCATCTTTTCCGGGAGGTGAGGACCCCATAAATCGCTTTTCGGGCGGCAGAGGTCAGTTGAGAAGGTTTGGGGTGTTAAGTTCAGGTTTTGTACCATAAATATGGTAAAACTTAAAAGCATTGTGATACTAGGATGGTACAGATGCTGAAAAAAGAGAGGGTTTACCGGGAGTTGGTGTGGCTCGCGGAGCGCAAGCCTTCCGTCACGCAGCGCGAGCTTGCCAGCGCCTGCGGAGTTTCGCTCAACTTGGTCAACTCCGTGGTGAGGGAGCTGAAGCGCATAGGAGCTGTGGCGGTCCGCCCCATGGGGCTGGCGATCCTCAATCCTGCCAAGATCCTCTACGCCTGGGCATCGCAGCGCCACTTGGAGGAGGACCTCTCCCTGAGGTGCGCCATAAACCTCCCCGTTCACGAGATAGAAAAGAACATGCCCGGCGAGGTGGTGTTCACCGCCTTCAGCGGGTGGCGGCTGCGGGTGGGGCAGGCTCCCTTCGACTACCGCACGGTGTACGTGTACGTCCGTCCCCAGGCACTGCCCATCGTAAGCCGCCTGTTCTCCACCCTTCCCCGCGCCAGGGGGGAGGCGAATGTTTTCGTGATGGCGGTGGAAGATCCCCACCTCTTCCACCGCTCCGAGCACCAGCTGGCCCCGGTGGGTCAGATCTTCGTGGATATCTACGCCCTTCCCACCACCCCCACCACCGATGGCTTTCTGCGCGACATCCTGGAAAAGAACCCACACCTGAGGCTGTGAGGATGCCGGTCGAAATCTGGCCGGAGCACGTCACCGACCGATCCTGGAGGGTGCTGAACGAGCTCAACGCGAAGGCCAGTCCTGTCCTCATCGGAGGGTGGGCGGTGTACCTGTGGACGGGCGCGCTGAAGAGCGCCGACGTGGATCTCTTCATGACGGACGACGGCCTGTGGAAGATCGAGGCGAGGATCAGGAAGCACCCGAAGCTCAAAAAGTACCATGCCGTCATCGACGGCGTGGATGTCGATATTTACACGCCGAGTCTCTGCGGGCTCACCGTTCCCGCGGCGGACGTTTACGCCAACCGGTGGTATGCTTTGGTCCGGGAGTTCAACGTCCTCCTGCCTGAGCCCCTCCTGATCCTCAAGTGCGAGGCGGCCAGGAGCAGGTGGGGAGGCCGCAAGGGCTTCAAGGATAGGTGCGACATCCTGAGCCTCCTCAGGCTGAGGGGGCTCGACCCTGACCTCTTCAGGGAGCTCCTCCTCCGCTACCGCAGCTTCGATGTCATGGGCACCCTGCGGAGGGTGATCCAGCAGTCGGTCGAGGAGTACGAGGTCCTCGGCCTGAGCGCTTGGCGCGGCAGGAGGGAGGCCCTGAGGGTCCTCAGGATGCTGGAGGGCCTTTGAAATCGTGATTGTATTCAATCTCCAACGAAGGACCCCCAACATTCGTACATTTTTTGGCTCTAAAAATTTAAATATTCGTTCCCAAATTTGAATGAATGAAGATAGAGGAAAAGCTGGTCCTCCTCAACGAGTGGTGGCAGAGCGGGGAGGTCGGCACTGACAGGCTGAAGGAGTACAGGAGGGAGAGCTTCCAGAAGGTGAAGGGGCTTCTCCCTTACAGGCAGGTGACCATCCTAACGGGGCTGAGGAGGGTGGGAAAGACCACCCTCATGTTCCAGCTCATAGATGAACTCCTCAGGGAGGTGGAGCCCACCAAGGTCCTCTACTACACCTTCGACGAGGGGAGGGAGGAGGTACTGAGCGTGCTCAACGCCTTCCAGAAGCTGACTAAAACCGACTGGAGGAGGGAGAGGGTCTTCATCTTCTTCGACGAGATACAGAAGCTCGGGGACTGGAGCTCCAAGATCAAGCTGATCTATGACCACTTTCCCAGGGTGAAGTTCGTGCTTTCCGGCTCGGCTTCCCTCATGCTCGAGAGGGAGGCCATGGAAGACCTGGCCGGGAGGTACTTTCTGGAGGAGATACCCCCCCTCTCCATAAAGGAGTACTTCGAGCTGAGGAGGGGAATCAGGATCGAGAACTTCGAGCTCTACAGGGGGGAGCTCGAGCTCGAGGTGGAGGACTACCTGAAGAGGCCCTTTCCCGAGATAGTGGGCTGGAGGGAGGAGAGGAGGGTCTTCGAGTACCTGAGGGAAACCATCCTTTCCAAAATCCTCAAAATCGACCTCCCCGAGGTCTTCGGCAGGGCGAACGTTCCCCTGCTCGAGAGGCTGGTCGAGCTCTTCTTCAGCGAGCCCGGCATGATCCTCAACCTGGACTCCCTCTCCAAGAGCCTCGGGGTTCGCAAGGGAACCCTCCTGCAGCACCTCTACTTCCTCGAGTTCTCGAAGCTCGTGAGGGTCCTGAGGAACTTCAGGATCTCCGCCCTGGCCGAATCCAGGAAGCTGAGAAAGGTCTACCCCTACGATGCCTCGCTCATCTTCCCCATCCATCCGGGGGTGGAGAGGGGAAAGATCCTCGAGTGCGCCGTGGCGTCCAGGATAGGTGCCAGGAACTACTGGAGGGCGGGGACCAAGGAGGTGGATTTCATCCTGAGGCAGCCGAACCTCCGGGCGGTGGAGGTGAAGTCGAAAGGGGAGCTGGGGGAGGAAGACCTAAGGACCCTCAGGCAGCTCGCCGGCAGGGGGATCGAGGGCGTGGTGATATACCCGGGTGAGACCAAGACCGTCGGAGGGGTGAGGCTCCTGAACCTCCTCGACTTTCTCTACTGGGGGATAGGGTAACTGCTGCATAAAACGCACTGGCGCTCGGAGAGGCCACGGATGCGAGAGAAGCTCCCAAGAACTGGGGAGCAGCTCAAGTTTTGGACAACTTTGAATCCGTTTGAGACCTATATAGGGGTTCCCCGCAATAGCTGAAGTGATGGAGTTCGAGCAGCTGAAGGACAAGATCCTGACCCTCTTCCGGGAGGACCAGGAGTTCCGCTACGCCATAGCCGGCCTCCTGGGGTGGGAGGAGATCCTGCGCAGGCTGGACAGGCACGAGGAGGAGCTCTCCCGGCTCAGCAGGGAGACGGCGGAGCTCAGGAAGGAGACGACGGAACTCAGGAAGGAGACGGCGGAGCTCAGGAAGGAGATGACCAAGCTCAGGAAGGACATGATGGAGGGGTTCAGGAGGCACGATGAGGAGATAGCCAGGCTCAGGAAGGACATGATGGAGGGGTTCCAGCTCATGTACCGGCACCTCTCCGCCCTGGGGGCCAGGTGGGGCATCATGGCCGAGGAGGCCTTCCGGGAGGGGCTGAGGGGGCTGCTGGAGAAGGAGCTGGGCCTGAAGGTGGAGAGGTGGGCGAAGAGCGACGAGGGGGGAGTGGTCTTCGGCTATCCCGGCCAGGTGGAGGTGGACGTGGCGGTGAGGGACGGGAAGGTGGTGCTGGTGGAGGTGAAGTCCCACGTGGGGAGGGCGGACGTTTACTCCTTCAAAAGGAAAGCGGAGTTCTATGAAAAGGTGGAGGGGAAGAAGCCCTCCAGGCTGCTCATGGTCACCCCCTACGCCGAGGAGGAGGCCCTGAGGGCGGCGAAGCACCTGGGGGTGGAGATCTACACCAGGGTTTAGCAACCTGAACGCTGAACCCCGTAACTCGCGATAAAAGGAGATCTACACCGGGTCGAATTGGGGACGGTTTAGGGCTGCGAAAGGTGGACTAAACCCAAGCCCACCGCCCTAGGGGAGGGCAAGGGAGCATCGGAAAAACGAGGACCTCTTTCCCGGTATGGTTCGATCGGGCCAGCCTGATCTTCTCAACCGTTACCATTCAAATCCAAACCTTAAGTAGCACAAGATTTGAAGAATAGCCCTGGGTCGTGGGGAAGTCCCTCCATCTGAAGGTAGAGGTTCACGCCCGCATTTAGCTATCCACCCTCAGCCCGCAGGACCTGCACTCGAGGATGGTTCCCTTCAGGGCTTGATCACCGCAAGGAGACCCACGGCTTCAGCCATGGGAGGAATTGCGGAACCTTTAAATAGAAAAAAGCATATATGCATTTCGATGGAACTTGCCAAGACCGTCGTCTGTAAGCTTAAGCCCACGGACGAGGAGCGTGAAAAGCTTCTCAGAACGGTTCAGGCCTTCAAGGATGCCTGCAACCACATCTCAAAGGTCGCGTTCGATAAGCGGGTCTTCAACCCGGTTGCCCTCCACCACCTCGTCTACCGCGAGACCAGGGCCAAGTTCGGATTGCCGGCCAACCTCGCCATCCGCGCCAGAGACCGGGTGGCCAAAGCCTACAAGCAGAGGCGGGACAAACTCCTCAGGTTCGACAGATCCTCGCTCGACCTCGACGCGAGGCTTTTCAGGTTGATCGACAAGCCGGACGGTGTCTGCGCATCCATCTCCACCGTCCAGAAGAGGGTCAAGCCACCGCTCGCGGTGGGCGAGCACCAGCGGAAGCTCCTGAGAGGGGCCAAGCCCACCCACGCCGTCCTGACTTACAAGAACGGGTGCTTCTACCTCCACCTTACCGTCGAACGCAAGGTCCCGGAGCCTAACGGCAGCAACCCGGTGGGGGTAGATGTCGGGATGAACAACCTGCTCGTGGCCTCCAACGGCTTCAGGGCTGAAGGTAAATCCATAGCCAAAAGGAGGGAGCACTTCAGGCGTTTGCGCTCTTCTCTCCAAGCCAAAGGCACGAAGTCTGCTAAGCGCAGACTGAAACGGCTGGGCGGCAGGGAGAAGAGGTGGGCAAACACCGTGCTCCACCAGGTGAGCAAGAGGTTCGTTGACAGCCTGAAACCAGGGGATATCGTTGTCCTCGAAGACCTGAACGGGATAAGGAACCGGGTAAAACTCAGGAAGTCCCGGCGGGCCGGGTTCCACTCTTGGGCCTTCGCTAGGCTCCAGAGCTACATCAGGTACAAGGCACTGGAGCGGGGAATTCCGGTGATCAGCGTTGACGCGAGGAACACCTCCATAACATGCCCAAGGTGCGGACACGCCCACAGGAACAACCGGAGGAGCCAGTCCCTGTTCAGGTGCATGAACTGCGGGTTCCAGCACAACGCCGACTGGGTGGCCTCCCTCAACCTCGCCCGGAGAGCGGGCTCTCCGGGCACGGGGCGTGTTGTCAACCGTCCCGATGTCCGTGGGGTTCTTTTCAACCACTTCGGTTCACCCCGCGGGCAAGCCCACGCCCTTTAGGGGTGGGTAGTTGACAAAGGAGCTGCACAGGCGCTACAGGGAGGAGGGAATAGAGATACCTTTCCCGGTGAGGACGGTCTACGCGAGGAGGGAGTAGTCCCAAAAGTTCTGAACCTGGAGCTTAACAGTTTTGTTAAGGAAGGGAAAAAAGGCTTTACGAGCCCGTGGAGGGGCTGAGGAGGTCGGCTTATCGAGTAGCACCGAATTTCTCTCTCGATGCGTGATGAAACGAAAGGAAGCCCCGTTGGCCCAGGAAGCCTTAAAGGTCGAGGTGGGGATGGCGATTCGCTAAGGTCCTGCGAGCAACCAGCTCCAAACCGGTTTGTACAGTATCTTTTTCCCCTTCACCTTTTCCTCCCCCTCGAAATCCTCGGTCAGGACCAATCCCTCATGCAGCTTGAACTCATCCATGGCTTTCACCAATCCCCTGAGCTCCCTCCTGCGCGTCTCCTCCTCGCTCGGATCCCAGCAGACTTGGAGGAGCTCCTGAACCCTTAGACCTTCCCTGATGACGAAGTCCACTTCCAGCTGTGTTTCATCCTTCCAGTAGAAGAACTCCAGGTCCGGATGCTGGGCCCGTCTTCTTCTCAGCTCGAGCGCCAAGAGATTTTCGGCCAATTTTCCGAGGTTTTCGCGGAATCTGAAACCGATCGCATTGGACAGGCCGACATCGATGGAATAAACCTTCCTGGGGCTGTTTTCCTGCTCCTTAACCGACCAGGAGAACCTTTTGACGAAGAAAACGAGGTTTGCCGTCTCGAGGTAGGATGAGAACCTCCTCACGGTCTCGGTTGGAAGCTGGATGAATCCGGAGATCCTCCTGAAGCTGACGGGTGAAGAAACGTTCGTCAGGTAAAACCTAGCCAGAGCCTTCAGCTTGTCGGGTTTTCTCACCCCGAACCTCTGCACGACGTCCCTGCCCAAGATGTCCTCGTAATAGCTCCTGAGGGTTCTCGTCCTGAAGTCCGGATCCTCGCTCAGGACCACCTCCGGAAACCCCCCGATCTCCATATACTCCCTGAACAGACGCTTTATCCCCAAGGAGTTGAGCAGAACGTCTTTCGCTTCCCTTATCTCCATTCCTTTGAAGCTGAGGAACTCTTTGAAGCTCAGCGGAAGGACTTCGAAATAGATCTGTCTTCCGGTCAGGACGCTCGCCAGTTCCCCGCTCAGGAGTTTTGAGGAGGAGCCTGAGACCGTCACGAAGGCTTCGCCGCGCTCGTTTAGGCTTCTCACGAACCGCTCCCACCCATCCACGTTTTGGATCTCGTCCAGAAACACAAACGGTTTCCCGGCCGGTTTCACGATTTCGAGATACGCCTCATACATCCGCTGAAGCAGGCCAACGTCTGCCCCCACGAACTCCGGCTCCTCGAAGTTCACGATCAGGAGGTCGCCCCGATTCGTGCCTTCATCCATCAGGAGTTTGGCCATTTGCTTCATCAGCGTGGTTTTCCCCGATCTCCTGACCCCCACCATGGAGACGATTTTACCCGCCTTGGCGAACTTCAAGAGCGCGTCCACGTAGTCCCTTCTGAGGATTCCTACCTCCAGATCCCTGCTCCAGAAGTTCCATTTGCTCAGCACCTCAACCATCCTCGCTTTTCCCATTTTCCCCATTTCATCACATTCTAATGACGTATTTATAAATTTTTGTCATATATATGTGACAAATTTAGGAAAAGATCCAGCCCTCAGTTTTGGTCCTCCACCCTTCAGCCACCGAACCCCAGCCCCTTAAACCCGCCTTTTCCTGAGAGGGAGGGGTGGGCTTGGAGCCCGGGATGGAGGTATACGCCAAGAGGCTGGTGAGGGGAAGCGCGGTGGTTTTCACCTGCGGAGTGGTGGCCGCCTTCGTGGCCTTCCTCCTCAGGATGTTCCTGGCCAGGGAGCTCCCGGTGGAGGAGTACGGCCTCTTCTACGCCCTTCTGACTTTTGTTTCTTTTTTCACCTTGTTCAGGGACCTGGGCCTGAACTCGGCGTTGGTGAAGTTCCTTCCCGAGTTCAGGGCGAAGGGGAAGAAAAGGGCTCTTCGCTCCTCCCTCTCGCTGGTGGCCCTCCTCCAGACCCTCCCCTCCCTCCTCCTCCTCTCCCTCCTCTTCCCCCTCTCAGGCTGGCTCTCCTCCTCCTTCTTCCGGAACCCTGAGGCCCTCCTTCCTTTGAGGATCCTCCTCCTCTGGTTCTTCTTCAACGCCTTTTACCAGCTCTTTCGCGCCGCCTTCCAGGGCCTGCAGGACATGCTGGCCTATTCCCTGGCCGACCTCCTTTGGATTCTGCTCGTCCTCCTCTCCTCCCTAGTGGCCGTGGGGGTGCTGGGAAAGGGGGTGGAAGGGGTGGCCCTAGCCTACCTCCTCTCCACCTGCTTGGTGGCGGGGATGGAGCTCGGGTACCTGAGGCTCAGGTATCCGGAAGTGCTGGGGAGGCCGAGGAGGGAGGAGGCAGGGAGGCTCCTCTCCTTCGCCCTCCCCGTTCTGGTGGGGGGGCTGGGGGGGCTGGTGCTGGGCTACACGGACACCCTCATGCTCACCGTCTTCAAGGGAGCGGGGGAGGTGGGGCTCTATCAGGCTGCCCAGCCCCTGGCGGGACTCGTGGGTTACTTCGTGGGGGCCCTCACAGTGGTCCTCTTCCCCATGGTCTCGGAGATGTGGGCGGAGGGGAGGAGGAAAGAAGTGGCGGGGGCCCTCTCCCTCCTCCTCAGGTTCTCCCTGGCGGCGGTCCTCCCCTTAGCCCTAGTCCTCTTGGCCTTCCCAGAGGTGGCAGTTAGGCTGGTCTTCGGGCAAGGATACTTAGGAGGAGTGAATGCCTTAAGAATACTCTCCTGCAATGCCGTGGCCTACTGCTTTTTCACCATTCTGGGGACGGCCGTGGCAGGGGTAGGGAAACCCTTCCTGACCACCAAGGCGGTGGGGTTCATGGCAGTTTTCAACTTCCTCTCCAACTTCCTGCTCATCCCCCCCTTCGGGGCGGCGGGGGCGGCCCTCACCACCCTCCTCTCCACCGTGCTGGGGGTGCTCTTGCTCCTGCGCTACTCCCGGGGCGCCCTTGGCCTCTCTCTCAGCCCCGGCCCCCTCCTGAAGATGGTGGCAGGCGGAATCCTTACCCTTTTCTTCATCTCCTGGCTGAAGTGGATTCTGAGGCTTCCCCCCTGGCCCGAGGCCTTCGTCGTCCTGGTGCCTAGCCTCCTCCTCTACGGGCTCTGGTTACTGGCTACCTCCTGCTTGACCAGGGAGGAGCTGGAGTTCCTTTCTAGGGTGGTTCCCCTGCCCATGCGGAGGACTAAGGGGTAGAGATCGATTTGGCTGAGTATGCTAAGCCGGGTGCCGAAAAATCCTCGAACCGGCTAGGGTTTTTATCGTAACCCCTCAAACTTGGGTGAATGGCTCTGATAGAACTCCTTCCCAGGATGAGGGGGAAGAGGGTGATGGTGGTGGGGGACATCACCCTGGACCTCTACATCATGGGGCAGGCCGTGGGGATCTCCCCCGAGGCCCCGGTTCCCAGGGTGGAGGTCCAGTCCGAGTCCCACCTGCTGGGAGGGGTCGCCAACCTCCTCCGCAACCTGCGGGATCTGGGAGGGGAGGGGGTCCCCATCTCCGTGGTGGGGAAGGACGCCGAGGGGGAGAGGGTCCTGAGGGAGCTGGAAGGGATGGGAGCGGAGACCTCGGGGATCCTGGTGGGGGAGGGCCTCTCCACCCCCACCGTCCAGAGGATCATGAGCCCCAACGGCCACCAGTTCCTCCGCCTGGATCGACCAAGGCAAAGGCTCAACGGGGAAATGGTGCGGAGGCTGGTGGAGGAGGCCGAGGGGAGGATGGGGGAGTGCGGGCTGGTGATCCTGGCGGACTACGGGAAGGGGGTGATGACCCCGGAGCTGGCCAGGGAGGTGGCCAGCAGGGCGAGGGAGAGGGGGCTGAAGGTGGTGGCCAGCCCCAGGGCGGAGAGCTTCCTCTTCTTCCGCTGGGCGGATGTCCTCAGGACCAACCGCAGGGAGGCCTCCCAGGTGACCGGCATCTCCTCCCAGGACGAGGCGGCCACCCTCATCATGGGCCACAAGATCCTCTCCTCCGTGGGGTGCGGGGCGGTCTTCCTCACCTGGGTGGAGGGGGGCTCCCACCTCTTCGAGAGGGAGGGGGAGGTGACCTTCTTTCCCCCGCTGGTGCGCAGGCCCCTGGACGTCACCGGGGTGGGGGATGCCATGGTGGGCACCCTCTCCCTGGCCCTGGCGGCGGGGGCGGGGCTGAGGGAGGCGGCCCACCTCTCCCACTACGCTGGTGCCATCGTCTCCTGCAAGAGGGGACTGGCCACGGCCTCCTCCCGGGAGCTGGGGGACTCGCTGAGGGAGGGGGAGGGCTTCTTCAGGAGGCTCCTGGGTGAGTGAGTTCATCCTGGGCAGGGCACCCTTCAGAATAAGCTTCGGGGGAGGGGGAACAGACGTACCTCCCTACTGCTGGGAGCACGGGGGGGCCGTGGTGAGCATGACCGTGAACAAGTACGCCTGCGCCGTCCTCAGGGGGCTGGAGGAGAGGAGGATGGTCCTGCGCTCGCTGGACCTGGGGCTGAGCTGGAGCTCGGGGCTGGGGAGGGCGGAGTACGACGGGAAGCTGGAGCTCCTGAAGGCCGCGGTGAACGAGTTCTCCCCGGAACGGGGCTTCGAGCTCACCACCTACTCCGACCTCCCCGCCAGCTCGGGCATGGGCACCTCCTCCTCCCTCACCGTGGCCCTCATAGGCTGCCTGGCCGAGTTCACGGGGAGGAGGATGGGGCCGGGGGAGATGGCGGAGCTGGCCTACCACCTGGAGAGGGAGGAGCTGGGCCAGGAGGGGGGGTACCAGGACCAGTACGCGGCCGCCTTCGGCGGCCTCAACTTCATGGAGTTCGGAAGGGAGGGGGTGAGGGTCACCCCCCTCCGCCTCCCCGCGGGGACCCTGGAGGCCCTGCTGGACCACCTCCTCCTCTTCTCCACCGGCGAAGTGTTTCTCCCGGAGGAGGCCAGGGAGCTGGCGGCCAGGAGGAGGGCGGAGAGGAGGAGGGGGATACACTCGGAGATGAGCAGGAAGATGGGCTCGGAGGAGGTCCTCCGCTTCCACAGGCTGAAGGAGATAGCCCTGGGCATGAGGGATGCCCTGCTCTCCGGTGACCTGGAGAGGTTCGGGGACCTCCTGCACCTGGCCTGGGAGGAGAAGAAGGGGGTGTCGGGGAGGATCAGCAACCCTGAGGTGGAGGCCCTGTACGAGCTGGCCAGGAGGAGGGGGGCGAGGGGGGGGAAGCTGCTGGGGGCGGGGGCGGTGGGGTGCCTGCTGCTCTTCTGCGAGCCGGAGAGGAAGAGGGAGGTGGTGGAGGCCCTCTCGGGGCTGGGGGCCAGGCCCCTCCCCTTCCTCTTCGAGCCCAGGGGGGTGAGGGTTTGGAGGTACGCGTTAGGGAACTCCTGAGGGAGAGCGGGAGGCTGAAGGAGAGGATGGCCGAGGGCGGGGAGGTGGAGAAGATAGTGAGGCTGGCCAGGGTGGTGGCCAGGGCCCTGAGGAGGGGGAGGAAGGTGGTGCTGTTCGGGAACGGGGGGAGCGCGGCGGACGCCCAGCACATAGCCTGCGAGCTCTCGGGGAGGTTCAGGATGGACAGGAGGGGGCTCCCCGCCCTGGCCCTCACCGTGAACACCTCCTCCCTCACCGCCATCGCCAACGACTACGGGTACGAGAGGGTCTTCTCCAGGCAGGTGGAGGCGCTGGTGGAGAAAGGGGACGTGGTGATAGGGATAAGCACCAGCGGGGAGTCGGAGAACGTGATCCTGGGGCTGAGGGAGGCCAGGAGGAAGGGGGCCTTCACCGCCGGTTTGTGCGGGGAGGGGGGGAGGATGGAGGGGGTCTGCGACCTCTGCATAAGGGTCCCCTCCAGGGACACCCCCAGGATCCAGGAGGTCCACATCACCATAGGGCACATCCTCTGCGAGCTGGTGGAGAGGGAGCTCTTTGGGTGAGGTGGCGGTCTTCCTGGACCGTGACGGCCTCATCTGCAGGGACGTGCACTACATGCGCCATCCCGACCAGTTCGAGCTGCTTCCGGGGGCGGCGGAGGGGATAAGGAGGCTGAACGGACTGGGGGTGAGGGTGATCGTGGTGACCAACCAGTCCGGGATAGCCAGGGGGTACTTCACGGAGGAGGACCTGAGGAGGATACACCAGCGCATGGAGGAGGAGCTGGGGAGGAGGGGGGCCAGGCTGGACGCCATCTACTACTGCCCCCACCATCCCGACGAGGGGTGCCCCTGCAGGAAGCCCAGGACGGGGATGCTGGAGAGGGCGGCCAGGGACTTCAACCTGGACCTGAAGAGGTGCTTCATGATAGGGGACAGGAGGCTGGACCTGGAGGCGGGGAGGAGGGCGGGCTGCACCTTCATCCTGGTTCCCAGCCCGGAGACGGAGGAGGGTCTGGAGAGGGAGGCGGAGCTGGTGGCCAGGGACCTGAGGGAGGCGGCGGAGCTGGTGGCCAGGAGGATGGGCAGGTGAGGATCTGTCTGGTCACTGAATTCTTCTCCTCCGGTGAGGGGGGGGTGAGGGGAGGGGTGGAGGCCAGGGCCTTCCACGTCTCCCGCCTGCTGGCGGAGAGGCACGAGGTCACCGTCCTCACCTCCAGGGAGAGGGGGCAGCCGGAGAGGGAGGAGGTGCTGGGGTTCGAGGTGAGGAGGGTGGGGAGGGAGAGGGGGTACGCGCACCGCTGGGACCTGGGGGGAAGGCTGGGGTTCCTGGAGGGGGGGAGGAGGG
>Ga0080004_1176207_pt1 | contig 16301 bp, 16 predicted proteins | sample WasSprMetagenome_FD_69207 | JGI IMG/M metagenome (GOLD analysis project Ga0080004, IMG submission 69207) | Sulfidic aquatic microbial communities from Washburn Spring, Yellowstone National Park, USA - WS (SPADES assembly) (version 2) | ecosystem: Environmental > Aquatic > Thermal springs > Hot... | reverse complement strand
AAGAGTATGATGGATAACAGGATTGCGTTTAGCCTGTTCATCCGGCTTTGGCTCCTATTCTCTATTTATAAGGCTTTTTGCGGCGTGTTTTAACACAAGGTTACCAGCCCAAGATCCTCGCCGCAAGCGTGCGCCTGCGGGGTCTGCATATGTCGTATAGCTCCTTGAGCCTAGATTTTGCGGTGTCGGCCATGTCGCTCGCCCTGTCCATGCACTCGCTGTATGCCTCCCTGCCATATATCTTACCTATCGCCCTGCACGTCTCCACGACGTCCTTCTTCCACTGGTTATATACGCTGCCAACCCATCCGGGCGGATGTGTTGCTATGAGCCAGCACGGGTCTGCCCCATACTTCTCCTCAATATACTTGTCTATGTCCTCGAATGGCGCCAGCTTGGCCTGAACCTCCGCAAGGGCGGCTTCACGGATCTCGGCGGGCGTTATCTCTACGGCCCCCTTGATGCACTCGTTCCTCAAGCCGTCTGCCTCGTCTTTATCAACCTCGGCCACGCTCTTGGCTATCGCCTTGCACCTCAAGTATACCTGATCGTATATGTCTGGATAATTTGAGGCAACCTGCCTGCACCTCTCGAGGAGCTCCTCACGGAACCATATCATTAGCTCCTCCTTGTATCTGCTGGCCGGGGCTATGACCTCGCATACCCTGTCGCCGTATCTGCGCTTAAGCCAATCAACCGCCGGCTCACGCTCCCTAAGCTCATCCAAGATCTTCCTGTCGATGAGGGTGAACCGCCAGTCTGCCATGGGCTATCGCCTCCAGCTACTCCTCAGCCTCCTCCCACTCCACCTCAACCTCTTCCTCCCACTCCTCCCCCTCCCACTCCTCGTCGGCCATGGCCGACTAGATGGGGCGCCCTATGTTTATAAGCCTTTTTATGCGTGGAATTATGACATGTAGCTGACCTAGCTGGATGACCTATAAGCCTTTCCCGCCGCCCATGACTTGGAACGTAAGCTTTCTCTTGTAATACCCAAGCGGGCTGTTATGGGAAAGCTATATTTACAGGATGTAACATGCATCCGGACATGATGGGCTCGGGGGAGCTCATCGGCGAGGGTTGGATTGTCTTCGAGAACCCGGAGGAGTGCTGGAATTTTGTGAGGGGCAGGCGGCAGTATACAGCCGTCAAGAGGGTTATGTTGAAGAAAAGCGATGAGGGCAAGGCGGTGAACGTATACGCCGTAAAGCCGTTTGAGGAGGAGTGCAGGCTCCAAGAGCTGTTCCCCGACAAGAGGATACACCATTATGACTTGGAGGGCGCGGGCAGGATGGTGATCAGGCTCATGCGTGACAAGATGAGCTTCCAGAAGCTCGTCGAGGAGTATCACCTGCCTTGGATCGCAGATATACTAGAGGAGGCGAGGCGGGAGCGTGAGGCGATAATCAGCCGGATGTATAACGCCTTCAAAAACCACCCGATAATCCAATGGGTCGAGTCCACCAGAGGTCTCGGGGAGGTCGATGCGGTCTTGTTCATCTGCATGATAGACCCGCATCTGGCGACGACGAGCGGCAAGGCGTGCGCATTCTGGGGATTAGCCGGGCCGAGGTCGGTGCGCAAGAGGGGCGAGAAGGCCGTTGGAAACAGGGTTCTGAGGGGCGTGGCATACTTCATGGCGTCACGCGTCGTGATGAAACGAGACCCATATTACTATCCGCTGTTCTCTGCGAAAAAGGAGTGGTATCTGAAGAAGTGTCAGGAGAGGGGCGAGAAGGGTTATAGGGCCCATGCGGATACGATGGCGAAGCTCTGGCTGGCCCACCTCTTGGTATCGCATGCGTGGGAGAAGTATAGGGCGTTCGAAGGGCTACCCATACACCCGCACCGGCTATACATACCGCCGAAGCCCTCGGAGACCGCCGCTTGGGATGATGAATCGGTCTTGGAGCGGCTTAGGACAGGCAGGCTCGAGTAAGGGATAAAAATTGGGGCGGCGCCGGATTTTTGGCCAGCGAACAGTCTCGTCTAGCGATCAGAGGGCAATAGTAAGCACGATTTGGAAGCGAACAGACCAAGGTAGCGGTCAAGCTTGCCAAGGAACAACAAGCACTAGGAGAGCACAAAGGGTAAGGGAACAAGGACTGTTAGCGAACATAATGAGTAAACATAATCTACAAGTGAACATCCTGTGGAAGTGAGCAAGATGAGGGAGGGAACAAGAAGTCGAAGCGAACATTAGTGAATAAGGAAACAAAGTTCTCTAGGGAACAGCGATGAGAGGTAAACAGATCGGTGCAGGGAACATTTCTTGAAGGTGAACAGAGGGGTGGTAGGGAGCAAAGATGGTAAGTGAACAATGGGAAAAAGAGAACAGAGTTAGGTAGTGAGCAGGCGAAAAAAGAGAACAAGGATAGAGGGGTGAGCGGCGTCTCCGACGCTACTCCTCTTCCTCCCACCATTCCTCCTCTTCTTCCCCAACCTCCTCTTCCTCGAATTCCCCTTCCCATCCCTCATCCAAGAACGGCATGGCTGGATAGTTGCTCTAGTCCGGTATAAGTGTTATGTCGGCTCAAACAAGTTTTATAAATGTCTGTGCAGCAGGTCTTATCGGCGCAGGCGGCGGGCGGGCGGGGAATACGAGGTCATAGTCGAGTATTAGCGGGTTTTCGCCGTATTACGGGGTCGCCGTCATCAGGCTCAATTTTATATCGTCACAAGCCCGTATCGGCGCCGGATGGTCAAGATCTTGGACCTGTATTGCGGTATGGGCGGGCTCAGCTTGGGCTTCGCCCTCGGCATCCAAGGCGCCGTCATCAGGGGTCTCGACAGGGATGGCGGCGCCGTATCAACGTATAACATGAATCTCAGGAGGCTTAACTGCGAGGCAGCCGTCCAAGACGTCTTGAGGTGGCTTCCAAGCGGGAGGTATGACGTGGTCATAGGCGGGCCGCCATGCCAGCCGTTCACGGTGTCAAACACCGCCAAGGTCGGCGAGTCCCACCCCCTGTTCCCCACGCTACCGAGATACTTTGACGCCGTCATGGCCCTGAAGCCCTTGGCATTCGTGTTCGAGAACGTCTTGGGTCTGGCCAGCCCGAGGCACAAGCGCCACCTCAAGGCCCAGCTCGCCAAGGTGTCGGGCGAATACCGTGTGAAGGTTGGCAGGCTGAACGCCGCGGAGCACGGCGTCCCCCAGCGCAGGCGGAGGCTGGTAATCGTCGGCATCAGGCGTGACGTTGATGGCGAGTTCACGTTTCCGAGGAGGACGCATGGCGAGGCCGGGCGGGTCACGCTCGACGGCGAGGTTATCCCTTGGGTGACCTTGAGGGAGGCGATAGGCGACCTTGCGCCCCTGCCGCCGGTCGCCCCGAGCGCCAAGCCGGATAAGCTGCTTTACCAAGACTCCCGTGGAAGCATCGTCGAGCTAGATTGGGCGCCGTATCAGTCCAAGCACCCGCCGTTGTCGCCCGATAAGCCGAGCCGCACCATATTGGGCTATATCGGGAAGTGGTCACGGTGCCTGCTAGTCCCGGTCAGCGCGGGCGGAAAAATCATCTACAGGAGGCTGACCGTCGAGGAGTGTTTGAGGCTGCAGTCGTTCCCCGGCTGGTGGCGCTTCCCCGTGAGAATAGGCGTGACGAAGAGGTATATGCTGGTCGGGGACGCCACGCCGCCGATACTCGCCTACCGCTTGGCGGTCTCGCTTGCCCGCGCCCTCGACTTGGATGCCAAGGAGCCTCCGGATGAGGATGAGTGGGCGCTGCCGTATTTCCGCAGGGCGTTCGCCGACTACTTCACCTAGTCTCATACATGATTAGCTTCTTCCTCTCCCTTGCCATCGCCTTGGCCAAGTGGACTAGCTCCAAGAACTCCTCGTCGGTCAGCTTCTTCACGGCCTCGTCGCAGTCCCTCTCGCCCGTCCTCTGGACGGCCAGCTCATCTATGATGACCCTCTCCTCGTGCGTCGTCTTTATGTTCAGCCTCCTCAGCCTTAGGCGAACCAGCCTGCTCAACCATCACCCGCCCCCAACCTTTGACAGTATCGAGATCCACGGGTTGTCCTCTAGGTATTTGGGTAGCTTGCCGGGTCTAGGCTTTTGCTGTGCTTCATCCATGTTTTCGGTTTTGGCCGTGATCGTGCTGACCGTTTTGGGCGCGTCGCGGCCATCGCCCGGCTCAAGCGGCTCAAAGCCCTTGAAATACACCTCACCATCCTTGATCTCTATCAGGACGTTGGGCATGCGGGCCACGTTGTCGAGGTAGTATCTTAGTATGTCTTCCACGGCTTTGGATAGGGCTATCTTACCATACTTAACCACCGAGTATATGGCCAGCCTAAACCAGAGTTCGGGCGGGATAAGAACCTCTAAAATTTTAGAGCCATAAACCAACCTGATCTTAGAAAGGCGTTTCAAGTTCTTTCGACTTTGCATGCTCACCATCTTGAGTTCGCATTGCCTGCTTATAAATCTCTTGTAAATTTGGACTTGTATATCTATACATGATGATAAAATAGTAGAGGACAAGTTCGCAGTTTTGGCGGGGAGGGAATGTATTGTAGTGGTTGCCGTGCGTGGTGGTTTTGGCTTGTGTTGTTTTATAACGCAAATTTGCGTTATTATCCGATTGTAGGCTTAATGCTGTTTTTGGCTGTTTTCGTGGGCGAGAATGTCGGCGTATTTGGATAGTGTTTCTGCGGCTTGTCTTCGTGTCAGCGGGTCGTCGGCGGTCTTTGCGTCGAGGATGAGGATTAGGCGCTCGATCGCCTGCAGGAGCTTCTGCGGCGTCATGGTGAACGGCGATGATAGGCTGAGGCCGAGCTTCATGCTGACGTGCTTGTAGTAGTCCTCGACACCTAAATAGCATTTCTTTAGCTTGAGCTTCTTCCTGCCATTCTCGTCGAGGACGTAGTATGGGTGGGCGACGTAGAGATACGTGTTCCCCTGCCTGTGATGCCTCTCGAGGTAGCCCGGCTGGCCGCACTCCGGGCAGGTGACCTTCATACCGTAGAAATGCGTTAAACCAAGTATAAAAACATTCAACCCAAAGAGGTGATGCCATATTACCCAACATAGATCCCGAAGAATAGGATAAAAGCTTGAAAAGTGGAAGAAATGCCATGCCGCGGAGAGAAGATATACCCGATAATAAGGCTCAGCTAACCATCTTGATAGATGCGGAGCTATACCACGAGTTCAGAAAGCTTGCCTTCATGAAACATGGGCGCCTCCACGGGGCTCTGAGCCGTGAAATGGAAGATGCCCTCAAGTTTTGGATAGCTTGCCACAGCACCGACGCGGCCAAACCAAAGCCCAGACCGAGGCTAACCTGCCCAAGATGCGGGAAACTTGGCACCCCCCAGATACACACCACGACCACCTATTATGGTCAAAAGAGGTTCATCTATAGATATTATGCATTCGAGCACCCGGAGGAGAATAGATGGTGCATTATAGGCAGCTATATTTCAAAGAGGGAGGAGGCCGTATCGCCGCTTGACGGGCGGCCAAGGGCGTAGCATGAAATGTGCTCATGCTCATGAAAATGTGTGCTTTATGTGTGTGCACAGGGGGGGAGGGCAACACCCCTTGACAACCATCCAGTTTATCAATTTTTCGCACAAACTTTATACATGTCTAATTTTCTTGAAGTCTTGTCAAATTTTTTTGATAGAAAAGCTTATATATATACATACACATATCGGGCATGTATGTTGAATGATGAGCACATGAGCATAAAAAACGGTGGTTCAAGGAGAAAGTCATTCAAAGAAACTAAACTACTATTAAGGGCTTACGTTCCAAAGGAGATATATATAGGTATAAGAGACCTTGCATGGGCGAAATATGGCCGATTTCGAGGCGCTTTGAGCTACGAGGTTGAGCAGGCCCTGAGAGTCTGGCTAGCCGAGCATACCCGTGAGCGCACACAAAAAGCACACATTTTTGAAACGGCGAATCCACGGCCTAAAGTCGCCCAAGTCTTCTCGCAGATCAAACAATATCTTGAGAGGGAATATGGGTATGCAGCGATATTACCCGGACAGCAGATACCACGAAAGCACATCATAGCAGCCATCTCAAACGTCCGGGGCCCAGACCCTAGGACGATCAAAAAATGGTTCGACGCCTTCGTGGCAAACAAGCTACTAAGGATGATTTCACCGGAGGTCTATGAAGTCCTATAGCCATTAACCTTACCATATTTTTATTTTTGGCGTATAACGCAAATTTGCGTTATAAATGCGTAATACCACACGCATCGGGGCAGGCTATGCTTATATCACGTCGGCTTGGATTGGGTGCCATGCAGCCCAGATACTCGTGCTTGGGCAGTATATCCTATTATAAGTCTTGGGGCACGTTGCAGGCGAAGCTATACGTCCCCGCGCCCCTTCAAGACCGCAGGGTCGTGATAATCTACGGAGGGAACATCTACGAGTCCTCAGCCGTGAGGATGAGCAAGAGGAAGGGATACAAGGTGTATCTGCCGAGGGCGATAGCATCCGGCATCGCCGAGTCTAGGCCAACATATGCAATGATCAGGATCAACGACGGCTCGATAGAGATATTGGGCTTCACGTGGAGGTGCAGGGTATGCGGAAGACCGACTGCGATGCCTGACGGGCTATGCTGGTCGCATAAGCTGAGCCGCAGAAATGCATGCCGGAGGTGCGGCAGACCAGTTATCAACGGCAGATCCCTATGCGATGAATGCTTGGACAAGCTTGAGTCGGTCATGGGGCTGAACGTGCCCAAATGGTAGAAAAAATTAAATGGCTGGATCGGGGGGTGTTTTTGGGATAATGGGAAAGCTCACCTGCGGCTCCCTCTTCTCGGGCGCCGGGGGTCTCGACTACGGCTTCAAGAACATGGGCTTCAGGATAGAGTGGGCGGTGGACTGTGACAGGGCGGCAGCGGCGGTCTACTCGAATGCGATAGGCGTAGAGCCGATGGTTGAAAGGGTGGAGAGGGTCCGCAGCTTCCCTGAATGCGACGTCCTTCTGGCCGGGCCGCCATGCCAAGGATACAGCTTCTTCGGGAAGAGGAACGAGAACGACCCGAGGAACACGCTTTATCGTGAGGTGGCCCGAGCCCTGCGGGAGGCGAAGCCCCTCTTCTTCGTCTTCGAGAACGTGCTGGGCATGCTCTACCTATATGGCGGGAAGTTCTTTAAACTTGCCGTAAAGTCGTTTGAGGAGGCCGGCTATAATGTCGTGGCGTATAGGGTTAATGCGCTCGACTTCGGCGTGGCCCAAGAGCGGAAGAGGCTCATAATCATGGGCTTCAGGAAAGACCTATACGTGGAATACACGTTGCCCGGCGGCGGCTCACAGCGCCGCACAATCAGGGACGCACTTAACGGGCTACCCGAGCCCGACAGGCGGGACGTGTGCTGGTCTCCCTTCAACGCCTTCTACCTCTCTAGGAACAGGAGGAGGGATTGGGATGAGCCCAGCCTAGCCATCCCCGCTTGGGACAGGCACGTCCCCCTCCACCCGAGCTCCCCGCCCCTAAGAAAGGATGGGAGCAGGGGATGGGTCTTGACGGCCCCGGAGTCCGAGTATAGGCGCTTCTCCTACATCGAGTGCATCAGGCTACAGGGGCTTCCCAAGAAAATCGAGGACGCCATAATCGAGCTAGAGTATCCGCTGAGGCGGAAGTATAGGCTGGCTGGGGACGCCGTCCCAACGCCCATGGCAGAGGCGGTCGCAAAGAGCATCCTACAGGCAAGGATAGAGCAAGGCCGCCATGGGAGCCTTAAGGTGGCCCAAGCTAGCGGCGGGTGCCGCCTCTTATACTGTAGTAGCGGCAGAAGCGGCTGATGGGGCACTCGCCGCAGAGCGGCCTCTTCTTACATACTGCCCAAGCCAAGTCTAGGAGCGCCCAATTGAACTCGCGTGGGTCGGCGTCCCCCATCATCTCTAAGAACCGCCTTTCAACCTCCTCAACCTGCCTTCGCGACGCCTTTTCTACCCCATAGAAGAGCCTGCCGCCAAGGCGCTTTAAGTTCTCGTCCACGGCTACCAGCCTCTTGCCAAAGGCGGCAATCAAGACAGCTTTAGCAGTATATTCCCCAACTCCCGGCAACTCTTTCAGGCGCTCCAAGTCCTCTGGCACGCGCCCGGAAAACTTTTCCATGATATCGCGCGCCATCCTCACGAGCTCGCGCGCCCGGAAGCTGTAGAAGCCTAGAGGTCTCAAGACCCCCGACAGCTCTCTCTCGCTTGCGCTGGCTAGCGCGCCAGCCTCCCCATACCTTTCCAAAAACCCGTCGTATACCTTCAAGACATGTGTCACCGTCGTCTGCTGCAGGAGCTTCTCAGTAACCAAGTATTGGAAGGGGGTCAGCCTCCTCACCCTCCACGGAAGCCTCCTCCCATGCCTTCTAAACCATTCAATGAGCTCGCGCCTTGCGGCCATAAGAGGGGCTTCCGCCATTTCTCAGCACCCTAAATCCGGAGTAGCCTTCTCAGCTCCTGGCCGTCAATATGGCCGTCAATAGAGTCTAGGGCCGTCCCCGTCTCCTTAAAAAAGCGAGAGGATGCGAGCTCCTTAACTATTTGAGACGCCGCCTTGTTTTTCCGTAAAGCGTCCATGACATCATCATGTATAAGCGCGGTTACGGCAATTTCTGCCAATGCGCCGGAATCTTCCTGCCCGAACTCGTTATAGTTCTCCAACAGCAGCTTGACCGCCTCCTTCCATCCGGACCCATCAGCAAAGCCCCTAAGTAGACTTCTACAGACCTTTAGCGCCTCATAAAGCCCATGAAAGCTCCCAAAGTAGTAAGCGGGCAATAAGGCAATCATTTCTCGGCGGAGGAAAAGAGGCTTTTGGTCAGTATCAACATAAAATAGGCACCTTATCCTCACCCCCTCCCTGCTTAGGAGAACCAGCTCGCCGCCCTCGAATAGAGGCTCCAGCCCCAGCCTTTCCAGGCAACGTAGGAACAAATCGAACTCGCATTCTGGGAGAGAGCCTCTCGGGGCGACTACATGGACGGTAAGAGTACGGTTACCCATGCTGATCGCCTCGACGCGGTCTGCTCGTATCAGCCTTGCCTTAACGAGCTCCATGACCCTAGATACTAAGCCTAAGTCGCTTACTCTGTACAGTAAGGTCTCAGCCCCCTTCGTTAGGTACGGTTGGAGGCGGACAAGCGCGTTGAACACCTCCGTCGGGACAAGCCCTACGTCTCGTTTGGAGACTAATGCCACCCCTTTTTGCCGGTCAACAACATAAAAGACGTCTTTCGGGCTAAAGTTCATTGAGGCCAGCAAGTATGCGCTATCTTTTTCGATTTTGAGCGCCCTTGACCCGACAACGTAAAAATGGCTTTCCTTGCCGGCCCTTAGTAAAGCCCCTGGCGGGAGGCGCCCCAGATCTGCAGTACCGACGCTGCGCCACCTCCTCGCCTTCAAGTCAAACACCTCTATAACCTCTCGCCCTGCGGGGATTTCCGAGAGGCTCACTTCCTCGGCGTTGGAAAGAAGGTCCTCAGCCCGAAGCCCTCTCATATAATTCGACAGGAATTCGACATGCTCTTCAAGGGTGTGAACCCTTGCCCCTAGCGCCTCCGTCATGGAGACGAAATTTGTTGCTGGGCTACCCTCTTTCTTGAATAGTATCGCGGTACCAAACCGGCCCTCAGTTACCTCTCCACCCAGCCCTTGCGCTACAGAGCAAATCGCCTGCTTTAAGCTAGATGGCATGCCTGGCCTTAGGCAGTACTCGAACCGGGTAACTTCTAAGACATCGAACCTCTTTGCCTTAAAGCAGTATTTGAGGCAGGGTTTTCGCAGGCTGCCAGACATAGGTCTACCCCTCTGCGTATGGCTCTAAGGCCACCCCCTCGCTTCCCGCCTTTTGTAAAAAGTCTCTTAGCTCCGGGCATACGTGGCGGGCAAGCTCCGCAATGCGTGGAAAGCAGGTTAAAATTCTGACGAGCTTCACGCCAAGGGCAGATAGCGCGTATTGCCTCTTGCCTGATACGGCGTAAGATTCGACTAGGCAGAGGCGCTCTAAGGATTCTAGGAGCCTAGCAACCCTCTTCCTTATCGCTTCGGAGGTACATGAGATTCTAAGCGCATCTAGTACCCCAACTGCCTCAGGCGATTGCAAGATAACTCTTGAGAGGGTATGTGGGGTAGAGTGGGGTCTGAAATTTAACATCACGAGCGAGAGAACAGACAAGACTCGCGACTCTAGGCGAAATTTAAGGGGGCCGGGTAGTATCGGGAGCTGGTAAATCCGCCTAACGGCCCCCTCGTCTATAAAGCATACCCTTGCCGCGAAAACCTCTCCAGAGCTCAGCAACTTGATGAGTATGGGGATGACGTCCACAGGGTACCCTGCAATCTTCTCGTCCAAGAAAATTATGGTATGTAAGTCCCTGTCTAGGCATTCTTCAATAAATCCAGCGAGGCCGCCTAGCAGGCTTTCCGAGCCAAGCTTTGAATGTATCTCCAAGAAGTCGGCGGGCGCGCTCCAGCAATTCTCGATATGGAATGGGCCAATCGACACGTTAAGCTCCTTTCTGTAGTAGAGGTCTGGATAAGGAAAACTGCTGCGAAAGCTTAGCCAATTTTCGTCGCCTTCACCCCTCCCGCCAAGTAGCGGCTTAAGGTCCTCAGGGCCCCAAAGAAGGAGCCCCTCCTTAAACCTTTCAAACAGCCTTCTCATTGGATTGGCGAGGGAGCTGTGAGCTTGAGCCATAGTAAGGCTACTTGAGTGGAGCGTGAGAGGTCTTGCTATGAGTGTGAGGCATGGGGGCATTACCCTTATAGACCTACATGCCTCGAGTGGCTTATAAAAGTTTGACAGAGGAGCAACCACAGCTGGCCTGGACGCTTGCCCGTCCGGTTTGCCGGAAATCCGGCCGTATCCAAATGCTTAAGAGCCTCTCCACCGCATAGCACCTCAGGTGAGTCAGCTGCCACGCGACCCAGTCGAGCTAATTGCGGAAGAAGTCGTCCAGCACCAAGTAGGCCCCATTGACCCTCAGAGCCCACTAGACGCCCTAACAGTCGAGGCCGTTAAGAGGGCGATCTTGGACCTTTCAGCTGGCGAAAGAGACCCGGCCCTAACAGGCTTTCTATATCCTGTGGAGGTTGTGAGGTCGCTTGAGGGGCGTTACTCGGCCATATCGGCTGCGTGGCTTCAGCACTGCGAGTTTCTTATTGAGGTGCAGCCAGGCGAGGAGGTGCAAGTAGCCGTTGATGCCCACTTCCTAGTTCCTAAGGTGAGCGACTTGAGAACGAGGAGGATAGTTCGCGTAGAGCCAAGGGTTGCTCATCTAGAGGTTTCACCCGCTAAGCATGAAGATAAAGATCGGTTCGAAGAAGATATTCTGGTAGCTCAAAAAGATAAAGGCAGGCCTCCTAAGATCGTTCTAGAATTGGCTCTACAGTTAGAGCGGCTGGAACCCGTCAAGTTGCCAAATGGGAGGCGGATGGCAAAGGTGAGGTTCAGGATAGCGAACGTGGCGCCTTTGGACCACGACTTGGAGACCCAACGCAAAACCTATAGGCTTTCTAAAGCCGTGTTCGGCGTCTTTGCGAAATTCAGGGTAAGGGGTGGCAGGGTGTGGCTGCCAGACGAGGTTCCGGATTTGCTGGACTCGCTTAAAAAGCTTGGCTTCGAGCAGCTAGATATTTCTGCGGACATGATTAACACGTACCTGAGGCGGTCCAAGAAAGAGCCAGACGTAGTCGTCGCCACGCCCATCGTCATTTATGACCGGCCTAGATACAGCCCTAAGCCGGGGGACGAGGCGGCCGTCCGCTCTAACGCCCAAGTATGGAGGGTATTGGAGGCTGTTAAGGAGGCCCTGGGCATACGCGGCCCCCTATACAAGTACCAAGTCGAGGCAATCCAGGAATTCTTAAAGGCGTTTTCCTCTCGGAGAGGAAAGGCGATAGTCAGCATTGTGCCGACAGCCTTCGGAAAGTCCGCCCTTAATTCGATCTTATCAATTCTTACATGCGCCCTCGAGCGCAAAAAGGGGCCGAAAGTCTTCCTCTTCTTCCCAACCCGCCCCCTAAGCATCCAGCAGCTCGGCGACCTGATAAAATGCGTCTACGCGCTTCGCCGTAGAGGTATAGCGGAGTTAACCGTCGGTCTCTTTATGGGGAAGGGGCCTAGAGACGTCCCCGTAGAGGAGGCCCTGGCCCCCACAAGGCCGCAAGATGCCGTAAATGGAGAAGAGATCCGGCTTATTGCCAGCTGCCCAGCATGCGGGAGCGGGCCAATAGTAGTAAAAAAGCCGTCCGAGGACCGAGTAGTTCCAACATGCTCTAAGTGCGGGCACGAGATGGACTACGTCTACCTCACAGATGGAGAAACTCAGACCTACTGCCCGGACATTATCGTCGCCACCCCCGATAAGCTGGTTTATGAGTTGATGCGCTGGGAGCAGGTACACGTCTTAATCGGTGCCCCTGCGAGAATATGCCCGGGCTGTAGCAAATGGAACCCGGAGTTTCTGGCGAGCTGCAAGTGGTGCAAGCATAGCCTTCGGGGCACAGAAGTAGTTCGCGCAGAGCCTGTCTTCTTCGCATTTGACGAGTTTCATCTGTTATCGGGGATGGTTGGAAATATGCTGAGCCACTTCATCAGGCTCATTAGGCTACTCCGGAGGAAGTACCTTGGCGAAGCCCGCCCCGAGATCTTCTCGCTAACGACCGCTACATCGGGGCGGCCTGAGGAATTTACAAAGCTCTTCACGGGGATAGACGAGGCCGGCGGAAGCGTCAAGTTGCTAATGGGGTCTGAGTATTTTGAACCGAAGGGGGAGGTGTGGCAGAGGATATTGCTGCTTGACCCTTTGGACATCTCAACTAGGGGATCGGTCTCTTGGGAGGTGATCGCCTTAAAGAGGGCCATTGATGAGCTTTCGACCTCGAACATCGGTGACGTAGAAAGGTACAGGCAGCAGCTTATTTACGTCCAACGAAAAGAGGACGGCCACGACCTAGAGGAGTATATTCCTTTGTTGGCGAGGGATATGGGGGTCCAGGGTGTTTCAACCGTATTCATTCACGGCGACCAGTCCCGCTCAGAGTTAGCCGAAAGAATAGCTAAGTTAGGCCAAGGCAGGGCCGACGTAGGCATCGTAACCGTGATCATGGCGTATGGGGTGCACCTCCCGCGCCTAAACGTGTTGCATATTTTCGGCTCGCCCAACAGCACTTCGGAGTTCTTCCAAGTAATCGGTAGGACTGGCAGGGAGGAGGAGTCGCCAGCACTAGTCCTCCTCCACCTCTACCCCGGCTACCCGAGGGATAGGTGGTTAAGGGCAAACTTCATTCGATGGGTCTCAGACCCCCAGTTCGAGCCGGAGCCTATAGAGCCCGCGAACCTATCGGCAGTCCGCGCCACATCGATTTCAGTGTTAACAGCATACCTTCTCTCCTATGCCTACGAATACATGAGCTGGCTGGCGGGCAGGCTGGCAGGCGAGGTCATTGAAGAAAAGCTAGCGTCAGAGGCGCTAGAGGAAGTAACAACTAACGTCTACATGGCTATTAGGGGTGGCGGGATGCCAACTGAGGTCAGGCAAGAGCTTTTGAACGCCATCCAAGAGGCGGCATATGAGCTACTCGACGCCGCAAGGAGTATTATAGGGCCCCTGCCGAAATTTTTGGATGAAAGGCGCCTTCTTCTGGTCTCCCTCCGAAGTACTGAAGAGAGGGTTCGCTACGAGGCGCCAGCGCCAGTGGGGTTTATCCGCATGATGCATGGCTTGGCTGAAGAAGTGGAGGGCGAGTGAGGTTGTCGTTTGGAACGAGCTCCCTGCTACTTGAAGTTGGAAAGCTCAGGGCGATATTGCGCCATTTCCCCGGCTCTTTCTTCGTGGCGCAGAGGCAGTCATGGAGGGTTACCGACTTGTTGGGCAACGCCCCTCAAAACCCTATCCTCTTCTCTGAGCTCAGGAAGAGGGCGGCGCGCGCAATTTCACAGATTAAAGAAGAGGAGAGGATGAGAAGGTATGCGGAAGCGGTAAGGGGTTTAGAAGAGACCCGAAGGAGGCTGGAGGCACAGTTTGGGATTGCGCACTCCCCCAGAGAGCCCAGCATCTCTGAGAGCCAGATAATGCTCGTGTCGCCAATTTATGCTAAAGTCGAACTTTACCCGAAAACAGCCATATGTGATAAATGTGGGACATTCATTGACCTAAAGAAGCTCTTAGAAAGAGCTTCAAGATATCCTCCTTCGTGTCCCGTATGTGGAGGCAGCCTAATACAGGTCAACATTGTTTTCGTCTGCCCTAGATGTAGCAAAGTTGTTGAGTTGAGGCCGCCGAAGTCAATTGGAGAGCCGGACCAGAATGGGAATGCAACTTTCGCTTGCAAAAAGTGCCGCGGGCCATTGGTATTGAATTTGGTTAGAAAGAACCTATCAGAGTCTAAATGGGCTTGCCCAAGATGCGACAAAAATACCGGCGTATACATGAAATGCGAGCAGTGCGGAGAAATGATGAAGTTGAGGCAGACGACACAAGAGTCTCTCTACGCGAGGCATGTCAGCGTTCTGCTCCTTGGAGACCGCCTGTTCGAAGAGGCCCTCCGTGATGCGGGCTCCTTGAAGGGCCTTAAGCTAAGCGAGGCTGTGCAGGATGAGCAGGAGAGGGCTGCGTTAAGGGGCGTCTTTGCGCTCAAGGACGCAATACTGATTCCTGAGGTTACATCGGCCATCGGCGTCTACGGCTATTCTGCTTTTAGGGAGGGGGAGGTGAATACCTTCAGAGGGAGCGAATATGGCAGGACACGCTACAAGGTCTACTGCTGCGAGTCGAGGGGGATGGCCATCCTGTTTCGCTTTGATGAGCAGCAAGTTGATTCGGCCGCCTCCAACGGGGAGGAAAGGTTCACGCTGCTCCACTCCATAGCCCACGCGCTGGTGAAGCAATCGGCCTTAGAGGCGGGCGTCGAGGAGGGGACCTTCCTAGCAAAGGTCTTTGACGGAGATTACGCCGTCCTGCTGTATGAGGCTCGCGGGGCGGAGGCAGGCGGCCTAGAATACGTCTTCAAGTACCGCTTGCCGAACCTATTCGTCAACGCGCGCAAAATGCTTAGCCAATGCCGATACCAGTGCGACTCCGCCTGCTTCGACTGCCTCTTCATAAATAATGCCTTATGCCACCCGAAAGCCGACTACATACCCCCTAATTCCTTTTTGAATAGGCGCCTCGTCCTCAAGTTGTGGGGGCTATGATCGACATCGTTGGGGAGATTAGGAGGCGGGGCGGCGCTGTGAGGCTCTCAGAAATCCTGTCCTCAGCCCGCAGCGAGGAAGAGCGCGCTAGGCTAGAGCTATTAGTGCTCTGGAAGGCCAAGAATGGCGAGATACGGCTAATCGAGAGAGGCGGAGAGAAGATCCTTACCATCGGCAACCCGCCAAGAGCCCGTTTAACAGGCGAGAAGCCCCACGCGGCTCCAGAGAGCCTCGAGAAAGCTGGCCTCCTCCTGGCGGTAAGCGCGCCTCCCTCCTCGTCCTCTGAAATCCTCTCGCTACCCGGGGTATTGGACTTCCGGGACGCAATTGCTGAAATCTTACGGTCTGCGAGGGCGATCATAAGGGTATCTTCCCCCTTCATCGACTATTCCGGGGTGGCGTTCTTTCTGGAAGAGCTGCGCGAGCTGGCGGAAAGGCGTGTCCGAATGAGGCTACTTACGCGCCAGAGCAGGGATTTAGACTTCCGCAGGGCGGTAAGGCTTATGGCGGGGCTATACGCGAGGACTGGCTTTAGTGAGGGTTTTGAGGCTCGAAGTTATCTGGAGCGGTATTCCGGGGTCCTGCTCGAAGGGGTCCACGCGAAGCTGATAATCTCAGACGCAAATTTAGTCTACATAGGGTCCGGCGAGCTTAGGGCAAGCTCTTATGTGAGCAACTTCGAGCTAGGCATTATTGCAAAGGGCTACATAGCCGAGATAGCCTCAAGGATCTTTGACTCCATATGGAAAAGGTCTACAAGAATTCAGCCATTAGGGTAATTAAGGGTAAGATGCCTCTACACTGAGAATGGTCAAATTCATAACATTCCTAAACCTGCTGATCAATGTAAAGGGCTGGAGACCGTGTTAAGGATCAGCGGGGATTATACTCCACAACACTGACCCTAGCCCTGAATAGACGGCAACAACTTCAGGATAATGGGGTGAGGAGGCTTCTATCACGCGGCAGGCCATATAATGTCAAGGCCGTGGATGTCAATGGCGAGCTCATGCCCCTGGGATGGGTGAGGGTGGTGTTTAAGGAGGCATGATAACATCATACTGGGCGGTATACTCCGTGGCGGAGGGAGATTTGGCCGAGTTCATGAGGAGGCCCGGG
>Ga0080004_1110897_pt1 | contig 16304 bp, 27 predicted proteins | sample WasSprMetagenome_FD_69207 | JGI IMG/M metagenome (GOLD analysis project Ga0080004, IMG submission 69207) | Sulfidic aquatic microbial communities from Washburn Spring, Yellowstone National Park, USA - WS (SPADES assembly) (version 2) | ecosystem: Environmental > Aquatic > Thermal springs > Hot... | reverse complement strand
GGTCGCCGCCTGTAACTCCATCAACAAGTGGAAGTGGTGGACAAAGCATAAGTGGTGGTGGAGGAGGTGTAGGAAGTACTGGAGTAACACAGACTGTTGATGTTGGTTCAACAATAAAGCAGATGATGGATACTATGATGCCACCAATGATACATATGATGGGAATGATGATGATGATGCAGATGATGATTGGCATGATGTCATCACTGGCTGGTGCATTTGCAGGATGACAATGGTACTAGTACCATTCACAGTGTATGCGGACGTAACGGCACTGGCACTTGAAAGCATCTACATAGGATTATCAGTTGACGAGCCGCTGGCAAGCAATTTCTCACAAACGCCTGGAAAAGTAATAGGAATAATAGACATATACATCATAGGATACGCAGTACCATTCGGGCCAACAACGGTAAACGTAAACGTTGGAACTGGAAACCACTACGTAATACTGGGAATACAACCAGGAGAATCAACAGGTTCCTATAGGCTTCAGCTAAAAGGAGCTGGAACAGTAATAGACAAAACATTCGGAGTACTTGAAGCAGTACAGTACGTCTATATAGCCTTCAGCGTGGATAAGAACGGAGCAGTAACACCAATAAGCAGTGGCATAATATCTCCAGGAGGCTCACCAATAGTAAACCCAGGTGGAGGAGGCATATTCGGGCCTGGCACAATAGACGCAATGATGAATGCAATGATAAACCTGATGACAATGATGCTACCGCTCATGATGTTCAGCTCCATGATGCAGATGATGATGGGAATGATGGCTGGAATGGTGAGTGGAGTATCATGAGCTGGGACGAGGAGAAAAGAAGTAGGTCAATGCTGGACAGGCTGAGAGAGCTTGACCTGGCGCTGGCAAACAGGATAGTGGCGGAGCAGACAAACCTGTGGTACAAGCAGATGGAGCTACAGTCAATAGAACAGCAACTCAGGAGGTATGCACCAATAATCGGCCTCGGACTAGTTGGAGCCGCAGTAACTGGAGAGCTGGAAAAGGCAAAACAAACATTCCTGCTTAGCAGGAGGGCGGAGCTGATAAGGGAGATACAGAGGGAGAAGCAGGAGCTGGACAGGCTTAGGAGGCAGAGAAGCGAGGTGGCTGAGGGAATAGTAAGGCTCACGGCGGAGCTGGCAAGAATCAGGACGGAGATGCTTGGAAGAGTACCAGAAGAAGTAACAGCTAGACAGGCAAGGATACAGCAATTAATAGACATGTACACCGACGCACTTTACAGAGGAGACATGGCAACGGCAAACAGGATAAGAGAAATGCTCAGGAGGATGGGAGTATCGATATGAGTGAGCTGGAGGAGATTACCAGAAAGCTGGTATCACTGTCAATTGAGAAGAGGCTCAGGGACAGCCTGCTGGAGGTTGCTGGGGAGCTACCAGAAGAGGTGGTTGACGACCTGTACCACAGGGTTTACAGGCCAGTGATGGTTACCATAATGAAAAACCTGCTAAGGGTGGTGAGTAAATGAGTGAGGCTTACGTTGAGAGGTACAGGGCGTTGAGGGAGCAACAGAGGCAACTCATCGAGACTATACGTAGGCTACAGCGGGCAATAATTTTTGAAAAGTCGAGGATTGACATAAAGGAGAGTACGCTTAGGAAGATATCCAGCATGGAGTTGCGGGCCCCACCATCGGAACGCCAGGCACTGATGGCTAGGCGGCTACAGCTGATGAGCGATATAGCCATGGAGAAGCAGAGAGTCAACAGCTTGCAGGCTAAGTTGAATATGGCTCAGCGGAGGCTTGATGCAGTTGCTGTGGAGCTTGACCAGATTATCAGGCTGGCTGGTAGGGAGATACTGTTTACGTGATGATTGGCATGAGCCAGACCATTGGTCAGGCCATTAATAACCTGGTTAGTATGCTTCCACAGATTATGGTTATGATGATTATTTACAGGCTGGTGTTTAACGAGCTGTTGCACGTGGTGGTTGAGCCAGTAAGGGAGCCTGCAAGCCTGGAGGATGTGGTGGTGGAGGCGGTGAAGAACTATACTGGCAGGTATGGAGTAGCGGCAAGCGTGGAGGACATAGGAATGCATGTATATGCTAAACCAGCCAGGGAAATGATTGACAAAATGCTTACCAAGGAGAAGCTGGACAAGGTCAGGGAGATTGCCGAGAAGCTCGTGGCGGCTGGCAAGCTTAGGAAGTCTGACAGCGGATACGTGGCTTAACGCTTAAATACTGATTCTGATATTTAATAATTATGGCAGTAGATAAAGAGAAAAAGGACTTCGAGAAGCAGGCTGGAAGGGCAAAGGCATCTAGGAGGGGTGGAAAATACGTGATAGAGATTGGCGGCCAGAGGCTAGTGCTTGACAGCTCCGAAGACCTGATGTACCTGAGTACGGCGATACAGCAAGTAATGGACGAGGAGTGGAAGGAGCTACAGAAGTATAGGCGTAGCCTGGGCTTGAAGACGTCTGTAAGGTATGTGGGTGACCAAGTTGTCGAGGAGTATTAGGGAAGGTGGTACTGGCAGGGATTCCGCATCGGTCAGGATAGCTGTGGAAGACCACGGTAGGATTAGGAGCGAGTGGAGAATATGGAAGTACCCGAGGATGGAGAGCTGGGCACAGAGACAGCTACACTACCTGCACCACGTGCTGGGATGGAGCGTTGAAAAGGTAAAGGAATTAGGCATATTCGAGAAGCCATCGTTGCTCTGGGTACCTGGCAACATACTGTTAAACGAGGGAATAAACCTCCTGTGGACGCTTGCATGCGGCGGCACGGGCACGCCGTGGAACAGCACCAACTCATACATAGGAGTGGGTGATGGCACGACAGCCGAATCGGCTAACCAGACTGGGCTTCAGGGAACCAACAAGCAGTACAAGGCAATGGACTCTGGCTACCCGACATATGGTAGCAACCAGCAGGCAAAGTGGCAGTCGACATTCGGCTCAGCCGACGCAAACTTTACATGGAACGAGATAACAGTGGCAAACGGCTCAAGCGACACCGCGGTAAACCTCAACAGGAAGGTTCAGAACTTGGGAACAAAGGCATCGGGAACAACCTGGATAGCACAGCTAACAATAACGCTAAGCTAGCCAGCATAACATAGACAGCTAACGACGCGGCTACGACAGGGGGCGACATTATGCCAGTGTCAGCAGCGCAGGTATTCGGCCCGACTACGGTAGACCCAGGATTCAACAGTACTGGTGAGAAGACCCTGCTGACGATGAGCACGACGCTACCGGCCGGCGGGAAGAACGTTATAATAGCAATACTGATGCAGACAAGCGCAGTTTCCATTCCCCCCGTCTGCACGCTTAGGATTAAGAAAGGAGCAACAATACTGTACGAGACATATTCATTCTATATTCAGGAGGGGTCTGGCCGCTCCTATCCACACATGCTCATGGCTGTGGATACCAGTCCTGCGGGAAATGATGCCTATGCCTTCACGATAAATATCACGACTGCGGGATCCACCTCCGCCGCCGTCCACGTCCAGGGAATAGTGATAAAAGCTGACGACGCCAGCATAGCGTACAACACCTCGGCTGTAAGCATTGCGGCCGGCGGGACAGCCACAATAACCAGCCTAAACACGTCATACTCAGTGAACAGCAATGTAGCCGCGTTGGCTTACGTCCTACTATACCACACCGTTGCTGCCACTCACTACATGATAGGCGCAGGAAACGTCAAGCTCAAACAGGACACCACAGTAATATCCCAAATCCAATTTAATGTCGGTAGCTATGGCTCTCAGCGTCCAGGAGTAGCTAACCTCGCCTGGCTTGGAACAGTTACATCCGGCAGTCAGGCATGGAGCGTCGAGGTTACCAACGGCTCATCCACCACCTTCTATGCATACGCCATATTAGTAACCTTTACAGTAGCAACTGGCGGCTTCCTAGACACGGCGAGCGTGGCGCTCACGAATGGTAGCCAAGTAACTGTTGGAAACTTATCCACCACGCTTACTGGAGATGTAGTAGTAATAGCGATAGTGGCGGCAGACAACACGTCGGCCACCGATAATCTGGTTGCATTCAATGCCAACGACGTGGTGCTACAGAAAGATAACTCCAGCACTGGCCAGATAGCCAACCTAGTGGGCTGGATATTCTCCGACAGTAATAGGTACGGCAGAAGCGGCTACCTACCACTCGTCCGCCTCGACACAGACGCAACCAACCCAAGCTACCAGATAAAGATGACTTCCAGAGCCAGCAAGATAAACGGCGAGGCCAAGATATTGGCATTTCTAATTAGCGTTGGCGTACCTATAACAGTAAGCGACTCGGGCTCAGGCGCCGAGGTAATCATGGTTAATGTGACGGCATCAGACTCTGGGTCAGGTGTTGAATCATTAAGCTTGTCGTCAAGCATACCTGTTTCAGATGCTAGTGTTGGCGTTGAAATGGTTAACATGTCGAAGGAGGCGCTGGACTCTGGCGTCGGGTATGAGTATTTCACTGGCGGCCAGTATAATGGTGTTGATGATGCTGGAGCAGGCGTGGAATATGTTGACATGTCGAAAGAGACACTGGACGTGGGAATGGGCATTGAATCCATTGGCATGAAGCATGAGGCGCTGGACTCGGGGGTTGGGGTTGATATGATATTCTCGCCACGGTATAACCCGCTAACGGATTATGGGGCAGGCGTTGACACGGCGCTTATACAAGTGCCTCAAAGCGACGCTGGAGCTGGCTTCGACGCATCAACGGTGACTGGCATAATTCCTGTATTTGACTCAGGCTCGGGAATAGATATTATTACGCAGATGACTAAAGCAATTATTGACTCGGGTAGAGGCGTTGAAGCAGTATATGTTTCGGCCAGCGTCATTGCATATGACTCGGGTATAGGCACCGACATAATCGGCATAGTTGCACAGATATCAGTTGAAGACTTTGGCAAAGGCGCCGAGTTCGCCGACTGGTTCCTCAGCATGTACGGCATGGTGCTGGTAGATAATGAACAAGTTGGAATACACAGCATACCGTACAATGACTGGAAGAAGAATAATATACCTGTGCAGGTTCACAGGAGGAGCGTTGGGGATAAAGTTTATATAGACGATGACAATATAGGTGATGTAGTGGTTGAATGGGAAGATAAAGTTAGCGACGTTGTGCCTGGAGAGAGAACCGTGATTGTTACTGGGGTGGTTGAATTATATGACTGATATAGGAGAGTTTGAGTTTAGGATATATGACAGCTGGGATACAGGAATACCACTAACGGACAGTATGCTGGCTGTTACGCAGTCAACACTTGCAATGGCAACCGTGTTTGCATTAATACGGGATGTTATTGAGGAGGTGATTAGGTAGTGCCGATAAGCATTAGCAGGCAGAAGCTGGTTGATGCGCTGGTTGATGGTGTTACGGTTGTTAGGAATGCTGTTAACAATAGGATTACGGTGCCCAAGTATGTTAAGAGTGCTGGCTCCGTAAGCGTTTCTGGGGGTTCGACAAGCGTCGATGTTGCTGATGCTGATGTTGACAATAACTACACGGTGCTTGTGGAGGTTGGCTGGAACACGACGGTATACATAACAAATAAAAGTAGCGGCGGATTCAGGATTAATTTTGGCACTGCTCCACCGTCGGCGCAGACGGTTAGGTGGGTTAAGGTGAGGGCGGCCTGAGTGTTCCTGTCAGGATAGTGGTTGACTGGGCTAGGCTGGAGGTATGTAATAAGTGTGCGGATAGGATTGCTGGTGAGCTTACGAGGGCTATTAGGGATAGGAAGCCAGCTAATCTGGATATTTCGGCGTTGCTTTGTGATGATTGCTGGAGGTATAATGTTGATGCTGGCGCTATTAAGGCGGAGCTTGACCCGAACGTGGTGAGGAGGCGTGAGCGAAAGGAGGGGTAGGAAGCCACTCCTAGAGGCGTTGGTTGGCAGGATTGATGGGTATGATGTACTGGCGGAGATAGCTGGAGAGAGGGAGGTAGGGAGGGAGGAGAAGAAGGAGGAGAGGCCAGCCGATACTATTTCTCAGCTTATGAGTAGCCTGCCGATGCTGATGATTCTTCCAGCAGTATTGCCGTTGCTTCAGCAGACGCTTAGCCAGACGCTTTCCAGCAGTACGGTTAATGTTAAGGTTGAGTCGGCTACCAGTATTATTCCGATAAGTATTTCGGCATCGACTGCCATTGTGCCGATAGAGATTAAGGCGAGTACGGTTACGCTTAACGTGAATATTGCTGGTCAGTCAACCACTATTAATGTCTCCGTTGTTGGTGATGCCAGCGTGGTGATTACTGGTCAGTATGTTGGTATCAGTATTCTTGGTACTTATGAGAACCTTGCTGGCAGGGACTTCACGGTTGTTGGTGAGTATGTTGGCACTGTTGGTGCTGGTGCCCAGAATGCGACCATTATTGATAGGTATAATGATACTGGCAGGACGGTGCTGATTGAGGGCTTCTCGGTTATGTGCAGGCCAGCGTTTGACTCCTACGTATTTGTTGGTAAGCTTTTCGCCGAGCTACTTATCGATGGCATCAGCATCGGTGCTGTTACCATTACTGGCGAGAAGATGTCGGACTCGTTTGTACTGCTGAGGTCAATCAGGGTTGCCAGAAACAGCAACATTAAGGTTGTTGCCAGCAATTTTGGCACTACTCCAGTGTACGTGAGGTGCGTCGTGTATGGTTATTATTAGGCAGAGGTGGTACGGCGAGGATAGCTACGATGAGGAGGTAATTATGGAGGATAGGGTTATCCTGAAGAGGGTTAGGAGTGGCAGGGAGGTGGAGAGGGTTGAGCGTGAAAGGAAACCTGCTGGCAAATCCGAGCTTTGATTCTGGCTCATTTGACGGGTGGATCCTATTACAGCCTGGCGGGCCATATGCATGGGATTCTAGCAATGCCAGGGTAGTGTATGGCAGGGAGGCTGGTGGTTTAGCCTATGCATTGAAGCTTACGGTGTGGAGCAATAACCAGTTCAGGATTAGGAATCAGTCGTATGTCCCCGTTAATGCTGGCAGGGACTACTATGCTGGCCTGTACGCCAAGGGTGGTAGCCCAGACACGACGCTTAACATTGCCATTAGGTACCTGTCCTCTGGCTGGTCTCTGCTTGAGTGCCACTACGTATCCACGACGCTGAATGCCACTGATTATACCCTGTTTCACTTCAGTTCTGCTCCACCGCCATACGCCGCATACGCCAACTTCGGGTTCAAAATCGTCAATGCTGGTACATCCGATTCCGTCTGCTATGTTGATGATGCCTTCATGTATGAGGTTGATTATCCAGTGATGTCGAGGACATACACGTGGAGTAATATTAGTGCTTGGTATGACTTCCTTAATCCTGGCAACTATTTCAGGCTGTACAATATGTTTGCCAAGAATCTTGGCTCTTCCTCGACACTGGTAGATATTTTTGAGTATAACTATCCAGAGAGGGTTTTTGCTGGCTTTGTACTGTCTGGTAGCAGTGTCTATGGAATTAACTTTAATCCGCCGCTGTATTCACTGTCCACTGCTAGGACGGTGTTTTCAAGCAGTACGGCCACTGGTGATAAAGTATTTCTCAGGGTTTTGTACAACGGAGTTAAGGACAGGAGTACGAGTGATGTGGTGTGAGTAATCGCCTGTATCCCCCGTTTGAGCATGAGTTTGAGCTTCGACAGTTGACTAAAGAGTTGCTTGGCGGCGGCGTGGGTGGAGTGTTTATCGACGTTGGTGCCAATGTTGGTTGCTGGACGATTGATTTTGCGCCGCTGTTCAGCAGGGTTTATGCCGTTGAGCCGTGGTATGCGGAGCAGTTGCGGCTGAATTTGAGAGATTATGGTATTGGTAATGTTGAGGTGGTTGAGGCGGCGGCATGGGATTTCAACGGCATGGTCATCATAGGTGTTGGCAGGGTGGATAATCTTGTATGCGGTGTTAGGGCTGATGTACCGAGGGTTGGTCTTCCAGGCAGGCTGGTTAGGAGTGTGCGGCTTGACGACGTGATAAGTGAGCCGTTCAGGCTGTTGAAGGTTGACGTGGAGGGTGAGGGTATTCATGTACTGCGTGGCATGCCAAGGTTGCTGAGGGAGAGCAGTGGGCTGGCTTTTATTGAGGTGCATAATCATGGTGAGAGTCATGCCACGTACCTGTTCATGAGGGAGCATGGATGGAGGCTGGATAGGACGCTTGGTGAGCGTCATGAAGATGACTGGTACCATGCCTACAAAATCTACAGGAAATAGTAGGTGGCTGGTTCAGAGCTATTTTGCCTTCCGTGTCAGCTTCACTGAGGTTGCCGAGAACATCATGAGTGTTGCTGACTGGGTTGACTGGGAGAGGGGGGACTTTGTTTTCCACATGCCCTACAGGCCGTATGATGGCGTGCTGTATATTGGTAGCATGATGAATATGGATGTTGCCAGGTATTACAGGTACATGTGGTGGACGAACAGGCATGTTTACTATGGGGTTACGGAGGGGCCGCCGATTATTTCTCCATTCAACCTCGAGGCGCTCAGGAGGATGACGGTAATTACTCCCAGCCAGTATGTCAGGATGGAGCTGGAGGGTATTGGTGTGAGGGTTGCTGGAGTTATTCCGCACTGCATAGACATCGACAGGATTAGGAGCATTCCGAGGAACAATGAGTGGAGAAAAATGTTTGGAGACAAGTTCGTGGCTCTGTACGTTGCTCACAGGCATCTTAGGAAGGGGTTCAGGGAGCTGTGTGAAGCGTGGATGAGTAGCAGGGCTGGGAGGGACCCAGGCGTGATTCTGGTTCTTCATACCAGCAGGGAGCCTAACAGGACTAGTGGCGAGGACTACATTATTCCAGAGGAGGGGAACATAGTGGTTACGGATAATGTGCTTAAGCTGGATAGGCAGAGCCTGTACGCCCTGTACAGGAGTGCTGACCTGTATATTCATGGTGGGCTGGCCGAGGGCTTCGGCATTCCAGTGGTTGAGGCTATTGCGGCTGGGGTGCCAGTATTGACGGTTGATGCGCCGCCTATGAGCGAGACAAACAGGGTTAGGGAGGCCAGGGTGAAGGTTATGGAGCAGAGGGTGGTGGTTGATAGGGGATTGGTTACGTATAGGCTGAATATTCCAGACCCAGTGGAGTATTCGGAGCTGATTGACAAGATGGTATATGACAGGGAATTTAGAACGGAAGTGATGGAGAGACAGCAGGAATACGTAGGAGAGTACAGCCTGAGTGCATACAAAAGATTCAAGGAATTCATAGATTAACCATATTCTATAGTATCTATAGTATCTTATACCTATGAAGAATCTATTACTAGTGTTACAGGTGTTTTATTCTTTTTAATCACCCCTCCCCCCTTCTGGCGGGCTCCTTCGATATGGATGCTCTGGGTTTAAGTTTATATACTGCTCTTGCTATATCTATACTGATGCTTGACAGAGAGACGTTGAGCATGCTGGTGGGCTTCCTACTCATAGCTCTGGCATCCGTATTCTTCGTTACTGGCTACATCGGATTCCAGGAGTTCCTAACGCTTATTTTTGTCGCCCTGGCCGTCATGGGTCTCGGCCGCTTTGGCTCCGACTTTCCAGGAATTCTTCACAGGCTCCTGCGTGCTGGCAGGGGTGTCCAGCCGCTGGTATCTATCAACGACCTTGCGAGGAAGATTACCATATACACGCTTGGCGAGCCGCCCAGAAGCGTTAAGAGGCTTGCCGACAGGTTGGCAATGATGAGTGGATACACGCTTGAATGGAAGAGCCACACTGGGTTCAGGCTCTTCGACGGCTGGACACCCATGCAGAGCGGCACTCTCACTGGGCCTGAGAATGCTGGAGAGTCAAAGCTCATACCAGTTAGGATTAGTGGCGATGAGGCGTACATTTTTAGGATAACGTACAGGCATAAGCAGTACGTTGGAGCCAGAGTGATTAGCTGGGTCCAGGAGAAGGATGGTGGCAGAATATTCTACTGCGACGACGCCCTAAAGGAGGGAGGCACGGTTGTGCATTATGTCCCAGCGTATAGATTTGGCAAAGGTGAGGAATACCAGGTATATGTAAGCGACATTGCCGATAGGTATGCCCCATCAGTAGTTGACTACTCGGTGGACTACGTTAAGACTGAGGCTCCTGGATATAAGGTGCTGTTTAATGACCGTGAAGTTAAGCCAGGAGAGCAGGGCTACGTGGACTACGTAGAGTTTCCCAACGGTGGCAAATTCGTGTTCAGGCTGTTCAGCCCGCTTGGTGCAAGGGTTAGGTTCACATTGTTTGCCACCCGTACAGTTAATGATGTGCCAGTTACGGTGTTTAAGTCTGAGTCCACAATCAGTGCTGGAGAAACCGTAACCATAGAGATTCCAAAGGCTATCTATGGCTCGTTCTACTTCAGGATTGACTCCCGTGAAGGAGTTGCTGGTATATTGAGCTTTATTTACGAGAAGTATGAAGCTCCACCTCAGCCGCCAGAGCATCCTCCAGAGGCGCCAGTAGTCGTTACTGGCGGAGACGAGATAGCTCCAGAGCACAGGCAGTGGCTTGGTAGCCTGGGATATGAGTTTGGTGGATTGTACTGGACATGCGAGCATGTTATTCCGCAGAAGGATATGAAGGTACTGCACACTGGGTCTGGAAAAGTTATCGGCGTCTCCGTCTCAGAGCCAGCCGTCAGGACTGTCTCGTGGCTCGACATAATCCTGAACTGGATATTCGGCAAGAAGCTACCAACCAACAAGGTTGACAGGATGGGTATAAAGCCAGCCGAGGGAGTGTCTTACCAGAAATTCATGCCGTACCCAGCAGTAATAGCCGAGCCACGGGTTGGAATGACTGTCTACAGCCGTGGAAGAACAAGCGGCACAAGGCATGGAGCCATAACCGACGTCAATGGCTACGTCGCCGTAGTCTGGCCCCACAACAACAGGCCAGCCATCTTTGAGGACGTGGTAGTTATGGACATGACGAGCGGGCCAGGAGACAGTGGTAGCCCAGTCGTATGCATGGATGGCATAGTTGGTCTTCTCTTCGCTGGCGACACCTCTGGCAGGATTGCCCTGGCGGTAAAGGCTAAAAACATCCATGCCTAGGCGGGAGCAACTGGCCCACTTTCTCCACGGCGCCCTGTCTGGGTTCCTGTCAATAAAGTACCTGCCAGTAAGCATACTCCTATATACCCAGTTCTTCCTCTATGAGTATTTCGAGGAGACAAAAATCAAGGACGAGATGTACAGGGAGCTTAAGGAGTGGAGCGGTGGATTCATTACTGGCCTTCTATCCTACTTTGCCTTGCGTATTTTTTCGGCCACCTATTCTTTGGGATTACTTCTTTAAACCATTTTGGAATGCTTGGCCAGTTCCTCTTAACTAGCTCCCAGAACTTCTCGTCCAGCACGTAGAACACCATCCTGTCATCCTCCGCCCTTATTGCCCTCCCGTAGGCCTGTAGGCACTTAATCAGTGTTATCCACATAAGCCACTGATAGTCCTTCCTCTCCAGCCTTTTTGCTATGCGTGGGTCCGACACGTCTGGGTAGAGCGTCTTAGCCAGCACCTGAACTGTGCATGTATCGTACTTCCAGTCCTGGCCCTCCCAGTAGGCGACTGCGAAGAATACTCCGCCACTGTTTTTCCACCTGCTCAGCACCTGGTCCCTGTTCTCTGGCTCTGGCAAGTGTATCTCCACTCCGTCCATCTCTCCAATCCTATTTTTGAACTTCTCCGCCAGCTCGTAGCTTGGAAAATGTACCGCTATGTTTTCTCCCCTGTGGGTGTTTATTATGTATTTCAGCATGTTTACGGCGCTCTCCATGTTGGCGTCCTGGTCATTCTTAGCCATGCTTCCAATACTCATGTCCCTTACCTGCCTGTTCTCTGGCGGGAACGACGAGTCAACAGTTATTATGGCTATCTGGTCTGGGTCATACACCAGGTCTGCTCCATTCTCGTATATCCACTTCTCTGGCTTCAGAATTGTTGCCGACGATATCAGGAACCTCTCGGCTCTCCTCCACACCATGCCCTCCATTAGCCACCTGCTATAAACAGGTACTGCTCTCCACCCATTCCTGATTCTTGACCATACCCAGTCAGCCATCTCGGCGTCCCTGAACCTCCTGTACTTGTCAAGCCACTCCTGAGCCTTGTACCTGTCCTCAGCCTCCTCCTGCGTCAGCACCACTCCAGAGTCCAGGCTCTCCTGAATGTATTCAGCCATTTCTTCAAGCGCATCCGCAATCTCCTCCAGCTCGGATTCTGATGGATGCCTGTCATCAAACCTGTGCCTAATCCTATCCCAGACACGTCTCGGCATGCTCCTAGCCGATACGTCCAGGCTAACCTGGTCTGCCACGTATTCGCTCAGCAGGTGTCCCTCATCTATTACCACTAAGTTCCTGCCGCTGAAGTTCGGAGGCTCTAGGAATGCGTCAACTATGAAGTACGCCGTACTCATTATGCTCATTGGAGACTTAATTGCCTTTATCTTCTGGCTGTAGTATGGGCACTCCGATAGCCAGTTACACTTCTTTGGAATTACGTCCCTCTCCCTCCTGCACAGACCCAGCTTCACTGGCGTCAGGTAGTTGTCCTTTGCGCACCTGTAGTTGTCCCTGCCCCTAATCTCGGTGAATAGTCCTCCCAGGTACTTGTCGTTCATTATCTGGTCGATTAGGCTTAGCTGTGGAGTTGTGTATATTGATGGCGTGTAGTACCTGCATAGAGCCGTGTTTACGGCTGATTTTCCGAATCCTACTGGGGCTTCAAGCAGTATTAGTTTTTTGCCGCCCTCGAATAGTTCCCAGCACTTCTCCAGCACCTCCTTTTGCTTTGGCCTGAAGCTTGGCATTGGGAAGTAGTCGGTTATTGGCATGGATACACCATCACCACCCTTCTCTCTGGATAGTAAATTATGAATGCCTCATTATTCCTGAACATTTTTGAGTATTTGCCCATGCTTACCACCGATGCATGCCCATGCCTACTATTCCTGACCACCTTTATTCCCTCCCCGCTCTCCATGAGCATTATCATTCCTCCCAGCCGCACCCTCTTAACCCTCCTGCCAATAAGGTCTTTGCATATTGATGGTAGTACCAGCTTGAGTGTCCCAGCCTTATTGTTCGCCCTCTTAAGCCTTGCTATTCCTATGTACTTATTACTCTCCACTCCACTTCACCGTCCAGGAGCCTGGTGCCCCAGTGCGTCTTCTCCCTGATTCTCTCCAGCCTGCCAGCATCAACCTCTATTCCTATACAGCTCCTTCCAGTGTCGAGTGCGGCCCTCATCGTTGTGCCGCTACCCAGGAATGGGTCTAGCACAGTCATTCCTGGCCGTGTGTATATCCTTATCAGCCTCTTTGCCAGCTCGACTGGGAAGCATGCTGGGTCCTTGTCATCTGGGCCGTACGGTATGTCCCACACTCCGTCGAGCCATTTTATCCATTCCTCGTCCCTTACGTCGAAGCATGGCATTAGGTTTCCGCTCGGCTTTCTCCACACGTACACGTATTCCCAGTTATTTCCGCTCTTCGGTATGTGGTTACCAGTAACCATCTGCTTATACGCCAGGTATGGCCTTATCACCACTGCGGCTCCTGGCTCGTATTTTCTCCATATCCACTGCGATACCAGGTCGAAGTTAGCCATATTCATGGATTTAATCATTTCTCCTACCAGCGGCTCAATCATGTATTTTCCGTAGAGCTTCTTTGCGTCTGGGATGTCTGCCCACACTATTGCCATATATCCGCCAGGCACTAGGGACCTGTAGCACTTCTTCCACACCGTTAGTAGCTCCTGGAAGAATAGCCTCGTGTTGTATATTTCTCCCAACTGCATGTTTTTCTCGCCGTACCTGAACTCCCATGCGTATGGCGGCGACGTCAGCACCATGTTTATGCTTTCTGGCTCAATCATGTCCAGAGCCTTCCTGCAATCACCAATAATCACTACGTATCTTCTTGCCGTGCCTTGCAAGGTACTTAGCCACCTCCACTATGCATGAGCTACATTTTTCGTCCATTCCAGCTATTTTTCCGCTGTCGTGTATGTGCACCTCGTGTCCGTTCCTGCACTTTATTATTATATATATGCCTGACCACCTCCATGCCTGCAAATTGTTAGGAACTGGCACTGCCTGCACTCCCAGTTGTTGAAGTTTTCCGAGTGCCACGTAGCTGGAAGAATGAACGGGTCCTCCGCACTCGCCGCCCTCAGCAACATGTCTATCCTGCCGTCCGTTATCTCCCTGACCCTACCCAGGTCGAACCTGTACCTGTATGATGGCATGTCGCTCATCTTCACTCCTGGGACGTAGTAGAACAGTACTCCAGTCTCCGAGCCAGTTGCCAGGCAGTACCTGCTCAACTGCTCGACGTGGCTCTCCGAGTATTTTGATGCCGTTGTGTACAGGTTTGTTGCCGTCTTTATCTCCATTGGCTCATTCGTCTCCAGGAGCACGTCTATCCTTCCCTTTATTCCCCTGTACTGTACCTCTACCTCGCTTGCTATTCCGAGCTCCTGCAACGCCTTGCCCACCACTATTCCCAGCCATATCTTGCTCATCGCCTGCTCCGTGAAGTGCTGTGCCATGCCCTTCATGGCGAATATTTTTTTCCTGCCGCAGTACACCGTGTCTGACAGCCATACTGTTTTTGGTGGCTCCCTGGTCTCGACTTCTTTCCTGAATATTCCGTACAGCTTCTCCGCCACCTCGTACGTCTTATCCATTCCAACAATCAAGTGTTTCCACCTGTCTGTTATTCTTAACTTTCCACAGCACCTGTCTTGGCTGTAGTGGGTGCTTAACCATGTCTATTGCCACCCTGAGCGGGTCGTCTCCCAGGCTCATCCTGAGCGTGTCTATCTCGTAGGTGCTCATTCCTGAGCCGCTTGCCACTATGTGGTATCCGTGCCTCGTCCTCCTCAGCTCCACCCTGCTGAATTCTCCGCTGTCCCTGAGCATGTAGTATATTCCCCACGCCCACCATCCCCTGTTTTTGCCGTCAATATCCAGCGTTAGCCTCACCTACCTCACCTCATACCTCTCGTACGTCCATCCCCATGGCCTCCGTACGTAGTGGTATGCAAGTGTGTATCCCTCCTCCTTCGCTATCCATAGCCATACGTCAACCTCATCTAATTCCAGCTCTGGCGGCTTCTCGTCTATGTCTATCTCCTCAGCCTCGTATGCCTGCGTCTTGTCTATGTATGGCACGTTGCTGAATATTTCCAGCGTTATTCCCTCCTGTGCGAATAGTCCCCTCATTATTGTTTCCAGCCTGCTTTCTGGCCATTTCTCTGGAGCCGCCGTGTACACTACTATTCTTACCGCTCCGTGGACTCCCTCGCTGAGTATTGGTGTTTCCTCGCTTGGTGCGTAGTTGTCCAGCACCAGTTGCCGTGGGACCTTCAGCATTTTTCCGAAGCTGGTGAAGTATTTCCATGGGCTCTTGGATGTTCTCCACGCCCTCATCTTCTGCACCCTGTATATTTTTTCTGTTATCCTGTATGTCTCCGCCGCCACTGGTTTTAGCCATCCCCTCTCAGCCGCAAATGATATTAGTCTCGGAATCTCTGTCTTCGGTATTCCCAGCAACTGCGACAGCTGTGTCTCCGTTACCGTTCTGCCTGGGTTTCTGGCCACTATTCTCCTGAGTGGCCTTGCATCGTACCATACGTATCTCACTACTGGGCCCCTTACTGGCTCCACGTGCCTCGCAACGGAGCCCTCCGCCTCCATCCTAGCCATCAGCCTCCTTACTCTCTCTATGTCTTGTGGCCGTGGCTCCCTGAATATTTCCTGTATTATCTCCGTAAGCGTTGCCTTTCTCCTCCTCCTCAATGCCTCAAGTATGAGCTGTGCCAGGCTTTCCTCTTCCGCCATAGCTTGTCTCCACCTCCGCTATTAGTTCCAGCTCTGGGTCCTCCACCTTCTCCAGTGATACCAGTATTTCTCCAGTCTTCCTGTCCCTGTATATGTATTCCTTCAATTCGGTATCACCTCCAGCACTGGTATGAACCAGCATTTGTCTGCGTCTAGCCAGCAGTTTGTAAACATCTCCGCCAGCACCTTCAACACCACGATGAACAGTATGGTGAATATTGCTGACAGGACTATAAGTACCAGCAACAGGGCCGATTCAGGACTCACCTGCCCTCACCCTTTTCCTATACTCTTCTAAGTCCTTCTTTATTTCCCTGCTAATCATCCATGCCAGCAACCATATCCTTATCTTCCTAATGTTCATTCCCACCCTCACCCAGTATTCTGGATATTTTGTTGTACTGCTTCCAAGTCGGTATGAATTGGTAGCTTATGCCGCGGTCGCCGTTCGGATATACGTCAATCATGA
>Ga0080004_1111037_pt1 | contig 16307 bp, 14 predicted proteins | sample WasSprMetagenome_FD_69207 | JGI IMG/M metagenome (GOLD analysis project Ga0080004, IMG submission 69207) | Sulfidic aquatic microbial communities from Washburn Spring, Yellowstone National Park, USA - WS (SPADES assembly) (version 2) | ecosystem: Environmental > Aquatic > Thermal springs > Hot... | reverse complement strand
GGGAGATCTTTGAAGAGGCGAAGAAAAACGCCCCCGCCATAATCTTCATCGACGAAATAGACGCCATAGCGCCGAAGCGGGAAGAGGTGACGGGAGAAGTGGAGAAACGCGTCGTAGCTCAACTACTAACCCTCATGGACGGCCTACAAGAAAGAGGACAGGTAGTGGTAATAGGAGCCACCAACAGACCAGACGCAGTAGACCCAGCACTAAGAAGACCAGGAAGATTCGACAGAGAGATACACATCCCCATGCCGGATAAGAGGGCTAGGCGGGAGATACTCGCGGTGCACACCAGGAACATGCCGCTCTGTACCAAAGCAGATGTGGAAAATAAGGTTTGCAACCCAGGCGACGAAGTTGACCTAGACAAAATCGCGGAGATGACCCACGGCTACACAGGGGCGGACCTAGCCGCGCTTGCGAAGGAAGCGGCAATGGCGGCGTTGAGAAAGGCGATAAACAAGGGGATGATAAACATCGAGCAAGACGTCATCCCGCAGGAGGTCCTTAACAAGCTGAAGGTGGGCATGACGGACTTCATGGAGGCCATGAAGTACATCCACCCCACCGTGTTGCGCGAAGTCATTATAGAGGTTCCGGAGGTTCACTGGGATAACATCGGCGGCTACGACGCCATAAAGCAGGAGCTGAGAGAAATAGTGGAATGGCCCATGAAGTACCGCCACTACTTCGACGAGTTGGGTGTGGAGCCGCCTAAGGGCATCCTGCTGTTTGGCCCGCCGGGCGTCGGCAAAACGCTCTTCGCCAAGGCCGTGGCGACTGAGTCAGGCGCCAACTTCATAGCAGTGAGAGGGCCCGAGCTCCTCTCCAAGTGGGTTGGCGAGTCAGAGAAGGCTATCCGCGAGATATTTAAGAGGGCGCGTATGGCGGCGCCCTGTGTGGTCTTCTTCGACGAGATAGACTCAATAGCGCCAGCCAGAGGATCCAGACTCGGCGACTCAGGCGTGACAGATAGAATGGTCAACCAGTTGCTGGCTGAGATGGACGGGATAAGCACGCTTAAGGGCGTGGTGGTTATGGCGGCCACAAACAGACCCGATATTCTCGACCCCGCATTGCTGAGGCCGGGCCGTTTCGACAGGATAATCTACGTGCCGCCGCCGGACATCAAGGCAAGGGCTGAAATATTCAAGGTACATACGAAGAAGATCAAGCTCTCCAGCGACGTTAACCTAGAGGAGCTGGCCAAGAGAACGGAGGGATACACCGGCGCCGATATAGCGGCAGTTGTGAGGGAAGCAGCGATGCTCGCCTTGAGAGAAACTATAAAGGAGAGAACCCCATCCGCGAAGCCCGTCTCCACGAGACACTTCGAAGAGGCGCTGAAGAGAATACCACCGTCTCTAGGCCCCGACGACGTCAGGCGCTATGAGGAAATGGCCAAGAAACTCAAAAGGGCAATCGCTGGCCTATAAGTTTAAATAGCAAAAAGGTATATTCTGCACATGTCTATTTTCGACGAGTTCGAGCGATTCATGAGGAGATGGCAGAAGTTCTTCGAGGAGATCGAGCGTCAAGTAGAGGAGGACCTGAGGAGGTTCGCCGCGCAGCCCGAGGCCGGTGGGGGGAAGCCCCGGTATTACTACTACGGGTTTGAAATAACTATGGGACCCGACGGCAAGCCCGTGGTGAGGGAATTCGGCAACGTCAGGCGGAGACCCGACGTCGAGAGGGTGGAGATCATGGACGAAATAGACCCCCTGACAGACATAGTGGAGGAGAACGACAAGATTAAGGTTGTTATCGACATGCCCGGCGTGGAGAAGGAGGACATAAAGGTGTACGTAAGCGAGGACGGCAAGACGCTTACTATCGACGCCAAGGGGAAAGACCGAAAGTACCACAAGGAGATTAGGCTACCAGCCGCCGTGGATCCAAACAAGGCGAAGGCGACGTATAAAAACGGCGTGCTCTCTGTAGAGCTTGAAAAAGTCGAGAAGAAAAAAAGGGGGTTTGAAATTAGGATCGACTAAGACAACTTTTTAAGGCTGTTTTTTAAGGCTGTGAAGGTACTGAGGAATTGGGGCCCGGCGCTGAAAGAAAACATCTGCATCTATTGCCCCCGCGGCGTTGGTTGATCCACTCCTCTATCGCCTCTCTAAGCTCTTCGTAGCGGGCCAGGGCGTCTAAGTGCCTGCCTGTGTCTCTGATACGAAACCCGCCGTCGGGCGTCGGGTTAGGTTTTGAACCCCTCGCCGGCTAGCACTTCTTAACTCGCCCTCGCCGCCGCGTCCAAGCCACCTTAAGATTTACAACACGCCTTGAACGAACCGGCCAAAATCTTCAGCATATAGTTCTCGAGAATCCCGCCGGCTCTCTTCATCAACCTATCCGGGTCCCCCCGCTCCTTAGCCATGGGAGGCACCACGTAGGCCCTCCGCTGAACCAACACAGCACCGCCGACAGACAGGTTGAACAACCCGGCGTTGAAAAACTCCCCCAGCAGACACCCCAGACACTCATAAAAACGACGAGGCAAATAAACCACGATCTCGTCGTCGACACGGAACTCCGCGCAGTCGTTGCACTCACCCCCCTCCCCACACCTCATAGCATACACAGCCCCGTTTTCCACAACCGCCACGTGGTAATCCCCAATAGACGACCTACACGTCACGTCCCCCCACCTCACCACAAATACCGACGACAAAACATCTAACACAGACACAACAAAGTTTCTAGACCGCTTAATAAAGAAACAGCCCTGGTGGGCCCGCCGGGATTTCTAGGCGGGTTCCCCTGAACCCGGGATCACCCGCGCGTCAGGCAAATGCGGCCCCACACGTCCTCGGGCCTGGGCATCCTACCGCTAGACTACGGGCCCCGTTACGATTACTTAGACGTCTTTTTAAACTTTTTTACCGCCACTGCATGTGTAGAGAAAGAGGAGACTTTGTATGAAGCCAGCAGAAGCCCCCAACCTACCCCTTTTTACCCCCTCGGCTTGCAGGGTTTTCCTTACAGGCCTTTCCTTATAGGGATAATTATCCCTGTGAGGAAATTCCTGTAAGTCTGTACCTGTAGAGCCGGCGCAGGTTTTTCCTTGCAGGGACAGACTGACAGGGATAATTATATCCTGTAAGGAAATTCCTGCAAGGATTTACCTGCAAGCCGCCTCTCGCCGGCCTTCCGGGGCTTTCCTTTTTTCCGCCTCCGCGAAGCATCCAGATACCGAGGGGTACATGACCGCCGGCGGCAGAGGCGCAACGCCGGCTCTAGTTCAACATGCACCTCGGCGTTTAACGTGTTATGGATAGAAACATAAATGAACGCCTAGAACTCGCGCTGAGACCCGCCGAAAAGCCAACCCTGGAGGAGGTGCTTGAGCAGGTCTCCACCCACGGCGTACTGCGGGGGCCGGTGGATTGGGTATTCCCGGCGTGGATGCTGTACGTCGAATATGTAACGCAGGAGATCATGAAGACGTTTCAGCTATCGGAGGAAGAAAGGAGCCAGCTCTTCGGCTTCAGAGACGCGTTGAAGCAGTTGCTACGGGAGGCGTGGACGCAGGCAAAGGCCAAGCTGACGGCGCTGTACAAAGCCGTTGTTGAAGGCACGTACAGAGTGGAGGGCAACAAGCTGCACGCGCCAGACGGGACGTGGATGTATGTAATGGGGGACTCCACTCTACACATTCCAATCCGCGGCGTAACAGCTGAGACGCGTTTTCCCGACCTGCTGAAGCTTCCGCGCGAGAGGCTTGAACTGCTTCAGCTGGGCTGGAGGGCAAGCGACGAAGGCAGGCACAAGAAGCAACCTTACATGGGCACTACACAGCCTTGGCAAGTATTCGCTTGGACTGCGGCGAGATACGGAGAGCTGTACACGTGTGTTCTCTCGACCAACTTGACGCATGAAGGGATAAGCATTGAAGTGTACATCAAAGCGAAGAGCTGGAGGCAGAGGTGGAGTAAGGACGAGGCGATAAGTCTAGTCGCGGACTACCTCAGACGCGGAGAGTGGACGCCTATGCTCACCATGTGGTTAGGAGACGGAAAGGCAAGGTGGCGAAATATCTTGCAAAGCAAGTACGAGCTACTAGTCGCAACAAAGGAGCCTTGGAGGCTGGGCATCCGCAAGGGAGCATACGAGGCCCTAGTCGCCACCGGCAAAGAGGCATTTGTAAAGCTTAGAGAGGCGGCAGGCGCATACGGCGAACTGCTGGATCTGCTGAAGGCCCAGAAGTGGATCTACATAAAGCTGGCTACAGATGACGGCTTTAGGGCCGCCGCCAAGCAGAATAAGAAGGGCATAACTGTGGGAGGCATTGTGATGTATCTGCGTCTCGTCAGCGGCAGAGGCGGCTCGCTTCAGGCCGAGCACTACACCCACGATGCCAAGAAGGCGCTGAAGGTCGCCAAGATACTTGAGTCGGCTGGACTTAGGCCGAACATTGTGAAATCCGGTCCCAACTACGTAGTGTACATCGCCACGGCCGATCTCTTGAGGTTGGCAGAGCAAGACGGCGAAATAAGAAGGGCCGTAGCGCTGTACCTCGCCGAAAAGGCGGAAAACGGCACGCCGAGGCAGAGGGAGATCGCTAGGAAACTCCTGCAAAGACACCCTCTTTTTCTATCCTCTTAATCGCCTTCCGTCTTCTCAACATCGCCATGCGTTAATCAACGCCGAACTTGACCGATATGTGGAACCGCAGAACCAACGACAACCAATATGCGGAATCAATGTTTAGTCGGATTACGCCGAAGACAGCCAGAAAACTCATGGATCGGCCCGCCGGGATTTGTGGGCGGGTTTCCCCTGAACCCGGGACCGCCCGTTACAGGCCCCGGGGTTTTACCTGGCTGTCCCCCGGGTGGCTGTCTACAGCCGGGCGCTCTCGACCGCTGAGCTACGGGCCGCTCTAGATATGGAGAGAAACGGAGATTTAAAATCTTTTCTCTTAAGCAATCCCGCCGGGCTAGAACCTTTTGAATGCTGAGTCATACTCTGCTCAACTACGTACGGCGTCGGCCCAGTTGAGGAGGCCTCGGGGTTAAGCGGCCTGGGGCTTGAATGCCTACGTTGCGCCTATGCGGGCTGGTGGTGAATAAACCGAGGTGCGTTATTGCCGATTATGCTACCGCTGTGTCCCTGGCGAGCTCTATCAACAGTCTCTGGATCTCAGAAGGGTAGTCTGGAAGGCGTCTATCCTCTTAGCAAAGTCGTCTATTCTTTTGGTGCTCTCGTCGATTCTCTCCGCTGTAGTTGGACACTACCACGTTTCAATTCTCTATTGGAGATGCCGGAGCACCAACGACGGCCAGCGAGAGAATAGTCACTGGGCGCAGATGCGCTCTTGTCGTGTTGCCCGTCGAGAAGAGACTCTGAGGCGGGGTGCGGAGATCTGGGAGGGCTGTGCCCGTCGGCGGAGAGATGCCTCGGGCCCGGCGCGCCGGGATCTGGCTCGACGGCGGTTAATAACACTTAGGCTTGTCCTCTCTGTGGAGTCTGGATGCTCAGACCTAGAGGGTTCCTGGTATTGACTGTAGATGTGTCTAATGGGGGGACTGCAAATCTGCCTGCATTGATAAGCACAGCTTCGTGATTGTGGAGAATATAGGGTCGTGAAGTGTTATATAGACAAATTATCCGGGGATATATGCCGGAGAGGTTGAGGGTTGACCTGCCTCTGGAGGAGTTGCCGGATAGGTGGTACAACATTTTGGCTGATCTGCCGGAGCCGCTTCCGCCGCCTCATGATCCTGACGACGGGAGGAGGTTGGAGCTCCTTAGGCGGGTGGTGCCTTCGGAGCCGTTGAGGTTGGAGTTCTCGACTGAGAGGTATGTCAAGATCCCTGAGGAGGTGTGGGAGAGGTATGTCCAGGTGGGTAGACCGACGCCTCTGATAAGGGCGAAGAGGCTTGAGGAGTATCTTGACGCGCCGGTGAGGATTTACCTCAAGATGGAGGGCTATATGTACACGGGGAGCCACAAGGTGAACTCAGCCCTGGCCTGGGTCTACTACGCCTTGAGGGATGGGGCTAAGTTCGTCACGACTGAGACGGGGGCTGGGCAGTGGGGGTCGGCTGTGTCTCTTGCGGCGGCTCTCTTCAGGGTTAAGGCTCATGTGTTCATGGTGAGGGCGTCTTACTACGCCAAGCCTCTACGCCGCTTTCTCATGCAGATGTACGGTGCGGAGGTGCACCCAAGCCCCAGCGAGCTGACTGACTTCGGGAGGAGGTTGCTGTCCGAGAGTCCGAACCACCCGGGCTCTCTCGGCGTCGCCATCACAGAGGCGGCGGAATACGCCTTGAAGCACGGCGGGAAGTACGTGGTGGGTAGCGTGATAAACTCAGACATAATGTTCAAGACGGTGGCTGGGCTTGAGGCGAAGAGGCAACTGGAGCTTATAGGGGAGGAGCCCGACGTGTTCATAGGGGCTGTCGGCGGCGGGTCCAACTGGGGAGGCGCCTTCTATCCCTTCATAGGCGACGAGCTGAGGTCGGGGAAGGTCAGGCGTAGGTACATAGCCGTCGGCGCTCTGGAGGTGCCCAAGGTAACCAGGGGGGTTTATAGATACGACGACCCGGACTCCGGCAGGCTGTTGCCGCAACTCAAGATGTACACCATAGGGGCCGACTTCGTGCCGCCTCCCATATATGCAGGCGGCTTGAGGTACCACGGCGTGGCCCCCACACTCTCTTACCTCATGCACAAGGGCTGGGTCGAGGGCAGAGACTACGACCAGGAGACGGTCTTCAAGATGGCGCAGCTGTTCACCCAGCTCGAGGGCTACGTGCCGGCCCCAGAAACCGCCCACGTCCTCCCAGCAGTTAAGGAGGTGGCAGAGGAGGCCAAGAAGACCGGCGAAAGAAAGGTCGTGCTGATAAGCTTCAGCGGACACGGCCTGCTAGACCTGGCCAACTTCGCCGACGTGCTGGGGTTCGCCAAAGGCTAAGCCGCAGAAAGGCGAAGCCGACCAGCGGCGGGCCCACGCGGGCCTTCAAGCTCTGGTCGTACCCTATTTCGAGAGGCGGCTTCTCCTCGGCGTAACCCTGGGCATCGTAGGCGCCGACCTCTCGCCGGGCCGCGTGGCGGCCTTCATAGAGACGGCGGGTCTCGTCGACGACCCGACGGGCGAGGGCATATACTACGCGGCGGCCCCGGCCGCGCAGGCCACCTACGTGGAAGTCTGAGGCAGGCCGGCGGAGGCGGCTGAGATGTACGCCGAGCTGGCGCGGCCCTACGTCGAGGAGGTCAAGAGGAGCAGATGGGGGGCAGGTTGCTGGGGCGTTTCGGCTCCATAAACAACTCGTGAGGCTCCTTAGGCGCAGGCTCCGAGGAATCGGGTCTTGGCTAGAGCCAACATAAACGTTCTCGACGCAGTCAGATGCGTGGATAATTGAGGGAGTTGGTGAGCGCGTCAAGGCTTTGATTAAGGATGAGATATGTGCTCGCAACCAAGCATCTAAACGCCGATGCAACAGGCTCTTGCTACCCAACACCGTTCCTGAATCTTGCTGGTGGGGTTCTCACGGTTTTCCCTACGGTTATATGGGTTGCCTATAACTAAGTTCTCTAACCTGGGCACGTAAGCGACTGTAAACACAGTTCTCCGGAAAAGTACAAATTGAGAGAGCTCCTGGGATACTGGGCATAAAAACTTAATTATAACCACCATATGGTTACGTGGATCTTAAGGACGTCAACGAGTGCGTGGAGCTGAAGAAGTTCTGGGTCAAGAACTTCAAGTCGTTAAGAGACGTGACGCTCGAATTCCCAACGAGACTAACTATAATAGTGGGGACGAACGGCTCAGGTAAAACAGCCTTAACGGAAGCATTCGAGCTGTTGACGAGCACCGTGGAGTGGGCCAAGGGAAGAACCACAAACCCATTCCTAAAGTGGTGGGGCTACGACAAAGTAGTATGGAAACACGATGAGAACATCCCAATTATACTCGGTCTGGAACTTGAATATAAAAATACAGAAGAATGCACAGAGAACATATGTGGTCCAATATTAAAACTAGAATACAAAGATAGAAAGCCATCACTCTCTGTAATAATAGATACATGTAAAGCACCTATTAAAATCTTTTATGAAATATACATTACAGGTAAGGGAGGGCGTTTTCAAATCTTGAAAGAGAGCCTTGTGGCTCAAGGTAACGGCTTAGACGTAAGCATTGATACCGATAAGGGGGAATTGACAGCCACCATAAGTAAGGAAGCTTTCGAAGAAATCGCACAGACTTTCAAAAGAGTATTTACAAGAGAAACGCCCAGGATAGCGCTTAAATCTGACTCATTAAGGCTGAGTGTTAAGCTTAGGGCGATCCAAGAGGTTATGCCCCTCATCACAAAAGGTGTATACAGTCTTATGTTTTCTAGAGAAGATATGGCTCACTTAGTAAAAACTATCCAAAAACAAATAACTGTTGAAACGATAACTAAGATAAGTATAGGTTTCGCTGGATACATTATAGACTATATTGAAAGGTATCTATCAAGAACTATTAATACACTACGCAATTTTATAAACAGTATTACCGTCATTAAGGATATTGATTGGAAGGCGATTAGAAGCCCCCAGCCCCTCACTAGGCAGGTTAGGTTGTCGCCAGATGCCTCTAATTTTGTACCGTTTCTCTACACAATCGCCGAGGGGAACATTTCCGAGTCCCTTGTGGAGGCGTTGAGGTACGCGTTAGTCGGCGCTCATGATCTAAGGCTAGGTTTCAGCGTTACTGAGGACGGTAGGGTTTTCTTGAAGCTCGTCGCTGACGGCACTACGTTGACTCCGGCCTCCATACCCAGCGGCGTCCTTAAGACCCTAATCATCGAGTCGCTTCTCAGCAGAGCTGGCGTTATCGTTATTGATGAGTTTGAAAATAGTTTACACCCTGAGCTTCAGCAGTTCTTGATGGACGAGTTTAGGAGCCGCGGCGCCTTCGTAATACTGACCACACACTCCACAGTGCCTCTCGACTATGCCAAAAGCGTGAATGAGGTCGTTGTTCTGAAGCTCGAAGGCGGGGAAACGAAGGCTTACCGGCTTGGGAAGGAGGCTGAAGAGGCGCTTAAGAAACACAAGATGACTTTAAGCGAATTGTTCGACTCTGGCTTACTAGAACCTATCAGCACATAATGAGTATCTATTTCATAATTGATAATAAATATTCAAAAGAATTGATTAAAAAATTAATAAATATTATTAGAGATAATAAATTTGTAGATGTTGGCAAAGTGCACGTCAGCAGGCCTGTGAATGTATGTGGTAATAAAATGGAGAGGTTCATTGAGGAGGGATTGGAGGAGGGTCATTGCGTCATTATTATGGTCGATACTGAGGGGAATAAGCCTGAAGATGTCAAGGCGCGTATTATCAATGAACATCTTAAGGATTTGGGATTTAATCGTGAGAGGGTGAAGATTATTACTGCACATCCATGTCTTGAGGCGTGGCTTGCCGAGCTTCTGAATTTGAATACTAGAGGCGTTAATTGTAGAGATGTAAAGGATATTATAAAACGCCACATAAAGGACTACGAGTCACATCTTCTGCCTGGTCTCATTGAGAGGCATTTAAGAAGTAGGCCTGAGGTGGGTGATCCGCCGTCTTTTCTAATGGAAATCATCGATGCAGTTAGGAGTTGCGTTGCTTAAATAATTCCATATCACGCTCCTACCCCGCTTTGGCACTTCTCACGTTTGGTGACCTCTTCCAAGGTGGATGGTCTGTGGGATGTGATCGGCGGCATAAACCCATGTTACGACAGCCGTGAAGTCGGCGGTAGCTACGCTTCCTCATAGCCGTTGCTGTCTCAAACGCGTGGATCTCCTGAAATTCACTGTGTGATCCCCGCTTGTCGTGTGCCGGCGCTTCACGGTGCGGTTGGGGTTGATGGGTTAGGTGGGGCGTGGGCGCCAGCGTCTGTCCAATCTCAGGCTTCCGACGTATTTTATTATCCACTGGACTAGCTCGTCGTAGGTTTTTGCCCCCTCTCTGGTTAGGCTGACGTAGCCGTCGCCGTCTATTGAGACTAGGCCTTTTTCGATCATCCAGTTTAGGTACTTCTGGAGCTTGTCGTAGGACAGCCCCGAGACCTGGGCTAGGTTGGTCCTCTTCATGGGTCCGTTGTCGATTAGGGCTTTGATGATCCTCGCCAGCACGTAGAGGTTAGGTTTGAAGTTTTCTGTACTCATGGTAGAGCCACCTGACCTCCCAGAGCAACGAGTCGAGGCTCCACAGGGTCTTGAACGTGTCGACCACCTCGCCCCAGGTTTTGGCCAGGGCTATGGTCACCGCCAAAACCACCGAGCCTACCAGCGCCGGGGTGTCTATTGTGTGAAATAGGAGGTTGTTGAGAATCGCGTAGGCAGGCGCTACGAAGATGAACAGGACCGCTATCCACAGGGCCTCGTCTATGATGAGCAGGATTGGGTAGAGCGTCTTAGCCCTGTTGACTCTATACTCCACGTAGTCCCAGTCAAGACTCTCCAGTATTGCCAACACCCCCAGCTCCCCTTCCTTAAGCTTGTCGTCCCAATCTTGGTAAAACCCCTTGACCTCGGCGGCTTTGTCCAACCTGCGCGCCGCATACGCCAGCGGGAAGAAGAACAACACGAGGTATACCAACAACCACATGTTATACAATTGAGGATATGTGGTCCCCCACATGTACCACAAGATGCTGGCGATCCCCAGCGTCGCCACGGCCACGGTTAGCACCACTATGAAGATCTTGCGCAGTTCATCAAGCTGGATGTTGATGCTCTCCACGGTCTCTAACGCGTCCCTAAGCCTCAGCACCTTCTCAGCCACGTCGCTCATCATGCCACAACCACCCAGTACCACGACAGTCTGATCATGGTTCCACCAGATAGGCCGACCACTATCAAGGCTGGGGTTGGGCCGGCCGCGCCGCTGAGAACATCTACCAAATATGTGGCATTACCTAGCGTTGAGGCTGAAAGCGAGCCTAGGTGGATCAGTTTTGCGTCAACGGGTCTCTCTCTGGATAGTTCGAAGGACACCTCGATGACCTTAAACGTTGAGTTGCCAGATATTGAAGGGGGGACTGATTTGTACAAGCTTCCATTAATGTTGAGCCACGTATAAGACCAAAGACCCCGCGAGATGAAGCCGTCGTATCTTAAATCCCTAATTAGGGTTATCTCAATGGGGGGTGGAGATATAAGACCCGTCTCGATCAAGATCTTACTGCCGTTATTAAGAATAACCAGCGCTGAGCCTCTAGCAACCTCGAGTCTCACATCTAATCTATACTTAACGTTTGGCAGAGAATCGATGATCAACGCATAAGCATCGTTCTCATTAAGCAACACGTATTCGAACCCGGGTCGACTTAGGCTATTAGCCCTGATGTTGATATACATATACGTGATTTCAAGTAGTAGTACAAACACCAGCACCACTATGGCAGACCTGGTCAATACACTTCTCCACTTTGCTTTATCTATCCTAATCACGGTTCATCCACTGGCTGGTGTAAAAAACGCTTACTCCCTCCGGGGGAGTCCTCATCGGCCAGCCGCACAGGAGGAGTCCGGCCTTCTGCGCCGATGGCGGGCGCATCTGCACGCGGCGGTAGTCGGCGCCGCAGGTATGTACTCCGCAACTCCTGTTTCAGAGAGGGCTCGGGCTTTTGAAGATGTTGCCGGCGTCTCTACGGCAGCATACGGGGCGTTGTTATCCACACCTCAGCGCGGCGCTCCGCGGGCCGTGGAGGGGGGTTGCGAGTACCACCGATGTGGAATAAGTTTTTAATGTCAGTACGGTGGGTCCCTCGTGTTGGGGGCTGTCAAGTTCAGGGTTGAGCGGCGCGTCGGCGACGCGGAGGTCGTCTGGCGCCGCCTCTCTAGGCTGGAGGACATGCCTAAGTACTGGGGCGGCCACAGGCGGGTCGAGGTGCTCGGCGTCAGCGCGGGCACGTACTCCCTCAGAATAACCTTCGCCTTTCCTGGACCCCTCAACGTGGGGTACGCCGAGGCGGCCGTCGACGAGGCTCGGCGGGAGGTTCTGCTGAACTACGTCAAAGGCCCCTTTAGAGGCGTCGTGAAGAACTACGTAGCCGGCGGCGTCCTCGTCAGCGATTGGGATGTCGCAATCAACGCCTTGTTCATCCCCCTCAAGCCTTGGATATCCTCCCACTTCCGCAAGGGCGCCGAACGCGCCCTCGAAAGGCTCACAAGCCCGTAGCGGCCACCGCCAGGCGCCTCCCTCTCTGGGATGTTGCAAACCGCCTTGGCGAGACCATATAAGGGCTCCCCCGGCCCAGATGAGAGATTGGGGCATCTTGGCGCACCATCCTGGCGGCGGCCCGTACCCGCGGGATTCTCAGTTCTGAAAGCACCTACATCAACCAAAAACCAGCCCAAGGCTTAACCAAAACAGAATGAGGACTCCACCTCCTCAACCCCCTCCCTAGACGTTCACCAAGGGTTAAAATCCTCAATCATGTTTACTTACACTCCACAACACATTAAAAACTTTGTAGACTCAAACTACACAAAGTCTTATAAACCCCAAGCGCCGCGTCCCCCTCCACTGTTACTTAGTCAGGACTGCCAAGCGGCCTATACCGAACAACAAGCCGCATGGACTCCGCCTCAGGTACGGCGCAGAACCCCATCTTGCATGAGGAGTTCTGCAACCCATCGACCCCGGCCCAGCGGATTCCCACCTCCTACGTCTAGTAAATACATGGACCTACTTTGCGGGGGTTCTGGGTACTTGGCGCCGGATTTAACAGTAGTTACGATAACCAGCTGGCGACATCCATTTACATCAGTGGCGTCTCTCCATCCAGCCAAGCGGCGTATATAGGTCGCGTAGGACCTTAGATACTCAAATATAGAGACTCCTCCCTCGGCCCTCGCCGACTATCGTATTACCGATGTTATTGTCATGACCCCTAAATCAATTTCCGGCCATACGATAACGGTCTCCTTAACAAATCCACTACTCCTACTCCTGCCACTTCGCCGCGTCTCGGCGTCGTTTTTAATAGTCTGCCTGATACCGAGAAAGTGGGCAAACGACGCGGCGTTCTTCTTGGGCAGACAAGGTAACCTAGGCTTGATGAGCTTCTCACCACAGCAAAGAGGCAAAAATGGGGATTTCATATGAATTTCGCTTCAAGCTATGCCTTGTCGCATCTATGTGTCCGCCGCTGAACATAGCAAACAGGCTTTTATAATGCCGCCAACTGCCGCCCATGAGTTCAAAAAACACAACGATGTGGGCTATAATAGCCGCAGTGGTTGCGGTGGCCATCGCGGCAGCGTTCTTCGCAATGCAATCAGGTGGGTCCTCGCCCCCAACTACACTGACGCAGACGGTGACTCAAACCACAGTGCAGACAGTTACCCACACAGTCACAGCCACGCAACCTCAGCAGACGGTGACCCAAACCACGGTACAGACAGTTACCCACACCGTCACTGTCACGCAGACTCAGTCTGGCCCCTCCTTGCAGGATTTGATAAAAGCGGCGCCGGGCGGCACGATCTACGGGGCCGGTGCGACTTTCCCGCTTCCGCAGTTGCAGGCCTGGGCCGACGCTTTTAACAAATACACCGGCGGCAAGCTTAGCGTTGACTACCAGGGCGTTGGGTCGGGCGCGGGGCAGACCAACTTCCTGGACAAGAAGGTGGATTTCGCGGGCTCGGACATCCCCATGACCGAGGCCAACTTCCAGAAGGCGAAGGGCAGGTTCTACCAGTTCCCGGAGCTGGCGGGCTCCATCGTGATTGCCTACAACGTGCCCGAGATAGCTTACAAAAAGACGGGGAAGTACTTATATCTGACTGCCGAGGTCATCGCCCTTATCTATATGGGCGACATCAAGCAGTGGTGTGACCCGAGGATCAAGGCGCTTAACCCCGACCTAGCCAACGAGCTTCCGTGCAAGAACATCGTGGTGGTGCACAGAAGCGACGGGTCGGGCACCACGGCTTATTTCACCCTGTGGCTTTCGAAGGCCTACAAGCCGTGGAATCAGACCGTGGGCTGGGGCTTGACGGTGGAGTGGCCGGTGGATAAGCTGGGGACTGGGGTGGGCGGCAAGGGGAACCCCGGCGTGGCTCAACAGGTGGAACAGACACCCTACTCGATCGGTTACATCGAGTATGCCTATTACGTCCTGAACAAGGAGAAGTACGACAGCTTCGGCGGCGCGGCGCTCGTTCGCAACGACAACGACGGCAAGTTCTACAGCGCTGACCCGCAGTACGTCCAGATGGGCTTAGCCGCCGGCCTCAAGCGCTATAGGGAGAAGTACGGCGCTTATCCCGCCCCCGACGCCGACTGGAATGCCGTCATCCAGGAGCTCAGCAACCCGCCTACCGGCTACCCGCTGTCTGCTTTGACCTTCATTTTGGTGTATAAGGACTACACGGCCGAGGGCTACGCTGACGCCGCAGCGAGGGCCGCCAGGTTGAGGGCCTTGCTGACGTGGATACTCACAGAGGGCCAGAAGCAGGTTATCGAGGGCTACGTGCCACTACCTCCGGAGCTCGCCGAGATAGGCCTGAAGGCTGTTCAGTCTATCAAGCCTTAAAACCGTGTTTTTTTCTCTCCACATGCTTGGCGTTGCTTTAATAGTATTCGGCCTTTCCTACCTAGCCGCAGTGGTAACCCTCTTTGCCTTGAGGTTCCGCGTCGGCATGAGGCTGGTTGGGGCTGTCCCCATGGTTCTGCTGGCCTTGATGTTGGGGCTGTTTGGGCTGTACGCCGCTCCGGCCTTCGCCAAATACGGGCCGGGGCTTGTGGTCTCCGCGGAGTGGAACCCCCCGCGTGAGGCCTACGGCCTCCTCCCGGCGCTTCTGGGCACTCTGCTCACCTCGGCTGTGGCCATCGCTATTGCGGTTCCGCTTGCGTTGAGCGCCGCGGTGGCCATCACCGAGTTTCTGCCTGGTCTCCTCAGAGAGGTCGTGGGCTCCCTCATGGATCTGACGGCGGCGATGCCTACTGTTATCTACGGCCTTTGGGGGCTCTTCACCCTGGGGCCTTTCTTGCAGCGGCTGATAAACGGCATCTCGTCCCTGCTGGGCCTCGGCGTGGAGATGCAGGCTCCCGTCTCGCTTCTCACGGCGGGTGTGCTCCTCGGCATCGTCATCACGCCCTACATCGCCGCCATTGTGCGGGAGGGCTACGCCCTCATCCCCAAGGCCATAGAGGAGGCCATATACGCGGTGGGCGCCACGAGGCTGGAGGCAGTCCTCCTTAAGCTCAGGTACGTAAGGGGCTACGTCTTGGGCGGCCTATTCCTCGGTCTCGGCAGGGCGATGGGGGAGACGGTGGCCGTAGCCATGGTGGTGGGAGGCAACTACCTGCATCCCACTCTCAACCTCCTCAGCCCTGGCATAACTATATCTTCCCTCATCGCCCTCCAGTTTCCGGAGTCCTCCGGCTACGCCATCAGCGTCCTCTTCGCCGCGGCTTTCCTCCTGGCGGTCGTCGGGCTGGGTCTAAACGCCGTGGGTGTTTACTTAATACGGCGGTGGGGGGCATGAGGAGGCTCCTCAACCTCGTCGGTATAGGCCTCATAGCGCTTTTGGCCGTAGTTGCCGTTGTGCCCGTCGTCTCGGTGGTCGTCGATATATACATGAAGGGGATCGCCGCCATCGGCCGGCTGGGGGGTCTCTGGACTTTTCTCACAGATATTCCGCCGTCGCCCACTGCGACCACCGGTGGAGTGGGGTCCCAGATAGTCGGCACGCTCTTCATGACGGCTTTGGGCGCCGCTCTAGGCATCTTGATCGGCTTCCCTGTGGGCGTCTATATCGGTGAATATAAGCGAGAGGCGCTGGCCCATCTGTCTCGCGGCGTCGTGCAGACGCTCGTGGAGTTCCCTACGTTGGCAGTCGGGCTCTTCGTGGCGTCTCTCTTCTGGCTCATGAGGACGGAGGTGAACCAGATTGTGGCGCCGGTGTCTGAGAAGCTGGCGGCGGCGCTGGGGGACTGGGTCACTTACTTCGTGGGGGAGCTGGGGCCCTACAACGCCTATATCGGCGCCGCGGCTCTGGGCCTTGTGATGATGCCCTACGTGGCGTTGTTCACGGCCACCTCCTACGCCTCCATAGTCCAGCCGCTGAGGGAGGCGGCCTACTCAATATCCAGCTCCGAGTTCGGCGCGGTTTTTGTGGTGCTACGGAAGGTGGTCTGGCGGGCGGTCCTCACCTCCTTCCTCCTAGGCACGGCCAAGATCGCGGGCGAGACGGCGCCCCTCCTCTTAACGGCCTTCGGCAACAGGTACTACGCGCCGTTTACGGGACAGACAGGCGCTGTATCTTTGTGGATCTACAGCGCCGCTC
>Ga0080004_1091009_pt1 | contig 16313 bp, 16 predicted proteins | sample WasSprMetagenome_FD_69207 | JGI IMG/M metagenome (GOLD analysis project Ga0080004, IMG submission 69207) | Sulfidic aquatic microbial communities from Washburn Spring, Yellowstone National Park, USA - WS (SPADES assembly) (version 2) | ecosystem: Environmental > Aquatic > Thermal springs > Hot... | reverse complement strand
CCTCCACATCGTACTGTGCCGGCACCCTCTTTGCCTTCAAGTATTCCATCATCTCCCTTACGCTTACGCCGGCTTCCATAGCCGCCCTTTCCAGGGTTACCGAGCCATCAGCGTAAAGCCTAGCCGCATACTCCTTCTTCCATTTTAGCCGCAGCCCTATAAAGCAACTTTCCAAGCACCGTTGAGCGGTCTGCCTGCTCCACGCTCTCTATCTTCTTTATATCTGATGCCAAATGCTTCAGGCAACCTTGCAGCGACCATCTCCCCCTTCATCCTTCTAATAACTTCGGTTATCACGTCTGTAGATGCCCACATCACCCTTGATAGTTTGGCCAAGTCCTCGACCAGCTCATCGTAGCCTATGAGGTTTTTATGAAGGCCTCGTATAAGACCATGACTGTGCCCTTCAGCTCTAAATCCCAGCTCTTTGCTAAGGCTTTGGCTTCTCTATTATCCAAGATGATTAGGATCTTCTTATCTCTCGCGATGGTTAATCGTACGATTTCCCTCCTTTGGGTAAATGTAAGATTTTGTGCTGCTTTTTGGAATTTGCGTTACTTTTCTAGTAAAAGCAACACTTATATCATTATTGCGCCCCATCTATTGTAGGCGATGGTATGGCTATCGTTGAGGTGGGACCTAAATATCGTGTGACAATTGCCCGTAATGTGCGGAGAAGGACTCCCTTGAAGGTTGGACAGAAGGTTTACTTGTTGGCTAGGCCGCCCTACATAGTTTTAATTCCAATTCCCGAGAATGTTGATGAAGCCCTCGCGGGGCTTCTAGGCGACATAACCTTTAGCAGGGAAGAGCGGGAAAGGGCTGAGGAGCAGCTTTTAAAGGAAGCCTCTTAAATTCTGATAAACAATAGATATAGGATTAACGATTTTCCTCCAATTTTGGCTGTAAGAGAAACTTTTCAGATATCTACCCGATCTTAAAAAAGGAGGCTCTATAAGTCTTAAATGGGGGATGGGTTTTGAACTTTAGAATGATATTTTGATTAGGTGATGTTTAGGTGGGTTTTGCCCTGGATGGTTCTCGAAGCGTGCTCGAGTCCGAGGTTTTGAAGGGTTTGCCTCCGGAGTATGAGGGGGATCTGACCGATAGGATCGAGGAGGCTTTAAGGTCTAGGGGCAGGGAGCTGGTCGTCTTCTTAGAGGATGATTCCACCGGGGTTCAGGAGTCCCATGACGTATATCTGGTTACGGATCTCTCTCGGGAAGGCGTCTATTCGGGTGTGAGAGCTGCACGTAATGCGGGTCATAGGCTGGTGTTCATACTCACCAATTCCAGGGTTTTAGGTTCCGAGGAGGCTGAGGGGCTTAATAGACGTTTAACGTCCATTCTATTGGATGCGTCTCGCGACGAGGATCTCACTTTCAGGTTTGGAAGCCGGAGCGACTCGACCCTGAGGGGACATTTCCCCCTTGAACCCTTAGCCGTGAAGGAGACGCTGGAAGCCGCCGGGATTAGGGTGGATGGAATCCTCGTCTCATACGCCTTCCTCACGGAGATGAGCAGGATAACCCTTAACGGTATCCATTGGCTGAGGGAGAGGAGGAGCGACGGATCCCACTGGTACACCCCTGTCCACCTCACAGGCTTCGCCTCAGACAGAAGGTTCGGGTATCCCACGTCGAACCTTAGGGAGTATGTAAAGTATAAGTTCGAGCATTCCGGCCTCCACGTCGGAGATGACAACATCCATCATATAAGTATAGGGAGGGTGAGGGAGGGACCTGAAGCGGTTAGAGATGAGATCCTCAAGGTTAAGGGGAGGAACGACGGCCTAAATTTTATCATACCGGATATCGTATCTAGGAGGGACCTTCAAGTCCTGGTCCTAGCCGTCTTAATGGCTGAGGATGAGGGTTTAAACCTGATCTACCGGACCGCCGCCTCCTTCCCCCCGGCTAGAGTGAACATGCCTGAAAGCCCAATATTAGATGCAAACGACTTGAGGCTAGGGGGAGCGAGGGGAAGCATCCTATGCCTCTGGGGATCCTTTGTAGACCTTTCCAACCGGCAGTTAAGGGCGGTCTTGGATAGGGTTCCCGACCTTGTAGCGGTGGAATTCGATGTTAGGAGGGTCCTCGGGGGAGAAGCTGAAGAGGCTATATCCAAGGCTGTGAACGAGGTTGAAGAGGGCCTTAGAAAGGGGAGGCCCGTAATAGTATACACGATCCCTAGGGAGGAGTATCCTCCTGAAATGATCCCTGAAAAGGTGAGGGCTGAGAATCAACAGAAGATCGCGTCAGCCCTACAGGAGGTTTACAACCGCCTAAAGGACACCCCTAGAGTAGTATTGTTTAAGGGGGGTGTGACTTCAAGCCTAGGCCTCTTCAACTCGGCTAGGAAGGTCCTAGTGATGGGTCGGATATCCCCTGGGATACCCATCGTAAAGATCCAGCCTGAAGACAATATAAGGTGCCCAGGCAGGGAAACCCTAATGATATTAGGTCCGGGAAACGTGGGAGTAGAAGATACATACGTGAAGATCCTGGAAAAACTTGGGGTAAACCTGGGATAAAGGAATTTATCCATCGGAAATGTGAACGAGGTTCTCCATTTAAAGGTTCATATTTCGTTCATGATAGAATTAAACAATGGATCTATCTTTTGGAGGGTTTGGAGTGGAGATTGGAAGGGTGGCCTGCGTAGGGGTTGGGACTATAGGCCATGGTTGGGCAACCCTGTTCGCTATGAAGGGTTTAGAGGTGAACCTATACGATGTGGAGCCGTCTAAGCTTGAGTGGGCTTTGCGTAGGATCGAGGCCAACTTGGAGTTCCTCGCCTCTAGGGACTATATTGAGAGTGGGACGGTTTCAAGGGCTTTGGGGAAACTTAAGTCTTTTAAAAGCCTTGAAGAGGCCGTTAGGGATGTAGAGTATATTCAGGAGTCGGCTTATGAAAGCTACTCCGTTAAGAGGGGGCTTTTCCGGAGGATAGATGGCGTCGCCCCTAGGAGCGCTATAATCGCTACGAGCTCTTCAGGCTTACTAATGTCGGAGATACAGAAGGCCACCTCCAATCCGGATAGGTGCATAGTCGTCCATCCCTGGAACCCTCCTCATCTAATCCCTTTAGTGGAGCTCGTCCCAGGGGATATGACCTCTGAAGAAACCGTTAAGAGGGCCTATTCGTTTATGGAGCGGCTCGGCAAAGTCCCCGTAGTGTTAAGGAAGGAGGTTCCGGGCTATATTGGGAATAGGCTTCAGGTCGCGGTTTGGAGGGAGGCTTTAGACCTCGTCGATAGGGGTGTAGCCAGCCTCGAGGACGTGGAGAAGGCCTTATATGCGGGTCCTGGAATAAGATGGGCCTTCATGGGCTCCAATTTGACGCTCCACCTAGGCGGAGGAGAGGGAGGATTAAAGTATCTAATTGAGCATTTAGGCGGGAAATACTCGGAATACTGGAGGGACATGGCTAAATGGACCTCCATACCCGACTCAGCCGCGGAGAAAGCCGTAGAAGGGATCAAGGAGATGGAACTGGTCAAATCCAAGAGTTTCCAGGAGCTCATCGAATGGAGAGACGAGAAGCTCATAGCCCTACTGAAACTCCTATACAAATGACGGTTAAAGTAACATTAACGCTCCAAAGGCCTTCTTCTAGGCATGGGGGGAGGGGGGAGATGGGAGAGGGAGGCCTATGCTATCAGGGGCTCCAGGCCCGTCGAGGCCAGGCTGAGGCACGGAGCGTGGAGGGGCTGAGGACGAGCCTCATCGATGGGATAGAGATCCCCTAAAGCCCCCTAAGGATGGACCGTGATCCCCGATCCCGATTTCATTTCTGACCCCGATCACCCGTGTTCCCATCGCTGAGTCGGCGGGGGTCTCCGGTTTCGCCGGGGGTTTGGCCGTAACCTTTTTCTACTCTTCAGGATCCTATTATTTCCGCCTGCCTGATGGGGGAGCTTTGCTTGAGCGAGGAGGAATGGGAGGAAGAGGACTGGGAGGAAGAGGAGATCGAGGAGGAGGAGTGGTAGACGGGCCAGGGGTCTCCTCAAGGCTTAATCCCCCTATTTATTTATATAGGAGTTGTCTCTCCAACCCGGGGATAAACGGTAGACAGGATAGGACAGGGTGGGATGGTTAGGTTAGGGTTCTAGTCCCGATGGATTCCTTTCCTATTGGACCGGGCTTTCAGGTGAGGTTTTATGGGTAGGGTTGCGGTGGTGGACGCGGATCGTTGTAAGCCTAAGGATTGTACGAGGCCCTGTATCAGCTTCTGCCCCATGGTGAGGGGGAGGGTTGAAGCGATAAGGATGGATGAGGAGAGGGGTCTCCCCGTTATAGTGGAGGAGCTCTGCTCGGGATGCGGCATATGCGTTAAGAAGTGTCCCTTCCACGCCTTGAAGGTTTTAAATGTGCCGGAGGAGTTGGAGGGGGAGTGCGTCCACCGCTACGGCCCCAACTCCTTCAAGCTTTACAGGTTGCCTATACCGAGGAGGGGCCTCATAACCGGCCTGATAGGGAAGAACGGCATTGGGAAGACGACGGCCCTCCGAATATTATCCGGGGAGGTTAAGCCTAACCTTGGGGAGTGGTCTTCACCCCCGTCCTGGGATGAGGTGATAAGGAGGTTCAGGGGATCTCTCCTCCAGAATTATTTTAGGGATCTCAGCATGGGAAGGCTGAGGATCATTGTGAAGCCTCAGAACCTCCTCGACCTCTTCCCGGACATGGATTTGAAGGCCTCGGACCTCATGGAAGACGGAGGAGAGGTGGGGGAGGCATCGGATTCCAAAGGGGTCATCGAGGCTTTGGACGCCGCGGACCTTATGGGGAAGAGGCTGTCGACGCTCAGCGGCGGCGAGCTTCAAAGGGTGGCCTTAGCCTTGACGATAAGCCGGGAGGGCGACGTATACATATTCGATGAGCCTTCAAGCCACCTCGACGTCTATCAGAGGATCAGGGCGTCGAAGGCGGTGAGGAGCCTCGTTGAAAAAGGGAAGACCGTGATATTATCCGAGCATGACCTCGTCATGCTGGACTACCTCTCGGATCAGGTATGCCTCTTATATGGGGAACCCGGCGTCTACGGGATCGTCTCCCACGTCCACGGTGCAAGGCAGGGCGTCAACGTCTACCTCGACGGATATATACCCGATGAGAATGTGAGGTTCAGGAGGGAAGCGATAAAGTTCCAGGCCGCCTCAATGAGGATGAGGGATAAACCCTTAGGGATCTCATGGCCTGAGATGGAGTTCTCCTACAACGGGGAAGGTTTCACGCTTAGGGTCCACGCCGGGGACGCGAGGTCCGGCGAGGTCATAGCCGTCTTGGGGCCGAACGGGATAGGGAAGACCACATTCATAAAGTTGATCGCGGGCCTCCTCCCATGTAGGGGGGTTAGGCCGCCGACCGAAGGCTACAGGGTCTCATATAAGCCCCAGCAGATATACTCGAGGTTCGAGGGGACGGCGGGGGAGCTCCTCAGCCGCGTCGAGGTGGCGCCGAGCCTCAGGGATGTAGCCGAGGAGAGGGTTATAGGGCCATTAGGGTTATCCCATCTCCTCGATAAGAGGGTGGACCGGTTGAGCGGCGGCGAACTCCAGAAGATAGCGGTGGCCGCCTGCATACTCCGGGACGCGGACATCTACCTCATCGACGAGCCCAGCGCATACCTGGACGTGGAGGAGAGGCTCACCGCCTCAAGGGTGATAAGGGAGATAGTCGAGGAGAGGAAGGGATACGCCTTCGTCGTCGAACATGACCTCACGGCGGCCCACCTCCTAGCCGACGCCGTCATGATATTCCAGGGCGTACCCGGCGTAAAGGGCGAGGCGAACCCCCCTACCACATTCGGCGAGGGCGTGAACACGTTCCTGAAGGAACTGGACGTAACCTTCAGGAGGGACCCTGAGACGGGCCGCCTGAGAGCTAACAAGCCGGGAAGCAGGATAGACCGGATCCAAAGGGAAAAGGGAGAATACTACGCCGCGACAGTCCCGCAGAGCGGCTAAAGGGACAAGCCAAACCTGAAGGGGAAGCCGGCGAGTTGAACCCGTGGAGGAGCCGCGCCGCGGAGAGAAAGTTCTGGGATATGATCTGGTTCCTCGAGTTCATGCCCAAGTCCATCCGGAGGAGATCGCGGAGGAGGCTGGGCGAGATCATATGGCGGGGATGGATCGACGTCGACGGGGACAGCGAGAAAGTCCACATCACGGTCAGGAGGGATGGGAGGCTCCCAAAAGGGGGATACCGACTATACGCCCAGGGAAAATACCTCGGAGAAAGCTTCACGGTGGAAGACCGGGGCCTCGGCCTCGAACCCCTCAAGGAACTCGTAAAGGAACAGCTCAGGAAGAAAAGGGAGGAGAAGCAGGGCCGATCCACGGGGACATGAAGGAGGGCCTCCAATAAGGAGGATGCATTTATGGGATTTAGGCTTGGGCTTTCTCGCCGGAGTAGATGCCGCCAGATTAAATTTTATCCCATCGGTATCGGGTTAAGGACCCTAAGCCTTCAAGGATCCCGAAGCCAAGCATGGGTTCTGGGGAATCCATTATGGATGTTTGAAAACATCAAAAAGGAGAACTTTATAAATCTCTTGCCTAGAAATATCCTTAGAGTGAGTAGAAGTGGATTTAACCGTTACCGAAGAACAGTTAAAATTAGTGCTGGATAAGCTGGACCTGATTAGGATCGAACTTTTAAAGCTCAGAGCTATACTCCTGCCCGAGGAGGAGTTGAGTGAAGAAGAGAAGAAAGAATTAGCGGAGGCGAAAAGGGAAATAGGTGAAGGCCTCAGTATAAGCCTCGAAGATTTGATTAGAGGAACTAGAGGCTCAGGCTGAAGCTGTATCATAAAATTAAGCAGTAGTAGAATGGATAGAGGAAATATAATTAGAGAACAAGGAAACTTGTTATTTTCATATATTCAAAAGGATAAATAAAATCTAATCATTAGTAGACGCAGTTTTGTAAAGTATGTTGCTACTGCTATTGCTGCGATTGGAGCTGCTGCGGGGGTTTATCACAGCGGGATGACGACACGAAGAAGCATTCACTTCACAGCCTCACACTACTATACGGACTATTTAGGGAAGAGTTTGAGGCCGAGGCCTTCTAGGGGCTTGAAGTGTTTCAGGTCTAGTGTGTAAAGGCTTGCTCCGCTGTTGAAGGCTACGGCGGCTATCATGGCATCTATCATGCGTATGGGGGTTCCCATCTTCTCCGCCTCTAACTCTATCTCGGCGGATAGAATGGCGTCCCTCCTCGTGAAGTCTACCACGGGGAGAAGCAGGGCCTCCCTTACAGGCCTAGCGTATTTATAGAGGCCGTACAACACCTCATGGAGGCTTATGGCCGTTATGCTTATGTCCTCCCGCTTCTAAGGATCCCGTCTAGGATCTCGATGAGGACGTCTATATCCAATATTATCATAGTCTACGCTCAGCCCTTAGGGCATTGATCTCCGAGAGCATTCTCTCCCTGTCCGTGAACTCTACGCAGCCCCTAACCCTCTTCAGGGTTTCTAATGGACTCATGCCCTCCACAAGCCTTTCAAACAGCTCGCTGAAGCTCTCGTCATCCCTCTTGACCGCCAACAGCTTCCTATAAACTTCATCCATTATAGTTATCGTCTTAACCAGATCCATCATGAGCAACCAGTAAGCTCAGCAGGCCGTCTAATATAGATATATATGGATGTCATGTAAGTGCTGAAAAATTAGGACCCTGCCAATATATTATAAGTAATAATTATATGTTTAGCTGATTTTTAGAGTGGTCGCCTAGGGGATTCAAGGTGAGGACTCCTGATAGGGATTTGAAGCAGCGGAATTGGCATACATTCTCCTTAAGTTGCCTATGCTTATGACGTCGCTGCAGCGTAACCTTTTAATACCTATGTTTATATAGTTCATATGAAAGCAAGTTCACTTTAAATTTTACGATAGGGAGGGTATGTGAATAAAGATCTATCAAAATACACGTTAAGTTTCTCCATAAATGTATGAGATTGGGTGGCTGGAGGAAGTGGTAGTGCTCAGTCTTGAGATTAAAACTCCAATATGGACAGGAGATATTGATACAAGGAGTAATTTACTTCAATCCACTGGATTTTTAGGGTCTATCAGATGGTGGATTGAAGCAATACTCAGAGGTATGGGCAAGTATGCCTGCGATCCCACGGGTAGCACTCGCTGCCCTCGGCAAGGAGACACCCAAAAAATGTATTGTCCTGTTTGTCTTATTTTTGGGGCTAGTGGTATGAGGAGGCTGTTTAGACTGGAAGTGGGCGGTGGAGAAATATTGTTCGATGGCGATGCTATAAAAATTATACCATGTAAAAGAAGGAGAGGATGGTATTTAGGAAGTGGGATCAAAGGTGGTATGAGACTGAAGGTGACATCCCTTGATAAAGATTTCGATGAAAGCCTTGTCTTAATACCACTTATCTTAGCTTCGAAGTGGGGAGGAATTGGAGCGAAAACTCAACATGGATACGGCGTAGTAGAGGTGGAAAATCAGCCAGACTCCGATTTCAATAAATTCAAAGAGGCTCTCGAAAGAATTATCAAGAATAAAATTTCTCGATTAAATCTAGGGGAAAGACATGAGAATGATGGCTCTCTCCCCAACTTGAAAGAAATGTTCTTTGCGAAAGTTCGATTCGAAGCGAATTATAATTGGTGGAGGAACGTTGATGGAATCGCCCTAAGCGGACAGAGAGGTCAAGGATACCGTTATCCAAGTTTTCCAGCCGACAAGTGGATTGAAAGCTGGGCATGCTCAGGTTCTGTCCCTATTGCTCCGGCGATTAAGAACTGGCTGAGGTATGGAAATGGAGCCGTACTATGGAAAACTAAAGACCAAAATCGAGATAGGGAGATAGAAGATTGGTTATTTGGAACTATAAGAGGTGAAAAAAGAGCTTCAAAAGTTAATGTCTCCTGTGCTTATAAAGTTGATGAAAATCTCTGGGAATTTAGAGTCTGGGGATGGATCCCTGGAAATAGCTCACCCTCCGGATTTGACAGAGAGGAATTTCTGGATAAATTGAAGCAAAGTGGCACGAGTTCCATGGGAATCCCGTGGAATAACCTCCTAGGTAATCAGACGAAGAATCATAAACTTTGGGTCTGGCGAGAGTTTAACTCTCTAAGAGATTCTGTACAAAACCAGAATGATATCGGGGATTACCTTCAAAGTCTTTTGAAAAGTTAGGAGAGATAGAAATGAGCTACGACTTCTACGTAACTTTCAGGGTTAAAAGGAAGGAGGATGTAGATAACCTTACTAATGGCTCAGGAAAATATAGAGAGCTTAGCGATGTGCTATCGAGGATACTGCTTTTAAATACTACTTATGGAGTAAATGAAAAATTCTCAGATAGAAGGGGAAGGCCCAACGAAATTGCCCCAGTTGTTTATGCAAGGGTCGGGGAAAGGGGTTATGCAAAAGGTTTAAAATCCCTCATTCATTCAAATGGAAATTATAACGATTATATCGCCTGTAAGCTATCTGAACTTAAATTTCTCGGAATAGATTCACCAGTAGACTCTAATGCGCTCCCAAAAGGAAGCTGGGTCCTTGAATTTCCTGTAACTTTAGAGAAGCCTTTCATTTCGCAAGACGATGTTCCACTTTACATTATCGATAATCCCGCGAGGAAAGATAAAGTTTTTGGTGTGCCTTTCACCTCAGCAATGGCATGGAAGGGAAACCTCAGATGGACGATGATGAAGATTTTCCTTGAACCAGAAGTAAATAATGCGGATGAATTTGCAAAAATCCGTTTTAAACATACATTAATTTTTGGAACGGAGAAGGGATGGGAAGAAGTGCCAAAAGGTTGGACTGAGTATCTAGATACCCTCTGCCCTCAAGCAAAAGGTAAGTATAGGGAATTGCTAAAGGAATTTACTGGAAAAGAAGTAAAAGAAATAAGTGATGCACATCTTAAGGGCATGCTCCATTTTTATCCAACTTTCTGGGATAAAATTGATATGATGGTAATTAATCCTCAAGATAGAAAAACTAAGACTGGAAAAAACCCCATCTACTTTGAAAATGTTCCGACTGGCGCGAACGGCATTTTTAGGCTTGTCTATGTTCCTTTCTACTTTATCAGTAGAGGAGACAATGAACTTAAAAATAGTATTTTCCAGGACATAAAGCATATAGTGAGAGGAGTTAAGGAAATGATGCTCACATATGGATTTTCGGCTAAGAAGACGACCGGTTATGGGAAAATTAAAGATCGATGGGATAGAAATGCAAGTAAATTGGAAATAAAAGATTATATGCCATCACAAAAATTCGGTGATTTTAATGAATTAGAGAATGTTATAGATAGACTGAGTGGAGAATGAAGATGTGCATACTCGAGACACTTGCTGAAAACAAAACTTCAATACTAATTACCGAGATCGGAGCTTATTTACACCTTATAGGGAGGTTTTCTGAAGAGTTTATTTACGCTCAAGCTGAAGAGGCGTCTTCAAAAAAACCGTTTAATTATCAACAGGTATGTAAAGACTCAAATTTCTTTGAAAATACGGGATTAGATAGTTTATTGAAAGATGATGTATGGGGATCCTTAATAAACAATTTCAGAAACGTGGATAATTTAGGGGAGTTATCTTCCAATAGAATAAAGAATTTCTGCGATTTTATTGAGAAACATACATGGACCGATCACCCAAAAGGACTTTGTAAAATTCTTGCCGATGCTCACGGTATTGTTTCTGGAATAGATAAGGCATTAGCGGGAAGGGATGGATCAGGAAAGCAGAGGAAAATATATACTTTCAGGGCTACAGCTTTCGGTCATGAAGAGGAAATCGCTTTCCTTGGCTCCACAAGTTTAGATCGGACAGATAGGGAAGGCGTTAAGATGGTAAGGAAAGATCTTTTTGAAAAACTTAAAGAAATTTTGGAAAGTATAAAGAACTCTCGATGTATTACGTACGATAACTACAAAAAATTCGTTGAACTAATCAAAGAATACTTCTCAAAGACAATAGGAGAGACGCGGAGACCGATTAATGAAATCTCTCTTTATGATTACGTCCATGCCGTCGCATCGCTTACGAAATCAAACCTCGCAAAGATGATCATCGATGGTTGGTATGATCCAAAAGGAAAATCTAAATGGAGAATTTTAAAAATAAACATAGATGTCATTGGGCTTCTATCTAAGGGTTTAAAAATCGGTGATGTTCTCGGTTACAGAAACGAGATAGAAGAAACATACGATGAGATAAAGAAAATTTTGGAGTTCGAACATCCATTAGGAAACGAGGTGTATAGAGATTCCACAGGTATTTACTTCTCTTGTCCTAGCCTCGGTGATGTAAATAGATTAAAACTAGAGGTAATTGACAAATTAAGAGACTTAAACAAGCTTGATTTCGACTTACAAATCGGAATCTCTAATGAAAGCAGGAGCATGGTCATACTGGCAAGTGAAAGAGAAGAGTCTTCGAGGAGGATATCCTATCCTCACGTAGGTTATATAGAGAATTTAGATGAGGAGTTCAAACAATCTCAAGCCTCTGGTGGTGAAGACGTCTGCCCAGTTTGCAGGATCAGGCTGAAGCCTGAAAGCAGCGACAGATGCGAAAGATGCAAAGACAGATATGAAAAACGAGCTAGGAAATGGTTGAACGAGGTTGAGAACTTTAGGGAGACGATATGGGTTGATGAGGTAGCGGATAAAAATGATCGTGTTGCGTTAGTCGTTGGTAAGTTTGACTTAAGAAAGTGGCTTTCTGGAGAATTTGTAGACACCTTCGCCTCACAAACTTTTGTTGATTGGAAAAGAGGAAATCAGAAGATATGCCAGAAACTTTCGATATCTGAGATCGATGATATAGAGAGGCAGTTTGAGATAATGTTTAATGATCCGGAAAATCTTAACAATGATCAGAAAAGTCTTTGTAAAACATTTATTAAAATAGATAATATCAAGAATTTCAATGACTTTTGGATGCCCATTGCTGAAAGGGATGCCACCGGAGAAGCTTTAACGCTCACGGACAATTCAAAAAAAGCAAAACATCTAATCAAGCTGCTATTCAGGAAACACCCCTCTTTCAGCCGCATTTATCGTATCTGGGAGACAACGAATAAATTTATTAACGAAACAGTTTATGGAAAAGTCTTGAAGCGATATAGTTGGGGTTCGGGATACAGGACCCGACGCATCCAATTTAAAATAGAGCCAAATCCAAACATACAAGAAGGTTCGAGCTGCGATGCAGAAGTTGAAGGGATAAGATTTAGCCCAGTTTGTATTAATAAAAACAATGGTATTTTTGTAAGTACGATAAACCTTGAAATATTGGAGAGATTCGGCAAAAGTATCGATGAGATAGCGGTTTTCCTCGACGGAAAGGAGATAAGAATGAAATGTGAAGGAGAGAAGTGGAGAAAAGCTAGAATAATTGAATTAAAACTGGCAGAAGATAAATATCAGAATTATCTCCCCTATGTAAGAATCTACGATTTCCCTGACCTGTTTATGGTGCTTGTGCCTGCTTATGAGGCGCTAGATATTGCTGAAGAAATTATAAATGAATATGGAATACAGCTTTCAAAGGTGCGAGAAAGGTTGCCTTTCCACATCGGCATAATAGCCTTTCATAGAAAAACTCCACTCTATGTAGTAATAGATGCTGCAAGGAGATTGATGGAAGCATTTGAGAAGAACACGAATACTATCGAAGCAAGGGTAATTTCAATTAAAGATGAAAAGCCTGGGATGAGCAAAGAACTAAAAGTTGAGGCACAACCTTATTCCTCCATTCCATTTAAATGGAAGATAGATTATTCAACGGGCGACCCTGAGCGGGAAGATTTATGGCATCCATATATTAGGATCATCGGCAATCCTAACAGAACGCTCTCCTTCGATTACACAGGAAGAGGAGATTACGTTATACATATAAAAGAAGTACAGGAAGGTGACCGGATCAAATTCGAACCATCATATTTTAAACTATTTTACTTAGAAAGCCTTGGAGACCGATTCAAAGCTAGTGAATATTTAAATCCCCTTGACGATATTCATCGCATTAAGGGACTCTGGAAGAAGATAGAAGAGAAGTTGGAATCGAAAATTTGGAGTTTATCTCAAATTTACGCCTTCTGGGAAGATATAGAAAAGAGGAGAGATTATAATTACGATGATTTTGAAAGATTTATGAAGTCTGATCTAGTAAATATTTTAAAGATCTCACCAAAGAAAAGTGAAGCAAATAATAAGTTATTTGAAGAATTTTTACAGGCGGTAAAGGATAAGTTGCTCGAGACCACTCTTCACTGGAACCTACAGGTTAGAAAGATAAAATTAAGGGGAAAATAAATGAGTGAAAATTTGTATGAACTGAAAAAATATTATGCGATAGCCCTGGACCCGATACACGTTGGGGCTGGTGCCGCGAGGCTTGGCAGGGTTGAATTGCCGGTAATCAGGGAATCCGGAACAAATGTTCCCAAGATTCCCGGCACAAGCTTAAGCGGTCCGGCAAGGACGTTTACCGCCATGCTGACCAACAAATACAGATGGAAAGACAGCGATGGTAAGGAGTATTGGTGCGCTGGTAGAGGAGGGGAGGGAGGAGAAAAACACTGTGGAAAAGTTGATCCGGCTTGTCCCGTATGCGTTCCTTATGGTTTCTCAAAAGGGACAGGGAGGAGTATGCAGGGGTTAGCTCAATTTTTTGACGCCCATATTCTCCTCTTCCCGGTTGCATCAATGATAGGCCCAATATGGGTAGCCTCTCCTTCATCACTGGAAGATTTGGGATTAAAAAGCGATTTTGAAGCCCCAAACGATGGATTTCATCCCTTAGGATCCATGATTCAAGAAAGGCAGATGTTGAACTTCGGCTGGCTTATGTTAAATAAGGGAGATGGAAAAGGAGATATAAATGCTCTTCAAATACCTGAAGAAGTTAAACAGAGGGCAGTGCTCGTATCCGATAAACTCTTTTCATTCATCATAAATAGTAACCTTGAAATAAGGACCTCTATCAGTATTGATCCAGCAACGGGAGCTGCAGAAGAAGGCGCTCTCTTCACCTATGAAGCGATTCCAAGAGGAACAGTGTTTAGATTCGATGTGGCTTACAATTCTGGTAAGTATTTCAGGATCGGTGATAAACCGCTTAAAACTGAAGATGGCAGAGATATAGGAACTCAATGGGTGAAGACCCAGGTGGAGAAGGGGCTAAAACTCTTTGAAACCCTCGGAATCGGTGGGATGGGAACAAGGGGGATGGGAAGGCTAAAGATTTTAAACCTCGAAGAGAGGGACCGTTGAAATGGAAAACTTAGATCAGATTTGTGCAGAATATGGGAATAAGTTTGCAAAAGATAAAGAAGAACCAAAAGTTGTCGAAGCCCTCATCAACAAGGCTCTGAGTGTTTTGCAGGAACAGGGATTATATGCCTTCGGGTTATTTTGCAGGTCAAGGAAGGATAAGGAGAAATCGGTCGCTGAAATCGCTGAAAAAATAGAGAATCTCACAAAAGAGCTGTTAGGAAATAAACTGAAACTCATTGGCGACGGAGACCTTCTTGAGGAAATCAGGAAAAGTGGAGGACTCGCATCAAGGCTGGATGATTTAATGTTTGCAATTCAAGTGCTTGAAAGGTCGTTAATCTACGCCAAATTTCATGCCAAAGCAATGAAGGAATCCCGATGAAGAATAAAATGAGCTGGCATCTCCATTCGTTAACTTTCAGGCTTAAATCTCCTTTACATATAGGCTCTCATAAGGTTATGCATCTTTCTAGGACGAGAGCTTACGTTCCAGCAAGGCCCCTCTGGGGAGCATTAACTTCAAAACTCACCTGCCAACTAGCTATGACTGATTATGAAAAGATGGGAGAATTTTTGAAGAAGACTATGATATTCGGATATTTTTATCTTTCAGATGGAAACGAAGTTTTCATTCCCCAATATACCAAAGAAGGATTGAAGTTTGGGAGTCTGTCGCAAATCGAATTTGAAAAGAGATATATAAGCTCTTTAGCATCTACAGCTATTGAATCAAATTCATTTACAGCAGAGGAGGGTACTTTACATGAAGTTGAATTTGTCAGCCCTTACAGCATAAATGATGGAAAACCTGTTTTTCTTAGGGGATTGCTGTGGGTATCAGGATTTCAAGGACTTGGTCTCTCCATTACATTTGAAGATGACGATTTTTCCATTTCATACTATAATAAGCGGGTAAAATTTTCTGAATCATTAGATGCTTTACAACTTGGCGGTGAGAGGAAATATGGATTCGGGTTGTTAAAAATAGAGGGGAAGCCTAAAAAGGAAGATGTGAACGACCTGAAGAATTTAGGATTTTTTGGAGAATGGGAGGAAAAAGGAAGTGAAATCCTATTGAAAATTAAGAAAGGGGATCCGGTCTGGTCTCACGTCGAGTATACATCCGATCTAAAAATAAGAGGAGATATAGAAGCCATCGTAGGTAGGGATTGGGATGACATGGGCGCTGGAAGAAAATTGAGCACTCACGGCTTATGCTGGTCTCCTGGTTCGGTTTTGATAGAAGAAGAAGCGTTTAAGATCACGCATGATTTTGGTCTATGGATAAGGGAGAACCCCTAAAGAGGCTGGAGGGCCTCCTCGTCGAAGGTACAGATAATAGAGGCGACATCCGGAAGCCGCGCAGGGTAGCTGATACTGAACTTAGGAAGGCTTAGAGCGACTCGTACTTATAGAAACGAATATCCTATTTGCCATGACATCAGCCCAGGGGTAGACGAAACGCCTACTCGACATGCCCTCAGGAGGAAATATTCCCCAGTATTCTCCTACAAAGCTGAGCCTCATACTGAGATCCAGGGGGCTCTTCATCAGGGGCCTCGTAGCCTTTCTACGACGCCTTCGGCGACTCCCTCAAACATATAGGCCCGACTTTAGTTTCCCACTTCTTCAGAGATTAACTATTAAGCCGTAGACCATGAAGGGGCGCCTAAGCTCTACTCGGTTTAGGCGGATTTCTAGCCTAAATAGACGTAGCTATGGATGCCCTAGCGCCCGTTAATCTTATAGGCGGTATCAGGGTTTAAATCCAAGCTAGGGCTGGTTCATCAGCTTCTAAAGGAGAGAGACTGAGCCAGGCGATCTTCCTCGGCGGGGAGGCTCAGGTTTAGTGGAACGTGGATAGGATGGGGAGGACAGTTTAATGCCCGTGGAAGTTAGCTTAGAGCTCTATGGGGAGAGGCCTGTGGTCATGCCCTCGTATACGGGCTACGTCTCCAGGGGCCTCCTCCTCCATATTTTAAAGGGGGTGGATCCCGGCCTTGCGTCTTCCCTCCACGGGGCGGATA
>Ga0080004_1114080_pt1 | contig 16317 bp, 31 predicted proteins | sample WasSprMetagenome_FD_69207 | JGI IMG/M metagenome (GOLD analysis project Ga0080004, IMG submission 69207) | Sulfidic aquatic microbial communities from Washburn Spring, Yellowstone National Park, USA - WS (SPADES assembly) (version 2) | ecosystem: Environmental > Aquatic > Thermal springs > Hot... | reverse complement strand
ATTTCGAACCACCAAACCTACTCTGTTCTTCAACTTTTTAATGAATTCGTCAATTTTTTCTTGCATATTTTCCCCCCGTAGAAATATATACATACAAATATATAAATATTTCTACATAAAACATTATCATAAATCTATGATAATGTTAAACATTATCATAAAAAAAAATAAAAAAATTATTTTGGAATTGGAATATACTTTACTTTTAACTTTGGGTTGTTTTGTATTTGTACAATTACCTTAAAGTATTTTTTTTGACACTTCCGACAAACTGGAACAAATTCAATATTTCCTTTTTTTTCAGGGTAGATTAATTGTATTCGGTTTATTGGTCTTTTAAGATGTCTCGCTTTACATATAAAGCAATTTACCATTTTTTCACCAATAAACATATAAATAAACAAATATATAAACATTTTTTTCATAATTTTCCAGGAATTTTTCATTTTTTATTTTTTAATTTTCATAAAAAATTTCGGTTTTTATCTAAAAATCGAATAAAAAGACATTAATTAATGTCTTTTTATTCATTTTTTTAAAAAAGAAAAAAAGAGAGGGAGGGGGGCTATAGTACTACTTCTTTAACCACTTTGCAATCTCCTCCAGTAACTCACTACCATGATATTTAACAAATTTTTCTAATGACTCCTTTTGATTATTTTCATTAATTGCATGAAGTAAACCATCAATAAATCTCAAAAATTGATACTCATTAATCAGAGGATGCAATAGGCTATCAATAATTTTATTCACATCTGATTTTGAATAAACTCTCTTCATACAATAAACTTTATTAGATTTACTATAAATAAAATGTTTGGTGGTATAGTGTCTTGTACATATGATAAGTTTATGTTATGTCTTGATAAATACTACAAATTATTAGCAATACTTGATGAGGTAATACGTGCAGATTCTTTTGTAGATATAAGAAATTTTGATAGGGCAAGGTATCATATTGAAAAAGCAGAAATGATACTTGAGATTGCTAAATATGAAATACGTCCAGAGGATTATGGAGAAATAAAGTCAGCATTGTATAGAATGAGAGAAAAAGTGGAAAGAGGAATAGAAATTGAATTATTCAATCCAATTAATGATCTAATGAGAGCTATTACTAGAAAAATCTCTGAATGTATATGCGAAAAGGAATTTAAATAAGTTACTTTTTACATGAAAATCATGTAAAAATAAATTTATGATAAAAAAGTTAAAAACTCATGACTACTATTTTAATAAGTTTGCATAAAGAAATCTTGCTGTATAAGTAATAAAATTTTTATTTTTTATTTCAATATGTTAAATTATGTCTGAGGAAGCGTGGAAAAAAGTAGCATCTAAACTTACGTTTTGTCATGGCACTTCATCAAAGTTTTTGAATAGCATTTTAAAATATGGCATTTTGCCAAGAAAAACTGATGGAATTAGACCTAGCGTATATTCTGGTCATCTCGAGTCTAAACATATTGATTCAGTATATCTATCAAGGTGGGAGGACTCAATTCCTGGATTCTGCCTAATTGCTGCAAGAAATGCTGCTGAAAAATTTGGAGGAGAACCAGTTGTAGTTAATGTAAAGCTTGATCCTGATGACTTTGATAGATTATTAAGAGATGAGGACTCATATCTTGATGACTATAGGGGTTTATACAAACAGGCATGCGAATTCTATAAAGAGACTGGAAAAAGTGCAGCATGCTTTGATAGTGCAATAATTAAAGTATTGAATGAAGCGGTTAAAGAAGGAATATTAAAAGAAGAGGATATATGCAATCCTCCAAAATGGTTTGCTGAAATTGCATGTTTTGGAAGGTTTGCTTTAAAAGACGGAGTTAAACCTAGTAAATTAACTGGAGTAAAAAGAGAAGAAGAAATTATGAAGCTAGTTGAGATGATGCTTAAAGATTAGCTCTTTTTTGTCCTTTCTAACAGTATTGCTATATTCTCATTAATATAGTCTATCTTTCTTAATACTATATTGTTCTGCTCCATTATCTGTGCTAACAGTAAAATAGTTATTACTCTATTTGCCTCTTCTGAATTCATTCCCTTCAGCTTATCATAAATGCTTATTATTATTTTGCTTACTGATGGTGCTGTTGATGTAAGTACATCTACTAGCCAGGAGTCCATCTAATTCACCCCTGTCCAGTCTGCCTTGTCATTCCTCCAATTTTATTTCTAGCATAATCAACTCCTATCGTTGCAAGGAATATTGTAAGCCAAAATATTGCAAGATTAACTATTCCATCTTGAGGTGGGTTCTCTAATGCAATTAGAGAGAATACAAAAGAAGATGATAAGCAAGTCATAAATCCCTGTAAAAACTTTCTTACACTAAACTTTTCATTTGAAGCTAACCATCCTAATAGAGGACTCCATATTCCACCAGCTATTCCTGCAGTTATTGCTAATAATACTATTATACTTTCGCTAACCATAACACCACCATAAAATTATACTTGTTCAATGCTTATTAATTTTTCCAGATAAAGTATATTGCAATAAAAACAATTAAAAAAATGAAAAAGACAAAAATAGAGTATAAAACTAAGTGAATATTATTCATTTAGTTCATGCAAAATATATTTTATGCATTCAATCCATTCTGCAATTCCATCATGTTCACAATCACTAAAAATAATTTTATGACCATTGTGAAGATTAATATCTTTTACAATTTTCTTACAATCAACACAAAATTCTACACTCTTACCTGTAATCTCAAAAATATTGTGAGCTTCTTCAAGTTTTTCTAGTAAATATTTTAGTTTACAAATTTGTCTACCAGATGTTACTTTACATTTTAATTCTACCATATTACCCACCTTCCTACATATTCAAATCCATCAAATGATTTGTGATCTAATAAAATATTTGCTAACTGAGGTTCAAACTCATAAATTTTAAATTTGTTTTGAGGATTAACTAGTAAAATTAAATTCCATGCATGATATCCTAAAAACTTTCCTTTATAGTACAATTCACCAATTACAATTCCACTAGCATTATATTGACAGCATGCAAGTAGAGAAGAAAATAATTTTGCATAATCATCACAATCAAATACTTCAGGACAATAATTTATTTGATTTAATACTTTCCACCACCAAATTAATACACTACCAAAGTTCTTTACTGGTAATGCAGTATAGTAGTTATCAAAGAACCATGAATCATCTGAATTGTAATTTGGTAATAACTCTTTAATCATCTGCTCTAATTGTTGCTGTGTAATAATTTGAAATGAAGTTTCTGCTTCTCCTTTTATTGTTAATTCTATGCTTTTCATTTCAATCAACTAACCATTTGTAAATGATGGGAAATTTGCATTGTTTATATCTGAGAACTTCCCAAGTATTCTCATATTTCTTATCCTTGGAACTCCGTTTGGTCCGCCTCCAAGAGCAAATTTGATTGTTATTTTACTTCCATTGGTGACATTTGGTATATTGATTATTTTGCTTCTGTATTCCGTTCCGTAATCTACATAAAAAATTTCGTTGGTTGTTGACCATATCAAAGTGGAATCAAGATAAACATATACATCTATTGAATTGTTATCTGCTGTAGGATTATACATACCATATTCAAAATAAAGTGCAATTTCTACTGGTGTTGGATAAATGTAGTTAATAGTAATTGATTTTGAGCCAGAAAGACCGCTTACTTCTGCATCATTGGACCATAATATGTCTGATGGATTGTCTGAATAAATGTAGCAGCGTGCAATTGCACGTGGATATGTCCTTGGATCATAAGGATTTGGGTAATAGCTCACTTAATCACCTCCTTCAACCTCTTAATTACTTCATCTATTTTTACATCTATTGTTTCAGGATAAATATCTTCATATCCTTTAATGTGCTCTTTTCCACCCCCTACTTCTATATCGTATCCTTTGAGATACTTTATTATCTCTTTTACAACATCTTTATCCTCCATTCCTTTAGGTATGCATATTTGATGCTTTACTTTTGTTTCAAATTCAACTACTTCATGATCTGGACTATTTGGGTGTGGTCTTCTTTTAAAACTTATGCTAATACATACCACCTCCTAACGAACAGATGGCAATACTCTTTTGGCAGGTAAAAACCTTCTGCATATACTTTTATACCAAGTTAGAATGTCATCTACACCTGTCTCATTAACAATTATCATTATGTCCTTTACCCAATGTTCATTGTACATACCCCCAGTCCTACCTCCAAACACAATTAACCCAACACCTTGAGTAGAATTAGATTGTGGAGTACTATCTGTTGCATCAACAAGCTTCACACCATCTAACAATATTACTGCTCTTGTTTTCAATCTATCGAAAAGAATCTCTGCTAGATGCCAAGAATAGTTCATTAGATATTCTCTACTAACAGATGCACTAACAATAGGCTCTTCATTACCTAATGTACCTTTTGTAAATGCAACACGGAACTGATACTCGTCAAATGTAAAGTGATACCCTCCACTAACTACGTCTTCAGCAGTTCCATTATAGTCAGAATCGAATAATCCTAGCCACACAGCATCTGCTCCATTACCAAGACCTGTCCTAAAGTAGAATCTTATGTAGAATGCTGAATAGCTTAGTGTTGAAGGGGTATAAACATAGTAGCCTAGCTGTCCTACAGTTGTTTCTGTAAGCCTTATCGCATCTCCAATTACTTGTGCTGGCCCATAGAGCTTACCAGCACTATATGAATCTCTTTCATAGTACAATACATCCATCAGCTCTTTCCCTCCATTCCTACTGAGAACGTAAAGCTTGGACTAGACCCACCAACAACCCATCTAACTCTTATATACTTAAATGCTAGAGTAGTTATTGTGAACCAGTACGTTCCAACAGCATTTATTCCAGTCTGTGAAAACAATACTTTGTATTTTCCACTTAATTGATCTTTACCCTCAATATAAACATCTAAAGTTGGATTTGTTCCTGATACAGCAGTAACATCTAAGCATATCTCACCGCATATGAACCTACCAACATCAATATCTGCAATACAACCTGATGATGTTACTGTAGATGAAAGTAGAAGAGCAACCGATTCTTGCCAATGGTCTTGTACATCTATTGGTTGCTTTATTGTAGTTTCTAAAATTGCAATTTTCAAGTTTCCAGCTGCTGTTAATGTAGATGGTAGCCTGCTTCTTATTGCTGAAAGTGTTGATTCACTTGCTCTAGTAGATAATAAAACATCTAAATTATCTGTTTTAGACTTAATAGCACTTAGTGTACTCTCTGAAGCTCTAGTGCTTAACAAGACATCAATATTATCTGTTTTAGTCTTGATTGCTGTTAAAGTACTTTCTGAGGCTCTAGTAGATAATAAAACATCTAAGTTTTGTAATTTAGCAAAATCTGAAGACCAATCCCTACCAGTTAAAGCAGTTCCAGCTACTTTGGTTAAGTTAAATGGGGACTCGCCAATGCTTTGACCAGCCTTAAAGTAATCTGTTGGAAGATTCTGCACAACTATCTTGAGGTTGTTACTTGCATCGAACTGTAGCTTGTCCGTCTGCGCCTCAACGGCGGACAGCGTTTCTCTCAGCGCCTGCTTCAGGTCGATCCACGTGACCATTACACTACCCTCCTAGGCCTCCAAGCTTGTACGCTTAACGGGTCTACATCTACCCTAGGTTGCGGTCTTGTCAGGACTTCTACGAGCTTGTTTAGAGCAACGCTCAAGTTCTCCAACTCCTTTTTGAGGGCTTCAATGCTGTCGATTAGTGCCTTCTCTGCTGGATACTTGTGCTCTATGTACCTCTCGAAGACCTCTACAACTTTCGGCATGTCCTCTTCCTTGATCCTGAGTTGCCATAACCTGCATATGAATGTCTGGGGAGTGCTCGTGAGGTTTTCCACTGTGACCTTGAAGGGGCAGTCCTTGACGAGGGGGCACCAGAACACGCATCCCGAATCTATTACTTCGTAGCCCATAGGCCTGCACTCATGTTCGAAGACGTAGCCGGCATACTTCGGGTTTTCAAAGAAGCACTTCACCGCAAAAGCGTCCGAGGGTATGTCACCAAAGGACATGTAGTAGAGTAGCCAGACTTCTCCGGGGTCTGGGGGCCCGTACTCGATGGGAATCGGCACTCCAGGAGGCATCGAGATCCTAGCCCCCACGTCGTCCAGCCGTGCCAACCCCTTCTGTGTTAGATATCTGAAGAAGTCGGTTGGCACATTTAAGCCAGGCATCACCCACCACCGCTACAAGCCGTTACGACCGCTTTGTCGTAGAGCACCTTGAAGGCACTGAGCCTTTCAGAATACAGAACCGCACACTTGTTCAAATCGACGTCCTTAAGGCAGTTCTTGCAACGAGCTCCACCACAGCCAACTTTGTATGGGCAAGTCACTCGACACCAGCCTCCACCCGATCGTAGAGGTCTAAAGCCTCAGCGATCTTCCTCTCCTCATCTGTTAGATCGAGCTTCCACTGTATCTTCTCCCTAACCGTCAACTTGCCCAAACCGTAGACAACCCTAATGTAGTAATCTCCGCTAACCCTGACGTCCAAGTCCACGATAATCTTGTCGAGACCTACAACCCTTATCGGTACATCGTAACTGAGAGCTGCAAGGCAGTAGGGATCTAAGTGTAGGACTCCATCAATGTCGTCTCTGCTCACGTCTATGTAAGCTTTGCCCTGGGAGTCGGGCCTCAAGGCAGAGATCGTCATGAGCACTGCTTTGTACCCTTTGGGTACAATGATCCTCGCAATGTTCCCGCTGCTATTCAGCTTTTTAGCCACTGTGAAGATGCTCTCAACGCCGCTCCATAGCTCAAACGGCTTGGGAACCTGGACTTTCAGCAGCTCTTCCAGCTTGTACTTCTTGGCCAGTTCCCTATCCCTAGAGCTTAGCTCGAACCCGAACAGCAGTTTGAAGGTTGTTGTCGACTCGAAAACTACAACCTTGTGCCTGAATTGGTATCCAGAGATAGCAGTCGGAGTGTAGAACTTCAACACAGAGCTTTTAACGGCTGGGAACTTCAGGTCTTCCTCGTAATCGATCCCCTTTGCTGCACCCAAGTTTTCTAAGTTCACCCTTTTCGAAAAGCCGTCTACATCTGCGTAGAAGTTCAGGCCTTCAACTCTGTTGAAGCTGAAGCCCTGGAACACAAGTATTCTCGGTGAAAAGCCTGCATACTCAGCAACCTTGTTGTCTCCCGATAGAAGGTCTGTCGGCAATGCGCTTACGAATGCTTCAGGAGGATACTTCGTTACGCGACGAACATCAATTTCGGTTCCCATTTACATCACTCACGAGCATGATTAACGCTTTACGCGTTAGCGAACATCTCTTCGAACGTCTCATCATTTCTTCACAACACTCCTCTCGATACACCTAGCTAGGTCGGTTATAGAATCTTTAAGCTCTTTAATGTATTCTTCGAGCATTTTCCCTAAAGATCCGCTAACGTAACAACTTTCTGTGTCCTTGTGGAATTCACATTGGTGGTAAAGCCTTTCGTGACGTGCATACTCTTTGATGAACCTTATCAATGTACTTTCAACCCTGCCCCATTCTTCCGGACAAGACATTGTTTCACTCTCAATCAAAATGTTTATACAGCGGGAGTAGATAAACATTGTTTGATAACTAATGAGTTAAGGGATGCGTCATAACGAGACGTAGGTACATATCCAAACCGACTACAGTGACAGTCGACACCGAAGTAGCTATGCAGCTTAAGAAGCTCAAGCTGCACAAGGGTGAGCCGCTAGGCGAGGTTGTGCGTAGGCTCTTGGAAGAACACCTTATGCGTACGAGGGAAGTCGTCGGATACTAACAGAAAAAGAAAGGGAAGCTTGCAGTTCAAGCTACGGGTTTACGTCGGCACTGGATACTCTGTCGTCGCTACATACGCCAGCTCGAGCAGGTCTTTTGTCGTTATTGCAACGCTAAGTGTTATAGTGTATGAGTCGACCTTCGTAGCTGTAACGCCTGATGCAGCTGCAGATATGTTTCCGATGATGACCTTCTTCACCACTATCACCTCAGCACGAACTTTACGCCGTACACCATGACCTCAACACCGTTTGCTGGGATCGATGTCCCGTTGTCGAATACACGTATTGCACCCTTGACACCGTGGAAGAGGAACGGCTTCAACAAGAACCTCGGCCCAGCTTTCTTGATGTTCGCGTTCACAGATGTGTCGTAGTACATTGCTGGGTAGAAGAAGTTCTTCTCTGGGAGCGGACGCGTAGTAAACTCGGGGTTGGTTATTCTGCCCTCAACGTACAGCTGCAACGACTTACTGTTGGTGTGTGGAATTACACCTAACGCTTTGACAAGGAATGCAACTTCCTTGTTGACGAGGTTCCACGTGAGCTCCATCCAGGGGTATGCAGCATACGCGTCGTAGTCGAACTCGTATGGCGTGTTAGGTGTCGTCGCAGCTTTGTTTCGTGCGTAGGTGAACCACGGAAAGATTTGCGGTTTAGCTTGCCTGAGCCCTCCTGGAAGCTCGTCGAAAGCCTCGATGCTTACTGGTACAACCTTGGAGTGTGCTTCTGTATCAAGCGTGAAACTCGCGTCGAAGGTCGACCCGGCGACCTCAGCAAGCTTCGCTGCACCCCTTACACGCGCAGCCTTAAGCACAACAGTGTAGTCCTCAGTTATAGCTTCATCAGCTACGGTCTTAACAGCAAGCTTCTGCCCACGTGCAACCTTTGGACAGGTTGCTTCGACAGCTGAGGGTATCCTACCTATAATCGGACGATGTAAGATTGGAACTCCAAGGTCAACAGCTACACCAGCGTTATTCGGATGTTCAATAGGAGCCATGACAGAGTTGATGTGTAGCGTGTCATACTCTTTCTCCTCGATCATCAGCGTAACGTAGCGTAGTTTACTGATAAGCCCTGTTGACGTATTGACAGGTGGAATGACTTCGATGCGGAAGATTTCAAGAACTTCATCTGGTGGCAGTGTATATGCCGATGAAATCCACTCTTCACCTGCAGCTTGTGAACCCGTATGCTTGAACTGCAGCTCAATCTCTGGGTCGTAAACAGACATTCTTCACTCACCTTACGCAATAGCATTTATATTACGCGATAGTATTAAGCTTTAATGAGTATGGGTCGGCTAAGCCCGAGTAAAAGCTACATCATCGTCGACTGTAGTAAAGCTCCTACACTACACGATAGGTTCTACAGCTTAAAGAAGCAGACACACGTATTACTCAGGAGGAAGCTCACCAACCGCGAGTTTGTCGAGTTCATGTTGAATCTAGTCGAAGAAAAAATTGCAGACGAGAGAAAGAGACGTGTTATTACATCGTACTAAGGATTACAAGACGAGCCCCGCGAAGAAGCCTATTAGACCCGATGCTAGTGCAGCTGTCTCAGCTGGCTTCTTCTCCGCTTCAGGATGCTTCAAGAAGAACGATGTAAGCACGTATGAGCCGATACCTGACAAGACGGCTAACCCGACTGCTTTGCCTAGTCCCGGACTCGGATGCTTGTAGACGTAAGTCGACTTACACTTGGGGCATACAATGCGGTTTCCGTACATGAAGAGCTTGAATCCGCACACTCGGCAAGGCATCACAGGATAGTTGTATCCGCGCTCCTTCATCCTGACCCACGCTTCCTCAAACATCGACGCAAAGACTTCAGCTTCAGGAACGCTACACGGAACACCGAAGTAACTGTGTATGTGATGAGCCATTTCATGTGCGACTATCCTAACTGCGACTTGTGGAGGGAGATTAGCTGGAAGGTGTATAGTTCCGTCGACGTACTCTCCAGTCGGATAGTTTCCGATGACAATCTTCGGCAGCGGAACGTTGAACTTACTTGCGATCTCTTGCGCTGTGCTGTACACTAAAGACATTTCAGTAGCTTGTGATGACGGCAGGGGTTCCAGGCTGTACCGGAACTTGCTGTTCTGCAGATCTGACGGCTTCAAGAACCCAACCGCCACCGTAACTCGACTTCATTACTCCCTTCATAAGCTTGCGTATGCTGTGCATCGCCAACGGAAGTGCTGATATTCCAAGAGCTCCAGACACTTTGTCCAGGGTTGTTCCTGGCCTCGCAATAGTGTAGTTGACGATCAACCCGCCGAATGCACCGACAATCCTAATAGCATCTTTGATGCACGTGAGGTTCCCTGTAATTGATCCGCGCTCTTCAAGCTCAACAAGTATGTTGTCGATTATACCGATTCCAGCAGACGTACCTACTTCAACCAGTTCTAACGTCATACGTTTGCACCATCAAATAATTTTCAGCTGTTGTGTATATCAATCTTTTGTAAGCTTAGATTCTGAACCTGACGTAGCAGGAACAAGCTCAAGCTCGGCTGTTTCACTACATACGTATGATGCAGCTTGCGTCCGTATCTGTTCGAGGATCTTACCCAGCCACTTTAGTCCGTTTGGGTGCCCGTAGATTACACCTGCATGAAATGGTGCATCTTCAATCATCCACCGCATGACATTCTCAACTGTGAGCAGGTCTAAGTACTGACTGAATCTACGTGCAGCTGTAGCTAAAACCCTCCTGTCCCTTGGTGAGAGCTTCCCGATGAGGTCTGTATCGCCCGACTCGATTGCCTTGATAATGTCATCAACCTGTAGCTCCCTAATTCGCTTCGCAACATATCCCCTCAACACTTCGACAGCTGCAGTCTTAGCCACACCAACCATGAAGCTCTTCACTTTCGACAGTGACATTACTTACCCTGCCGTGCAATGTAGACGGTTTTACATGAAGGGCAGATAACTTGAGCACCAGGTGTCACGTTTGGGATGTCTGTGCTACACTTGGGACACTTCAGCGTCACTGCTTGCTGTACAGCTTCTCCAACGTTTTCTACCCTACTTGCTTCACCGATCCCTTCGCCAATCGCCTCGCCTATCTTCCTCAACGCTTGCCCGAACATCTTCGCCTTACGCTTACCCTCAAGCAACTCGCTCCTAAGCTTTAACATCTCCAAGTCGAGCTTCTTCATGTTGAGCTCATGTTGCTGCCTAAGCTTCTCGAGTTCAATCTGCACTTCGGGTTTTGCTGATGTACCTTCGAATAGCTCTTTGAAGCGGTTGAACTTCGTCTCATCTCCAAGAATCTCGTCCCAGATGCTTGAGCGTCCACCAATGGCATTCTTAAGCTCGTCGAGCTTGTCTAAGAGCTGACGCTGATACGTCTCCTTGACCATGCCTGTAAGCTCTTTTATGATGCCCAACACTTCACCTTCACCCTTGCCCTTGCCTCCACTAATGTCTTTGGCAAGCTCGTACACACTCTTGTTCAGGTCGATGACGTCTTTGGGTGTCAAGCTCTGTGGTGTTTGCCCTTTCGACTGTGCAGCTAGAAACATGAACACAGGCAGGTACGGGTTATTGCTTGTAAGTGACGATAGTACAGCGAGTGCTTCGGGATTCATCTTAGTGAAGAACTCACTCGCTTGTTCAGGCTTCACACCGGCCTTAATCAGCGAAGCTGTCAGGGCTCCAAGTGCTGCAGCTTGGCCGTCTGGATTCGCATTGACACCGCTAGACTTGTACTTCTCGAGCTCTTGGCGTATCTTCTCTGTTTCAGCTTGCATCTTCAACAAGTCGCGTTCCATCTTCAACTTACGCATCTCAAGCCGCTTCTCTTTCAGCTCCTCAATATCGAACTCATCTTCATACAGATCTTCACTCTTGCTCTTTATCCTCAACTACTCGACCCTCCTAACACCCTTACGGCAGAAACAACAAATTTCCGGATGGTTGCCGACATGAAACCTCGTCTTCCCACCTGAGCCTTTGAACAAGCCGGGATACGCGCGTCGAAACTCTTCGTCGATGTCGTACAGGGCATACTCTGTACAAATGCCTTGCTCTTCATGAAAGCTCTCACATCCATCTCTAATGCGCTCTCCAAACAGCTTAGCGATCTGAAGTAAGGCTTCAGCTGCTGTCTTTTCTGGTCGTGCCAACGCGCTGAGTTCGCGATAGTCTTGCAAGATGCGCTTCATCGTCTCAACGTCAAGCTTGTGTATCTGCATGATCTCGATCGGCGTGTGTCCATCGTCCAACATCTGCATTGCACGTAGTTCGACGTCAAGATCAGGTTCCACAGTTGTCGTTGTGTTAGGGTTGTTTGCTGTAGCATGTTTATGAACAGACATGTGCGCAGCTAATGCCTTCTTGCTCTTGAACTCCTTGTTGCATACATTGCAACGGGCAACCATCTCGGATTGCATCAAAACCAATATAGACGAGCGTCGTATATAAACCAATTGACGGAGGTCTGGCATAAGGTTTGAGGTCTGGTATAAATCTTAACTCCGTCAAACACCTAGCGGAGGCCTGTTTGGTATCTTGAGGTCTGGATTTGGTACTAACTCCGCTAGTGCGAACTCTGCGGTTCTACAGCGAACTTGGTTCGACACCATTTGACGGTATGGCGAGAAATCGTGTCGGAACCTTCCTGTTAAGGAGCTGTACAGATTATTCCACAATATAGACTTAAATACTTCTAACACAACATAATCTATTGAAAGGTTGGTGAATGAATGAGTACTGAAGCAATCAAACGACTTGTCAGCTCTGTAACCGACTTAGTTGCGACGCTCATTGAAAACGCCCCTGTAAAGTACAGTGAAGAGAAGTTGGTGAAGCTACTCGGGCCGAACCCTGTGCTACCTCAGCTGCTAAGTTCGAGCCAAGAGCGTAGTCATATTGCGACACCTCCAGGTGTGAGTGAGGAACACTACTGTTATGATTGTGCGTCGAAACACCTCGGTACAGCTAAGATACTCATACGTGAAGCACTACAAAGGGCTGAGAAAGGTGAGCCTAGGGAAGCTGTACTCGAAAAGATACGCGGAGCATATGAAGAGCTCATGGGTGCTGAAGACGATACGATGTCACTTAGTGACGAACGCACGAGACAGATTAACTCTATGATACGTGACACTAGGAAGTGGTTTTTCGACACAGGTGTCATCGTAGAACCTGACAAGAATAAGATTGCTGAAGCTTTGAGTCGTGTCAGCAGGTTAAACGACGAAGTGTATCATGAGCTCGAACGTAGGAGAGAACGCTTGAAAGAGTTCATCGGGAAGGCAAAGGAGAAGCTTGAAGAGTTAGAGGCGAAGATCAGTGCCAGATCGTCGGGTTCATGAAGCTGTAGACAAACTACTCTTCAACAAGAAGTGCACAACTGTGCACAAGATACTTGACTTGCCGTCAAAGTGGTTGGGCGAGAAACATAGGATACTACTACACGATCCACTGACAGCGATGCTCATCGGGTTTCTTGTCGATAGATATGAAGGTGCAATGTCAGCACTACTTCACATAGCTTTAGACAAGCAATTAAGTTCATATATTCGGCGTAAGAAGTAATAATTGGTGTAGCTATGCATAGCCCTGAACCTGCTTACATTCGAGCTTTATCGAGGATCAAGGCCTTAATCAAAGATGAGACAGCACACGACTTCTGTATGCAAGCTGAGAAGGCTTACAGTTCGATCGTAAGCGACTTGAATGAAGCTCTACGTGCAGCGAATGTTCCTGAAGTGTGGAGGACAGCGCTAGAGTTGTACGAGCTCGACCGCATGCGTACGCTGATATGCCGGAAGTGATAGCATGACTGATTCAATCACGCGCCAACTGTGTAGGGAACTTGCTGAGTTTCTAGGCCCCGAGCTTGTGAAATGTTATACGGATACTATAGACTACAAAAGGGCTGACACGTATAAGCTCATGAAGGAGTTGGGTAAGGAAACTTGGTCAGCCTACTTCACTGGGTCAATATTTATCAACGAATCGAAGGGTACAGTCGGTGCGGGAGACGTTGTCACACCGATTGAGAAAGAAGGCGAGATGGTCAAGAAGCTTCACGAGTTCGGGTGTCCACCTGCGTACATACATAAGCATCCAGAATTTGGGACGTCACATATCCACTTAGAAGACTGCCCGATCAAAGACAGGGTAAGGGAGTTCGCTAAGCTGGTTTCAAAATGAATATCCTCGACTGGCTCATTGGATTCAGCGAGTTCGTCGCAGGGCTAGTTGTCGGGACAATTATTACAGGCGTATTCACCTGGAAGGTCGTCATCCCGCGTATCATGAAACAACGTGATGTTGCCAAGCTTGTCGAGCTCTTGAAAAGCATCGTCGACCGGGCAGACAAGATCGCCGAGAAGCTTGACGAGATTCTTGAAGCATCACAAAATAAGAATTGATGTCGCGAGTTGTAGCATAAGCGGAATAGTTGTTGTCATCTGCACTTGAAGAGCGCTGATCAAATACATTGCTATGGATAGCTGTATGCCGGTAAGCGTCGCGAGTTGGGCTTGGAGTGCCATTATCTCTGCTTGCATCATTGGGTAAAGTATTGTTGAAGCCCAGACGTTCGTCGATGTTTGGGCAACAGTAGCAAGTGTCACTTGACCTAGGTCAGCATAAGCGATGTTAATTGTCGAACGTGTTAGTGCAACAAGACCTTCAGCACTCTTAACGTTCGCAGCATTGTCCCTGAAATACTTTATCGCCCTAGAAATTTTCTCATACGGGAAATACTTCAGTATGATTGCAATGCAAGCTGTTATTACAAGTGGGCGAATAACATCATCCCACAGCTTTCCGCTTACAGACATGAGGTTCCTTTCGGCTTCGCTTATCTTTTGCTGCTTGAACTTCAGCGTCTCTTCTTGCTCCTTCGTTAGCGCTCCACCTGTCTTCTCGACGTATTCTTTGTACTCCTTCACGTACTCTTCATACCAACGCTTGTATTGCTCTTCCCAGTACTTGCGCGGGCCGACAAGCAACTCGTAGGCTATGAAACCCCCGACTCCAATCGCTGCACCACCAAGAATAAGCTTGACAGCCCAATCAGGAACCTTCTTCTCGGACATCATAACCACCTCACATAGAACAGGCAAGTTGCATATTCAAACGTGTAGAGAGTAGTTCCCGGGACTTGTGCATACACGCGGTTCAACTGTGGGAGGGTCTCTTTCTCACCCCACTTGTTTATCACTGCAACTAATGCACCCAACCCTAAGCAGTCATGAGGGACTAGCGGCCAGCTTGGCATAGGCAAGGGACAGTAGACAATTTGAAAGCGTAAGCCTGCATCATCGCATAGCGTTTTAAACTTGTCGTCCAACCCGTACAGGTAACTCACATTTGCCCAAACAATGCCTGCATCGTCTGTCTTCTTTACAAGTGGGTTATTGAAAGTGTGTATCTCTCCGTCGAGCTGTATGATGCCCTTGTATTTTGAAGGGTCAGGTGGCTTATCTGTCCACATTGCAACAGGAACGTCTGGGACACCCCTACCTGCTGCATCAATGACTTGGAAGTAGATTGTTGCGTACGAAATAGTGTTGGGTTCCCAACTATTGCCGAAATACCCGACGTGAATATGCTGGTCGACGCAGGGCGATCCAGTTATCCAAGCTCCAACATTCGACTTGACTGTGATCGCACCAAGTGACCTTATTGCAACAGGAATGCCTACAGGAGGGCTAATCGGAGGCAAAGCGAAGGTGAACGTTACAGTCTTAACCTCGCCTTCAACAACTACAACTGTTTGTGTTTCTGTCTGCGTATCATACGTTGCCTTGAAGGTGTACGTACCCGGCTTGAGGTCTACTGTGAAAGGTGTTCTATATGTTCCAACACCGCTAATCTCAACTGTGGCTGAAACTTCAACAGTATCAGTGTAGGCTTTACATTCAACCCTTCCATATCCCGACGGTATAGGAGGCTTGGCAATAGCTCTATGGACGGCATACGCTGTAATAAGGCCTGCTAAGCATAATCCGCCCGCAATAGCAGCTTTCTTCTTGTCGACCAATCATGAGCTCCTCTTCTTCACTGCTACAGCAGCAATTAAGCCCAAAGCAGCTGCACCTATACCTAACCCTACCAACCACAAAGGTATCTTAGCTGGTACTCCGTAAGGCTGAATTGTGAAACCCGCCTTATCGCTACCAGTTTTGAAACTGCATGGTTTGCTTCCGATGTAAACCGCGTCCATATTTCAGCTCGCCCTAAGGCGTTACAGACACGGTTATGCCGTATGACCTGTTAGGCATGTCTATGCTGCCTGTTTCAACGCCAATGTAGTCGTTTGGACTGGTATAGCTTCCGTTCCAAGGCTGGACAGTAACCGTCTTAGTAGCGAGAATTTTTCCAGTGTCGTCTGTAATAGTAAGCGTCAAGGAGCCTGCAACGTTTCCAGCGTTTACAGCTGCAGCGGCAATGTACAGTGTTTGGGAGCCGACGGTGACTTGGGGCGCCTTATCCCATGTGCGTGTTGATCCATCCCAGCTATACCATATGCCTCG
>Ga0080004_1160386_pt1 | contig 16321 bp, 11 predicted proteins | sample WasSprMetagenome_FD_69207 | JGI IMG/M metagenome (GOLD analysis project Ga0080004, IMG submission 69207) | Sulfidic aquatic microbial communities from Washburn Spring, Yellowstone National Park, USA - WS (SPADES assembly) (version 2) | ecosystem: Environmental > Aquatic > Thermal springs > Hot... | reverse complement strand
CTTAAGAGACAATTGGTACGTGTTGAAACTTCGCCAGAGAAGAGAGTACGTCGCTAGGTTCTTGGGCCTCAGGTGGAAGGAAGTCCACTTGAAGTGCGCGAGAGGAAGGCTCTTAGTGAGCGTGGTCTTCGAGTTCGACTACAAGCCCTACGCTCCAAGGGGCTTAATGGCCTTGGACGTGAACTTGAAGAAGGCCGTGGCCTTCGACGGCTATGATACTAGGAGGTACGAGACTGGGTTTTCAGAGGCTTTGAACAAGAGGGCAAGGGCTGAGGAGCTTCAAAAGAGGTACCCGAAGAGGTGGAGGTACAGCGAGAGAATCCTCAAGAGGGTCAGGTCGCTACACAGGAAGGCGAAGAGCGTCGTAATCGACAGGTGCTGGAAGCTCGCAAAAGAGATAGTCTTCAAAGCGTCGAAACAGAGGCAAGCGATAGTCTTAGAGGACCTCGGAGGCCTTCGGAAAAGCATCAACGAGAGGGATAAGAAGACTAAGTGGGAGCTTGAGATGTTCGCCTACAGGAAGCTACAGCACTTCATCGTGAGCAAGGCCTTGGAGCGCGGAGTCTCCATGATATTGGTGGAGCCAGAGCACACGTCGTCTACTTGCCCGAGGTGTGGTAGGAGGCTGAGGTACGTCGATAGGCTGGCGATTTGCAGGTGCGGCTTCAAGGGTGATAGGGATCGCGTCGGAGCAATGAACATATGGCTTAGGGGCCTCTTGTGGATGACATTACAAGTTGTGTCGCAAACTGCGAATGCGGGGGTGTCTGGGTCGCTCCAAAGCGCTCCTCCTGTGAACGGTGAAGCCCGAGGGAGGGGGAGAACAAAAATGAGGGGATGAGGTACGTTCATAGAGCTGTTCACATTTGATTACAAGTGTTTACCGGACCCGAACCCTTCCTTTCCTTGCAGTAGTCCCTCAGGACTTCATGACAACGCGAGCACCTCGGCGAGGAGCTCGTGCAGATAGCGCCCCCGAAGAGGTACGTCAGCGTCTGGATCCAGCCGCCAAACCCCTTAAACTTCTCCTCTATCTCTACCTTGAGGCAAGGCCCGAACCTATCTACACACTCGTCGCAGCACAGGTTCAAGCAAAGGGCTTTGCTTGGCATCCTCACCCCCTCTCCTACCCACCCGAGCCTCCTCGAGACCCTTCGAAGGTGGGTGTCACATGGGACGATCCACGGAGAGGGGGTAGCGAAGAGCAGGGTGGCATCAGCGACCTTGGGGCCCACTCCCCAGCATGACATCAGCGCTCTCCTTAAGTTCTCAGGTTCGTCCTTGCACACGTCCACCCTTAGCCTGACGTAATCGCGAAGAGTCCTGACCAAGTTCGCTAGCTGATAACTTGTCCCTACGGATTTGAGGTCCTCGAGCTCTACGCTTGCTATGATTGCAGGATCGCAACGCCAGCGATCCCAGAGCTCTTTGACCCACTTACGCACGAAGACTTCATACCTCGTCCTCTTAGATAGAGCTACGGCGATAAATATGCAGTTAAAGTCGTGAGGAGCTATCGAAAGCCTGACTCCCGGGAAGAGCTCGGTCAGGGCCTTGACTTGCTCCTTAAGTTCGCCTCTCAACGTGGAAAGCCTTTGCGACGGCTTTTCGTCCCATAAGCCGAGCTCGTAAGTTAGAGCCCTCTTGGCCCCTTCATCGATCTCGCGAGCAACCCAAACCTCAATGAGGTCATCGACCTGCCTTACGGTCATAGACCCGGATAAAAGGCCTACTTGCTTATGCCAAGCGCTTTCACCAGCCCTAACATAGAGCGAGGAGACGAAAGAGGGCCTCAGGGTTAAATCTAAGTTGTAGTCCTGCTGACCCCCGACCTTAAACTTCAATACAAGTGATGGTCGGCGATGTCCCAGTTCTTGCATGGGCGATTCACTTCAACTTATTAACGCATTCTCTACTCGAAAACATTACCCTCAGTCCTTCACGTAAACTTATAAGCAAAGGACTCGCTCTCAGGAACGAGAGGCCCTTTAAAGCTTGAAGACCGGGCGTATCTCATGATAATTCCGCTTTGCGGCTAGTGTTTGGTAATGACGTTAAATGGAGGTAGGGCCTATCGCTGGCTTCGATGCCCTGAAGCTGTCACAAGCCGTCGAGAGACTCGTGGTGAAGGGGCTCAGTAGAAAGTACTATCGAGTGGCCAGGGGCGGCAGGTGGTACGGCGGGATAGCGACTGCCGATTGCTGCGGATGTAACTTGAGGTGCGTGTTCTGCTGGAGCGGAGCTCCCAGGGACCACCCAGACAAGATAGGCAAGTTCTACACCCCCGAACAAGTTTACCAAGCGGTCAAGAGTTGTGCCTTGAAGCGGGGCTATCGACAGGTAAGGATAAGCGGGAATGAGCCAACTGTAGGCAAGGAGCACTTGCTCAGGGTACTGGAGCTCGTCGAGAGCGACGGGCTATTCGCGTTCATACTTGAGACGAACGGAATACTTATCGGGAGCGACAAAAGTTACGCGCGCGAGCTCTCGAAGTTCACTTGTGTGCATGTCAGGGTCTCGATCAAGGGGACGAGCGAGGAGGAGTTCTCGTTATTAACAGGAGCAATGCCTGAGCAGTTCAACTTACAGCTCCAAGCCCTGAAGAACTTGTTGGACTACGGAGTCTCGTGCCACCCGGCCGTGATGTTATCGTTCAGCGGTAGGGATGGCTACGAGAGGATAACGCGCAGGCTCGCGGAGATAGACACCAAGTTGGCTAGGGAGGTTGAAGAAGAGTACGTCTTCATGTACCCTCACGTCGTCGAGAGGTTGAAGAGGAGCGGGATCTCGCCGAAGATAGCCTACGAGCCGAGCAGAATCCCGGAGGAGCTCATATGAAGAGGAGGAAAGGTTACCCGCACACTTCAGACGTCGCTGAGGCGATAATGGACGTACTCACCAACGAGGTTCACCTGAGACCGGACCAGTTCTACGATAAAGTCAAGTCTAAGCTCGAGGACAAGGGGTTCAATACCTCCTACATGACCGTCAAGAGGGTTTGGAGAGTTTATGAAGAGATAGTGAGGAAGAGGAGGATATACGATGTACTCGGCGTCATTGAATATGATGTGAATGACCGTTACGACGAGCTAAGCTAACTTGAAGTGCCCTCTCTTGACCCCACTCTTAGCACGCTCCTCGGCCGTGAGCTCGAAGAGTTTCCTTACAAGCTCCGCATCGGCCTCGGTCTGCGGTACCCCCCTTCTCTCATACATCCTCTTCTGAGTCTCGATCGCTGATTCGAGTGCTAGCTCGACGGGCTCGGCTCCAAGGCTCTTAGCCCATATCGTGAATGGGGGTACGTCCTCGTAGACAAAGCCGTGCACGTGAGAGAAGGGCCCTATCTTCTTGCCAGAGTAGATCTGCGTGCCTATGCTCGTCTTCACGTAGTCACCTACGAAGCAACCCAGCTTCATGAGCCCTGTGTCAACCCTAGCGCCCCTAACAGTCACCTTCACTGTGCCGTAGGTGTTCTTCAGGTCGGAGACGTTTGTCCCGGCCCCTATGTTGACCCACTCGCCCACGTACGAGTGACCTATGAAGCCTAGGTGTTGCTTGTTCGTGTAGCCCGAGATTATAGTCTTCTCGAGCTCGCTCCCGACGCCGATCCTGCACACCTTGCCTATGTAACACTTAGACCTTACGTAGGCCCCCCTTATCGTGCAACCGTCGCCTATGTACGCTGGCCCCTCTATCTTAGTGTACCCCTCGATCTCGCAATCCCTGCCTATGTACACGGGACCCTTTGTCACGTCCACGACAACTGGCCCCTCGATTCTAACTTCGCCAGCCGTCCTCAGCATGCTCGGGTCCCCGAGAACCTTGACCTGGTCGCCCCCGTACCTCTCCCCCAAGGACGAGACCTCGCCGAGGAGCTCCGACGTGAGCTCTATTAGCTGCCACGGGTACTCCACCAGCTTCAAGTCCACTTCCCTCACGCTCGCGAAGGACTTGACGAGCCTAGGCTCGAATACCCTGTTGGCTATGGCTCCTCGTGCGACGCCCTCTCCTAGCCTCATTGCCACGAGGGAGCCCCCGCTCGTCAGCGCCTCCCCGAGCTTCAAGGAGCCAAGGATCGAGAGCGCTCGCGAGTCTACCAAGAGCCTGCCGTTGACTACGAGCACGTCGCCCTCTACCTCGGCCTCGTTGACCGTGAAGCCGGTCCTCTCCTCGAGCTTCTTCCTAAGGTAGTCCCTGGTGACTAGCAACACCCTCTGGGGCCTCAAGGTCTCTACAGCTCTCTCGAGCAGGGTTTTCGAGCCGCAGATGAGCTCGAACGTCGCTTTGGTGTAGGTCAGTGGTAGGAAGTTCTCGTAGCGCTCGTCCTCGAAGACGCACAACGTGGTTACGTCCATCAAGAGCACCTTGACAGTAAATAAGGTGGGAGGAGAGGTTATTTATTTCTGATGGCTTGTTAAAGAGAGGCCTGGAGGGTTGAATTTGAAGCTGAGGCTCATGGACCTGCTCGCTTGTCCCATGTGCAAGAAGTTCCCGTTGAAGCTGTTAATATTCAGCATCGAAGAGAGGGGCAAGCCTAAGGAGCTACCATCAAAGTGCCCGCTATACTGCGCTCTCAAGGGCGGCTGGGTCAAGGACGTCAAGCCAACCGACGATGAGTGCTTGGAGTGCTTCTCCAAAGAGGTCGTTGAGGGGCTGATAATATGCGAAGAGTGTTATAGGTGGTACCCGATAATAGACGAGATACCCCACATGTTGCCGGACGACCTGCGAGTGGCGGACCCGGTGGAAGAGCTCGAGTTCATGAAGAAGTGGATCGAGAGGTTCCCGAAAGAAGTTTTAGAGAGGGGGAAGCCATTTAACGAGGAGAACCTGAAGGAGATGAGGGTTAAGAGGGCTAGGCGGCCCGGTCAATGAGCGTGCTCGAAAAGACCCTGAAGTATCTTGGAGTCTACAAGCTCTACGAGAAGTGGCTCGAGGAGGGCGTGAAGTCCAAGCCCATGCCTCAACACGTGGGCGTGATACTGGACGGCAACAGGAGATGGGCTCGAAGCAAGGGTATCTCCCTGGAGGAGGGCTATAGGATTGGGGCCAAGAAGGTCGAGGACCTCTTGAACTGGTGCTTGAGGCTCGGGATCAAGATACTAACAGTCTATGCCTTCTCGACCGAGAACTTCAGGCGCAAGCCCGAGGAAGTCGAGGCGGTTATGAGGGTCCTAGAGGAGATGTTGCAGAGGGCTTTGAAGGACGAGCGCATATACAGGCACGGGGTCAAGGTCAAGGCCTTGGGCAGGACGTGGCTGTTGCCAGCAAACATCCAGAGGCTCCTCCGCGAGCTCGAGGAGGCGACCTCGGGCTTCTCAAACTACTACCTCAACGTGGCGGTGGCGTACGGTGGAAGGGCGGAGATAATAGACGCCGTGAAGAAAGTGTCCGAGTCGATAGCCAGAGGGGAGTTGAAGCCCGAGGAAGTTAACGAGGAGCTCTTCGAGAAGTTCTTGTACACTTCGCACCTGCCCTATCCGCACCCAGACCTCATCATAAGGACTTCGGGCGAGGAGAGGCTTAGCGGCTTCCTGTTGTGGCAATCGGCTTATAGCGAGCTTTGCTTCCTCGACGTGTACTGGCCGGAGTTCAGGTACATAGACCTTCTCAGGGCCATTAGGACCTATCAAAAGAGGCAAAGGAGGTTCGGCGCTTAGCCAGCCTTGGCCGCGCAATCGACGCACAGGAGCCTCCTCCGTATCAGGCCCTTGGACTCGCCGATGCAGTTCTTGCAGATGAGCCTGCCGCATGAAGAGCAACGATGTACGTGGTCCTTGCAAGCAACGCCTCCGCAGGCCTCGCACACGTGCGCGCACGACGCGCAGAGGTCCGAGCTGCAGACGGCGCACCTCTTCCTCTCCTCGTCCACGCAGAAGGTCTTGCCGCAGCTCTCGCACATCCAGCCGTGCTCCTTGCAGAGCACCCGACCGCAGACGGCGCAGGGGACGGCGCAGGCGGTGCATAGGGGCTCGCCGCATATCGAGCACCTTTCGGCGGACGCCTCGCATATGGTCCTAGAGCAAGCGCTACACTTCATCAAGTGGTCCTTGAGGTGCTCCTCGCACAGTGTGGTCCCGCAGACGGGGCACGCCTTTACGTGGCTCGGGCAGAGGGCCGCTTCATCGCCGCAAGCAACGCACCTCTTGGCGCATTCTTGGCACAGCATAGCTTCGCAGAGCCTGCACCTAGACGGCGGTTCCCTTGAGCAGAGGGTCCTCGAGCAAGAGTCGCACGTCCAAGAGTCCTTGGGACACACACGTGCGCCGCAGACGGCGCACTGAGAGGAGTGCTCGGGGCACAGAGGGCTAAGGCAGACCTCGCACAGCGCGATGCTCGAGGCGTCCCTCAACTCCGCGCCGCACTCTATGCAGGAACCGTAAAAGCCCTTACCGTTCAGCGCGTTCCACCATATCCCGATCTCCTTAGATGGTCCCTTGTCCGCCGATATCTTCGCCCTGTACACGGGGATCCAGACCAGCTGGAAGCTCGTTACCGATAGCTCGTCGAGCTCCGGCTGGATAACGGCCGCCCTGACGTCGAAGTCCTTAAGAGAGCCCATCTTGAGCCTGAGCTCCCTGAGCCTCTCCTTGCGCTCGGACTCCAAGGCCTTCTTCTTGTCGTTCAGGGCCCTTATCTGCGCGTTTATCTTCAGCATCTCGTCCCTGATGCTCTCGAGCTTGCTCTTCCTGAGCTCGAGCTGCTTCGAGAGCTTGAGTATGGGCTTTTTCTGCTTCTTGGCTTCCTTCAACATCTCGTTGAGCTGTTCGCACTCGTAGCGCAAGGCATTGTACTGCTCGCCCAGTCTTCGGAGCCTATCGTTGTACGCCTCTATGGCCTTGTCTATCTCGATCACGGACCTCCTGTACTTCTCCTCGAGGTCCTTCTCCTCGCTCTGTTCCGCTTCAGCCAACTCCTTGAGGCACTCGGCCACGAATGCCTGCCTGTCGTTTGTGAGCGAGAACTTGCCCAGCTTCTTGCTGTAGTATATCGTTTTGACGAGTTTCGTGGCGGCGTAGGCCAAGAGCTCCTCCTTGACCTTCTTGACCGCCTTCTGATCGGCTATGTTGAAACACGTCTTCTGGTAGTAGCCTGGCTGTGGTGGGGAGGGGAGGAGCTCCGCCGACTCCATGTCCTTCAACTCCAAGCCGTAAGCCTGCGTGCTGTCCCAGTTTATCTCCCCGACTTCCACGCCTATGGGTATCAGCCTTTGGAGGGACTCCGAGAACTTGACCGGAGGGTTCTCCCTCTCAACCCTCGCCTCCACTTCGCAGAAGAGAGCGGGCATGTAGTTCAGCTCTATGGACTTCAGGTCGAGGTCCGCGAGCCTCTCCCTCATCTTTGCCAAGATCTCGGACTCGTCGACGGCTATGGGCAAGAACACTTGGGGGAGGCCCGGGGCCGATATCGGTTGCTTCTGGAGCTTGTCCGTGTCCCGCACGACGGCCTTGGAGAGTTTTTCGAGGGTCTTCGCGGCGGATGTGCTGGGCTTGGCTATGTAGTCCAGCGGGTTGAAGCCTTCGCCACCGTGCCTCGTCTCTCGAGGCCTTATCCTGACTATTATGGGTATCTTCTCGACGGCCTCGCCGGTTATGACGGCCTCGCCGCTCTCGAGCCAAGCGATGACGTTCTCCCACTCGCTCTCGAGCCCTCCGCTCTCGAGTGTTATCCTCATGTCATTGGGGTCCGAGAGCCTGTGTATTATCCAGGTGCCGACGAGCCCCCTGACGGTCGTGTCGAGGAGCTGAGGCCTCTGAGTTATAACTATGAGGCCTGCCCCGAACTTCCTGCCCTCTTGCGCGAACCTCCTGACGACGTCCGTCGACTTGGTCCTCTCCCTGCCAGCGAACCTGTGCGCCTCGTCGAGGACGCAGTAGAAGGGCCTCAGCCTCCCTTCCACGACAGCTTGGAACACCTTCTCGAGCAGAGAGGCCACTAGCGATACCTGCTCCTCCTTCAAGAGCCCCCTGAGGTTGATTATGGTGCACTGGCCCGGCACTATCAGATCTTCGGGATTAGCGCTTCCCAACGCCTCAAGCGATACGTCGGCCCCGGGGTTTATCTTGGGGTCTCCGAACTCCACTACGTTCTCCGCGTAGGACCTTGGGTAGACGTCGAACTCCTCCGACGTCACATCGCCCATGACCTTCAGGCTCGAGTACTCGCCGTGGACGTCTATTACCAAAAGCGGTATGCTTTTTTTCAAGAGCTCCTCTATGATCACACCGGCGGTGTAGGACTTGCCCGAGCCCGGCTTGCCGACGATGAATATCCTGCCCAGCTTCTTTACGGGGAGCCAGACCTTGCATTCCAGCCCCTTGAGCTTGCCGACGTATATCCCGGTCGAGGGGTCGTCGCTTAGCTTCAGCGCCCTCCTGACGTTCTCCTCCCTGGCTAAGTAGACCGGGCTCGCGGGGGTGAAGGGTAGCTTAGGCCCTTGGCCTATGACGAAGCACTCGGCGTAAATCCCCTCCTCCGTCCTATATAACTCCTTAATTCCACAAACGTAATACGTGCCTTCGTGAAATACCTCGAGGAATGAGTTCCTGCCGACGTCATCGGACAAGACCTTGACCTTAAAGCCGTTCGTCGTGGTCTTGCCCTCGATTATGCCCACGGGCTTAGACTGAAATGCCTCTAGTTCATCCTTCCCCAATTCTCCTCCCATTTCTATCGGATTTGGGCACCTCTTGTAGTTAATCGTGCGTTTGACATAGGAGACGTTGGCTTCGACTGACGAGATCTCACGAGGGTCTCGTCCCTAGTTTCAATTTTTCTTCGCTCGTTTAAAGAAAGCCGCGTTCAAGCAGCGTATTAGTAGTAGTGAAAGCCTTGAAGTCCGTGGCCTTTCGTCGAGAAAGATAAAAATTCGTTATATAACTTAGCTTTCATAGCGTTGTGACGTATGCTCGATGAGCATGTAATGAAAGCTTGTGGCAGAGCCAAAGTCGTAGTGAAGAGCGGCAAGGTCGTGGAAATAGGAGAGCCCTATGATAACCTCGTGCCCTTGCTGGCAAGTTGGCAAATTCGAAATGCCCGTTAGGACTTTCTCCAAAGAGGGGATTAAGAGGAATATAGAGTTCAGGGTCAAGAGGGTCGGCATGTCCAACGTCGCCGTCACCATGGTAAGCGCGGGGCGACGCGAAGGCAGTAAGGGATAAGGCACGGAGATGTCCGGATCTTCGCAACGCACTTGACGGGAATAACGGGGGAGAGGCCGAGGGGCTCTCAAAGACGTGCGACGTAATCACCGCCTGTGCCTCGAAGTGGGTGAGAGAAGTAGCGAGAGAGCATTACTTCAAGCAGGGCCCGCAATACTGGTCTTCGCGATGACGAAGGGGTGAAGAACATGATACTCGAGAAGCTCAAAGAGGTCGGTCGCCAAGTGTCCGTCGAGCTGGAGGTCCTGCCCTACCTCGTGGACTTGAGTTGACCGCCACTCGTCTAATTACGATCCGCTCTTGATGCTCCTCCAAGTCGAGCAAGAGGTCCGCTCTCATGATCGCCCGGATCAATCTTGTGACCAATACATCCTCGTCCTGATGTAGTTCTTCTCGGCCTCCAAAATGTCCTTGAACAAAGTGCCGTCGCCTCGAGCATCCTTGGCAAGTATCCTCGATGCCGTCTGCGGCCCCACACCCCTCGCAGCCAAGACCATGACGGCCTTCTTGCCGTACGTCAGGACCAGGCCCGCCGACATATGGTATCTCCTGAGCTCGTCGACCTCTTGCTTACCGAGCTTCCCCGACAGCTTCTTCTTGATGAGTTTCTCCACCTTGTCGTCACCGGGCCACGTGACCGTTATGTACTTTGCCCCACACTTGGGGCACCTCACGTCGTCGGGCAAGTACTTCACCTTCCTGACCGTGGTCCAGCCGCCGCAGTACATGCAGACGAGCTTCACCGTCCTCTCCATCAGCCTCTCCAAGACTATCTCGTCGAGCGACCTCTCGCTTGAGGCCTTGAAGAGCTGCGCCTCGAGGGGGACGTACTTGTTTAGTATCGGCATCGCCAAGGGGGAGGCCCCTCCCCCGCCCTCGAACCAGGTGATCTCCATCGAGCCGCTCTTGATCATCTCCAGGGCCTTTTTGAGGCCCTCGACGTCGAGCTTATCTATCAAAACCTCCATCCTAGCGGCTCTGTCGACGACGGTTCCCAGCAGGAACTTGTATGCCTTCGAGAAGGCCTTCACGTCTGCGTCCTTCTCCACGACGCCCATCCGCTTCGCCACGTGGAACAACCTCCACAGGTAGATCTCGGAGGAGGGCAGGAGGCTCTGCGCCAAGGGCTCGACGTCGTCGGGCGAGAGCTCGCTAAGCACCTTGGCCACGAAGCTCGCTCTCATCCTCTGAGGCGACATGAGCAAGATCCTGTACTGGTCCGCCCTGTAGCGGACCGCCGTGGCCAGCGAGCCGCTAAGCATTGACACTAGTACCAGGCCCAAGAGCTCGTTGACCTTGGATCCGAAGCACGCGTGGACCACCACGTAATTGCCGAGGCCCTCGACGACTATCCTCCCGTCGTGCGGGAGAGGTGCTCCGAGCCTGAGGTGCTCGACCACGTCGCTCAAGGCCGCCCCCAGCGCCCTCGTCGTCAGAGGGTAGCCCTCGAGGGCCTCCTCCACATCGCGGCCGCTCTTGTGAAGCTCCTCGATCCTCCTCCTTATCGCGGCGACCTCGAGGGCCACGTCCATGGGCACCGGTATGAGCTCGCCCGCCCAGGCCGGTATGGCCCCGAAGATGTCGTCGGAGGGCTCTACGTAGACCCTCGACTCCTCCACCCCTATGACCCTCCAAACCCTCCCCCCGAGGATTATGCTCGGCGACCCCTCGGTCCTCGTTGCAACGAACTCCTCGTCGAGGACCCCGACCTTGCGCCTCTCGGGCAGGGCTATCACGTCGTACTTCTTGACGTCCGGTATCATGGAGAGGTTGTTGAGGTAGAAGTCCATCGTGGCCTTCCCGGCCCGCTTGAGGGTCGAGCCCACTAACCTGATGACCCCTCTGTCCGACAGGAACTTCGCTACGTCGAGGAGCTCCTCGTGCGTTAGCCTCCTGTACGGGTACGCGCCCCTGACCACGCTGAGGGCCTCGTGGACGTCTATGGAGCCCTCGTCTATGACGAGCCCGGCCAGCTGGTGGGCCAAGACGTCTAAAGCGCACTCGTGGACCTTTATCTCCTCCAGCTCTCCATTCATCGCCCTCTTAGCCAAGACCGCCGACTCCATCGCGTCGTCCGAGGAGTAAGAGACTATGAGGCCCTTTGCCACGGCACCTACTCTGTGGCCCGAGCGGCCTACCCTCTGCACCAAGGGGGTCGACTGCCGAGGGGACGTGAACTGGATCACGAAGTCGACTGAGCCTATGTCTATCCCGAGCTCCAGAGACGACGTGCACACCAAGGCCTTGACTGAGCCCTCCTTGAACTCCCTTTCTGCCTGGACCCTCTCCTCTCGCGAGAGGGAGCCGTGGTGGGCCTTGACCTTGAAGTCGCTGGTCACAAGCGCTAGGCGAGATGCCAAGAGCTCGGCGGCCTCCCTCGTGTTCGTGAAGACTAGGACCCTCTCGTGCTCCCTGATCTCGTCGGCTATCCTAGCTATGGCCGATGCTATGTGAGGGGTCACCTGGAGTCTCGACGCCAATTCCTGGTCCTCGCTGGGCGAGGGCGCGTCGACCGTTATCCGCATCTCCCTGGGCATCGGGACCTGGACCACTTCCACCTCGCCATCGCTACCGGCTAAGAACTCCTTGACGACGTCGACGGAGCCCACGGTGGCCGAGAGCCCTATCCTCTGCAGTCGCCTCCCGACGATCCTCTTGAGCCTCTCAAGAGCCACGGAAAGCTGGACGCCCCTCTTGTCCGCCACGAGTTCGTGTATCTCGTCTACGACGATCCACCTGACGCTGGCCAGTACCCTCTTCAAGACCCTGCCTATTAGCAGGGCTTGGAGGGTCTCGGGCGTGGTTATCAACATGTCCGGGGGCTGTTGGGCCTGCCTCCTCCTGGCGTGTTGCGGCGTGTCCCCGTGCCTGACCTCTATCCTGAGGTCCAGCTCCTCGGCGAGCCTCGACAGCCTCTCCCAGAGGTCCCTGTTCAGGGCCCTGAGGGGGGTTATGTAGATGCACAGGACCCCTCGGACGCCCTGCCCCCTCTTCAACCTCAGCATCATGTCGAATATAGGCAAGACCGCGGCCTCGGTCTTGCCGGTCCCGGTCGGGGACACTATCAGGACGCTCTTCCCAGCAAGTATGAGGGGGATCGCCCTCTCCTGGGGCTCGGTCGGCCTAGTGAGGCCTAGCGCTTCCAGCCCCTTCCTGACCTCCTCGCTCAAGAGGTCGAAGGCGCTCCTCGCCATTACTTCGATCGATCTCCGACGAAGTGGGTGAAAAGCTTTAATTAAAATCCTCGATATTAGGTTTAATCATGGGGGCCTTCAATAGCTTCGCGGAGAGGTACAGCGCCCTGGTTGAGGAGGAGCTCGCCAAGTTCTTGGAGGAGAAGGCGAGGTCAGCCGCCGACGAGAGGAGGAGGCGCGTGGTGGAGGAGATCTCCAGGTTCACCCTAGGCGGGGGGAAGAGGCTCAGGCCCCTCTTGATGATACTCGGCTACGCTGGATCTAAGGGGGTCGTGGACAGCAGGATAGTGAGGGCATCCATATCGATCGAGCTCGTCCACTCCTACCTCTTGATGCACGACGACGTCATGGATCGGGACGAGTTCAGGAGGGGCAGGCCCACAGTCTGGAGGGCCTTCAGGGACCTGCACGCGGAGGCCTACGGGCTCGAGGAGGCCACCCACTACGGTTACAGCATGGCCATAATAGCTGGCGACCTCGCCGCCGCCTACGCAGTCCAAGCGCTCCTGCGATCCGAGTTCGAGTACGACGTGGTCTTGAAGGCCGTGGAGCTCATGCAGGACGTGATAGAGAAGACTGGCCACGGGCAGATACTCGACATGACCTTGGAGAAGGAGCCCCTCAGCGCCGTCAAGGAGGAGGACGTGCTCGAGGTCCATAGGCTCAAGACTGCACTGTACACCATAGACGGTCCCCTGCGAATGGGAGGCATCTTGGCTAGGGCGGACGAGGACCTCTTGAGGGCGTACACGAGGTACGCCATCCCGGTCGGGATAGCCTTTCAGCTCCAAGACGACATCTTAGGGGTCTTCGGGGACGAAGCGATCGTGGGCAAGCCCGTTGACTCGGACATAAAGGAGGGGAAGAGGACCCTGTTGGTGGTCAAGGCCTGGGAGAGGGCCACCCCGGAGCAGAGAAGGGTGATGGAGAGAGTCCTCGGCAACAGGCTGGCCTCAAAAGAGGAGGTGGAGATTGTCAGGGAGATAATGAGATCCACCGGAGCCCTCGACTACGTCCGCGAGCTGGCACTGAGGCTAGCGCGAGAGGGCTCCTCGGCCTTAGACGAGGCCGACGTGAGCTCAGACGTTAAGGAGGTGCTCAAGGACTTAGCCAAGGTCGTCGTCGAGAGAGTCAAGTAGTCATCCCGCGTTCAGCCAGCGCACATAGATTATACGTCAACATCATGACGCCTGTCAGCACTAAGGGGCCTGGACCGCTATCAACAGCGGACCTCGAGGCCTAGTAGCGGATTTTCAACCCACGTGAGCCAGGGTCCAGAATCCCACGACGATCCTTGCCGTGGCCCCTTAACAGCGAAGCCATCAACGAAAGCCAAAAAGGCCAGCAACCTCATCAATAGCAGCTACAAAACCGTGTCGAGCCTGTGATCGCCAAGTGAGAGTATGTGCTTACTTGGCAACGCGCTGATATGCATGTCAAAGTTTTATAAAGTGATGCAGGTTCGTAATCTTTGGTGCCAGTATTGTTCGCGTCTATTTTGTTGCCTAAGAGGCTTATCGAGGCCCTAGAGGCTAGAGGTTTAGACGTGGTTGATATCATCGTCAATGCTCTTAGGGATGAGCTAGACCCTAGAATTGTTGCTGAAGCTAGGGTTGAGCTTGCCGAGAGGCTTCTAGATGAGGCTAGGGAGTATGTTAGAAAAGGCGATGCTGTACAAGCTTCTGAGAAAATGTATAAGGTTGCCGAAGAGTGCATAAAAGCCCTAGCTGAAGCGCTCCAAGTGAAAGAGGCCGAGGAAGCTAGGAAGAGAGAGAAGTGGTCTTCATGGCTCTTAGGAGAGGCTGCAAAAAGCATTGCTGATGAACTGAACGAGCAAAAAGTCCTGGAGGCTTGGGCCATAGCTTACGATGTCCATGTATGGGGGTTTCACGAAGCAAAGTACAGTATAGAAAGAGTTGCCGTAGGCTTGAAGTACATGGAGCTACTCTTAGACACGGCAAAGCGAGTTGTAGGGAAATCGGGGGCAGAGCGGTAGAAGCGCATAATCAACATAGGCTCTCTGCTAAGCCTTTATACTGTGAAGTCTTGTAGGTAACTACTCTTGGTAGACGACCCTTCCTTCCCCTATGGCCATGATTACTTTGCTCTCGAGGTCGAAGGGGTCCCCGCTCCAGAGGACCATCGATGCCAGCTTGCCCGGTTCTAGAGAGCCCAGCGAATCCGAGAGCCCGAGTACCTTGGCGCTGTTGTACGTGATCGCGGATATCGCCTTAGACCTGTCGTAGCCGAACCTCAGCAGGAACCTCAGCTGGAGGTAGAGGTTCCTCTGGAGCGTAACGGGGTGGTCGCTCATCAAGGCGAAGAGGGGCTCTGCCTCGATCAAATACCTCACGTTCCTCCAGGACTCGTGCTTCAGCTCGGTCTTGTACGGGAAGGCGTCGATGGGGCCGTAGACCAAGGGTATGCCTTGGGCCTTGAGCTCCTTGAACAGCTCCACTCCGTGGACGTCGCAGGCATGCTCTATCGTGACCTTCAAGTTGAACTCAGATTTCAGCCTCAAGAGGGCGACTATGTCGTCCTCCTTGTGCACGTGGCACCTCAGGACCTCCTCACCCCTCAACACCTTGGCGAGCACGTCCTGCTGAGGCGTCAGCTCGTCGACGTCCTTCCTCCCCTTCTCGACCAGCCTCAGGGCCTTGGCTGTGTTCAGGAGCTCCTCCCTCAGGATCGCCAGGACACCCATCCTAGAGGTCGGCCTCCTCCCCTTCCACCTCCTCTGGGCCCTCGGGTTGTAGCCAAAGGCCACCTTTATGCCAGCGTGCTTCACGAACGCCTTGTCGGTCGTCCTCTCGAAGTTCCTGATGACAGCCGCCCTCCCCCCGATTATGTTGCCGCTACCCGGCAGAACGCAGGAGTACAGGACCCCGTGCTCCAGCGACTCAGCAAAGGCCTTGTCGTCCATGTAGACTGAGTCCAGGGCGTCTGCCAGGGCTACCACGGACTCGAAGGTCTCGTTGCTCTCCTCCTCGTAGTTCGGCTCTCCGCTCCTGGCCATGCCTATGTGGCTGTGGGGGTCTATGAAGGCTGGCGTGACTACCTCGGCCTTGTAGAGCACCTCCCCCTCGGGCCTCTCAGAGATGCTCGCTATTTTGTTACCTTCGAAGTTCACGTAACCCTCCTTGACAACCCCAAGGCCCGTATAGATCACGCGTGCGTATACCGACTGCATAATCTCGTGGTTGTCGGGGCAGTTCTTATAACGCTAACCGGGCTACTAGACTCGGGCAGTGATGTGGGTTAAAAGCGATGAGGGGTGATTGGCTCTACCATGCTGAGCCCTTCAATACCATTGAGCTCCGACTGGCTCCGCGAGAGGCTCACGAGGGAGACCACCAAGAAGAGGGCGACGATAGCGATAGGGGTCGGGGCTGAGAGGGAGGGCGCCCCGGAGAAGGTCCTGAGAGACTCGAAGAGGGCCGCCGAGAAGGGAGTGGCGCGGGTTAAGCTGGTCGGCCCCGAGGAGGTAGTCGAGAGGTTGTCTCGGCAGTGCGACGGGGTGGAGGTCGTGCCTTCCTGCAGGCCCGAGGCGGAGCTCGTGGAAATGCTGTTGAGGGGCGAGGTCGACGCGGCGATAAGGGGGACCCTCTCCGCCAACAAGACTTTGAAAGAGCTGAAGAGGGCCTTCGGGCTCGAGAGAATCCACAGGGTCGCCGTGCTCGAGACCCCTCAGCGCACCGTGTTCCTCCTAGCGCCGGTGGGCGTCGACGAGGGGAACGACGTGGACGACAAGGTCGAGCTGGCGAGGGGAGGGGTCGCGCTGTTGAAGGCCCTCGGGGTGAGGCCCGTCGTGGCGGTGCTCTCCGGCGGGAGGCTGGAGGACTACGGCAGGAGCCCCCTAGTCGACGAGAGCCTGAGGCAGGCGGAGGTCGTCGTCGAGAGGATAAGGAGGGAGCTGGGCGTGGAGGCCTACCACCAAGGGATTCTGATTGAGGACGCCGTGAAGAG
>Ga0080004_1165664_pt1 | contig 16324 bp, 20 predicted proteins | sample WasSprMetagenome_FD_69207 | JGI IMG/M metagenome (GOLD analysis project Ga0080004, IMG submission 69207) | Sulfidic aquatic microbial communities from Washburn Spring, Yellowstone National Park, USA - WS (SPADES assembly) (version 2) | ecosystem: Environmental > Aquatic > Thermal springs > Hot... | reverse complement strand
GCAGACCGGTCCTCCCCCTCCCTTCATCTTCATAGCCCCCTTCCTGGCAACGTCTGCCGGCTTTTCGGCCTTGAGGACCTCGTAAGCCTCTGCGTCCCACGGAATGACGAAGACGCGCCCGCTCCTGGCCTCGTGCTTGACTATGCCGAGGAAGGTCCTGAGCTCCTCCTCGCCGATAGACCCGGATGTGTCGATCAGGCACCACACGTTGCGCTCGTACCCGTACCACCCAGGGTATTCATCCCCCCTCCTGCTCGTCTTCGCGTAGCTGGCGTCCACCTTGCCGCTTCCCAGGCCAAAGCGGAGGGTGATGTACCACGGGGGTTTGACCTCCAGGACCTCGCTCACCAGCCTCTCCAGCCCGGTCGGGATGTTCCCTGCCTGCTTAGCGAATGAGAGAGCTCTGTCGCAGATCGCCTTCCATGCCTCCCTGAGCCTCTCCCTGCTCGCCCCTCTGGGTAGCCCGCCGGCCTGGACGACCTCCCCATCGAGGGGCTCTCCGAGCAGGTCGTCACTGAGGGATGGGGTTCCCTGCTCCCCGCCGCCCTGACCGCCTTTCTCCGGCGCGCCGATCCCGCCGTGCCCTTTCCTCTCCAGCGCGCTGGCTATCTCCTCGGTGCTCATCTTCTTCAGTTGCATTACCTGTATGCCGGTCACCGTGGCGAGCGTGTTCAGTGTTATGAAGTCTTCGCTGCCCCTTATCCCCGGGATCCTCGCCTCCTCCACGGCATCATTGACCTTGCCGTCGGCGGCAAAGTTATAGACCATGCGGTCATATCCCTTTACCCTGAAGGGGTGAAGGAGGGCCAGGTGGAGGACTTCGTGGATCGCCACGAACCTTTTCGTCTCCGGCTGGAGGGTTGCCCACCACTTTGGGTTCACCGCCAGGACCCCCCTCTCGTCCACGCCTGCGGTCGGGATCTCTTCGGATGCGATGACGGGCGCGTAGCTCAGTGGTATCACGAGGAAGGGGAAGTACCGCCCGCAGAAGATGCGGATGTCGCGCAGGTCCTGCCTGATCTGCTCGACGCGGCCGGCGCCCGCGTTTGCCGCCCTGTCTTGATCCTCTGGCATGCCGCACCGCCTCCTCAGAGCAGCGCGTTCCCGGTCAATTCGAGGGCCCTGACCACGGTCCGGTTATCCCTGACCGCGGCGAATAGCTCGTACCTACGCGGCTTCTTCAGGAAGGCGAACAGCGCGGCTATGAACTCCCGGTCGTCGGCGCTCGAAATGTATTCCACGAACCTCTTTGACTTCTGGATGTTCTCTGCTGTCCTGTTTATTGCCTCCGCGACCGTCATCGCCGCCAGGTACTTCTGCTCCACCTTGAAGTCAGAGACGACCTGCGGGTTTCTGATCAGTTCCTCGAATTCCGGCACTTTGTTGCTCAGGAACGCCAGCAGCGTCTCGCCAGCGCGCCCGAGCTTTCCCTTGGCTATGCTGGCGCGCATCTGCGGGTCCGCCGTTCTGGCGAAAGCCAGCGCCACGTAAGTCCAGCCCCTGGGCGTGGCCGGCGGCTCGTAGCCGTTGTCCTCCACGGTGTCTGTCACGTTCGTGAGAAAGTCGCTCGCCCTCCAGTGCAGGTACGCCAGCACGTCGCGGCACCACTTCTCCGCGCCGTATGCGGCGTCCATCCATTCCGCCCAGGCCTCGAGAGAGGGCGGCTCGACCTCCACGAAGTCGAACCTGTCCCTCAGTGGCTTGGGTATGCTGTTTGAGATGCTGCTGTGCTGCGATGAGTTCGAGGCGGCGACGACCAGCGCGTACCTGTTGAGGGCAACGTCGCCTATCTTGTAGTCCCTCACGATCTTATACGCCTGGGCCTGCATGTTCGGCCTGCTCTCGTTGAGGAATTCGTCGAGGAAAAGCACCCCGGCGCACTTGCTCAGCAGCTGCGCCAGCGCCAGCGGGAGGAACATCACGTACTTGGAACCGTTCACCGGGCGCGGGATGCCCGAGACGTCCACCGGATCGAAGCCGGTGAGCCTCTTGTCGGCAAATACGAAGTACCTGTCCGGCTCCTGCAGCATCTTCTCAACGCCGTCCGGGGAGAGCGCATCGAAGTCCACAAACTCCCTCCCCAGCTCCTTCGCCTTCTTCATGGCGAAGTCCCGGACGATGGCGCTCTTTCCTATCCCCGGCGGACCAATCAGGTGGGGAGTAATGGGCTCCAGCCCCTCAACCCTCATGGCGAACGAGAGGTCGAGCCTCTTACGTACATCCTCTAACCTCACAAAAACACCTCCCTTCCTTTTTCCTTCCTTCCTTTTCCTTTCTTTCCCTTCTTCCTTCCTTCGTCCTGCAAAAGACGGTCGGGAGCGCGGTGGCGCTCCCTCATATCGCCAATCAGGGCTGTGCTTCGGCAGCCCCTCATGTCACTTCCAGGCTTAACCTGGCTGAAAAAAATCGTTGCGGGATCGCGCTCACTTGCGGAGCGGTGTGGTGTGGCGCAGTAACCGCTAAACCTTTGTTCCTGCCTTCCTGAGGGCGTCGACCACGGGCTCGAGCGGGACGAGCGCCACATCTTCGTGGCGGCTGAGTATCTCGTCCGCATCCCCGTACTCGACCCAGCACTCAAAGTGCTGGTTGTTCTCGCTTCTCACCACCAGATATCCCCGCTTCATCATATTCCCCTCCCCCTCCCTCTTCCTCTCCCTCTACTCCTCCTTCTTCCTCTTCTCCTTCCTCTTCGTTTCCTCTTCTGCCCTTCGCCTGCGCGCTTCCCCTCTCCTTTATCCTGCTGAGCGTCCACCGCATCGCGCTGGAGATCTCCCTCGCCCTGGTCTTCTTGGTGTAGGCGTCGTAGCCGATGTTCCTTATGACCACCTGCCTGATCAGTCCGTCCTTTTCGTCTACATCCCATGATATCACCGCGTCCGGGTCGATCATGCCCTCGGCGCGGAGGTTCTCGTCCTTGTCCCTCATCTCGCCTAGGACCTTCTCTATGAAGAAGGACGAGAACGGCGGGACGTTCGGAGCGTCTATCAGCGGCTTTATTATCATCTCGTTCTCGTAAACCTCGACGTCCGCAAGCGGCTCTCTGTCCTTGTAGAAGAGCTTGTACCTCTGAATCTGCGTCCGCGGTGCCGGCGGTTCCGGCGGAGGTTTAGCTTGGGCTTGAGGTTGAGTTTGAGCCTGAGCCTGAGCCTGAGTCAGAGTTTCAGTTGGGACTCTGGGTCTAGCTGGGGCTGTTGCAGCAGCAGGTGCAGGAGTAGGAGGCGCGGCTGTGACGGCGGTTGCGGGTGCTGGTGTTGGTACTGATGTCGGTGTTGATGTTGATGTCATCGTCGCTGCTGTAGGCGCGGCGCCGGAGGTAGGTCCGCCCTGGCTCTGCGGGAACTTTCCTTCCGCGAGTGCCAGCAAGGTCCTGTAGATCTGGAGCTCCTTTTCCAGCCTCTCTATCTCCTTCCTCAGCTCCTCTCTCACATCCACGTCTATTTTTTCCATCCTTTCACCACCTCGAACGGTATCTCCGCACCGTCAAACCTGTCCTTGAAAGTCTCGCTGTGCCCGTCGCCGGTGTCCAGCACCCCGTACTCAATTGCGCCGCTCGCCACGAATACCTTCCTCTCATCATTCCGGCGGATGCTCAACTTGGTGACCCTGGCGTACGCCCCGTTTATGTTCTTCAGGCCGTTGGAGATCAGCGTCCTCCACTCTATGTACTCCTTTATCGCCTCTCTTTCGCCGTTGCCATTCGCATTCGCGTTCTTATTCGCACCCATACTGACATTCATGCCTCCTTTCTTTTCTTTTTCTCCTTTCTCTTTCTTCCTTCCTCCTCCATTCCTTCTTCTCCTCTCTTCTTTCTCCTCTCTTCCTTCTTCATTCATTCTTTCTTTCCTTCACTATCCTTCCATCGGGGGCTTGGATTCTCTGCCAGGCCCCTTCATATCACCTGTCGGCACCTGAAGGTGCCCCATCTCCCTGCGCAGCCTCCAAAAAACTCGGGATACTCTGGCCGTCACACTCCCAGGCGAAGGCTCTTCTCAGCCCTCTCAACCAGAGTCGCGCCGGCCGCAGAGGGCTTCACCGTATAGATCTCCAGGTTCGGCTCCGCCACTTCCCTGATCTCGCAGTCCGGGTCCGTGTCGACCACTGCGCAGATCACCTTCGACCTCTTAACGTGCCCCGTTATGGCCCTCAGCTGATTCTCTGGGAAGCACCCGTCCGTGATTATCGCCACGAGCGTCCCCTCGTCGCACTGCCGGAGGTGCCTGATGAGGTCCGCGGGGTTGGTTTGGTTAAGCGTCCTGAGCGCCAGCACTCCCTTTGCGTGCCCCAGGTAGTCCCTCGACTTCGCGGAGATCCGCTCGGCGGTGTCGCTGAAGCTGAAGCACTCGACCGGCAGCCCGTTCTCCTTGGCGAAGGCGATGAGCCCCAGGGCGGCGTCCTTCGCCCAGGCGAGCCTCGACCGCTCCGCGAAGATGATCGACATGGACGAGCTGTTGTCCACCGCCACCGCCACGCTCTCCGCACCCATCTCACCGCCGTACTGGTCAGTCTCCACCGTCGGCTGGAGCTCCATCGCCGTCCACTTCTCCGGCTCGTGCGGGTGGCGCGCTATCGAGTCCGGGTCGATCTCCCTGTCCCACGGCTTCCACCTCCTCCTGTAGGGCTCCTGTATCGCGTACCTGGAGCCCCTGCCGCGGTATGCCGCCACCGCCTGCCAGAGGGCCTTCCTGGCGCAGTCCTCGTAGATCCCGTCCAGCTCCTCGAGGGGTCGCCCCAGCAGGTCCGAGACCTGCCCCTGAGTCAGCCCGTTGCTGAGCGCTATCTCTATGACCTCGTCCTCTATGCCCTGGGTGCTGCAGGTGACCTGCGGCATTGCCGGCTCGCCCCCGGACCAGCTCCCGCCCCCCGCGCTGCGCCCATCTTCTGGCGCTCCGCTTCCGCCCTGATCACCGCTCCTGCTCTTTCCCTCATCTCCGCTTTCACCCCGAGCACCGCCTCTTCCTTTCCCTTTTCCTTCACCGCCCTCGCCTCTTGGCTTCTTCCTGATCAGCCTGCTGATCAGGTACGCCGCAGAGAGGACGTCCCGTTTCATTTCCTCTTCGTCCTCGCTGCTGCCGATGTGGTGGAGGACGAGCATCAGCTGCTTGTAGTCCGGGTAGTATGTGGTTTTCAGCTCTTTCTCGTACTCCGTCTCCCTGAGGTCCACGCCGAAGAGGTCCTTGTAGATTATGTTGAGGAGGTGGTACGCTGTCCCCTCCGCGTCCTCGGTGAGGGGGAAGTGCTTCAGCCACTCCTCCTGCACCTCCTTTATGCTGTACCTGGCGTTCACCAGCCGGTCAACGCAGAAGTCGTAGATGACGTTCAGGAGGTCCTGCGCCTCCGCCCTGCCGATGCTCAGGACTTTCATCAGCGCCGCCGCGTGGTCAAGGTACCTCCTGTAGGTGTGGGGCTGCCCGTCCCGGGAGGCGTGCTTTATCTCGTGCCTCAGGATCGCGCCCAGCCCCCTGAACCTCCGCCAGCTGGGCGGCGCCGACACCACCATGGTCCTCAGGTCGAGGGAGAAGGTCTTCCCGGGGGCGACCTCCAGCCTCAGCGGCGGCGGGGTGGGCCTGCAGTCGGTGAGCTCCGCGCTGAAGGCGCTAAGGAGCCTTCTGGGCGGTCCTCGAGGCCTTTGGCGTGAATGCGCCGATGGCCTCACCAATGCGGATGTGCTCTGCAAAGGCATCCGGGATCTTCTCCCCCTTCTTCTCGCACGTCTCCTTCATCATGAGGATTATGTCGTCCAGTATGGCTCGGAGGGGCGGCGCGTCCTGGACCTCCTTCATGAGCGACTCGACCTGCTGCCACGTCGGGTTCGCCGGCAGGTCCATTATCTTCTCAAGGTGCGGCGCGTACCTTTCCATCTCATCGACGTACCTGTTCACGAGCCTGACCACCGCGTTGTGTATGGTGCCCGCCTCCGCCAGGAAGGCGGCGTCGTTGAAGACGAGCCTGTGGGGAAGGACGGTCCTCAGGGCGAATTCCAGGTCCGCCCCGTCCGCAGTCCTTGAGCCCCTTATGACCGCGGACGCCGCCATCACCCTCTTCAGGGACAGTAGCGAGCGGACCTTGCCGATGCTGGCTATCGAGCAGATGGCGTTCTTGTACCTGCACAGGGTGCAGTCCCTGTCCACCATGAAGGGGTTCATGGGGGACTTCGCCACCGACCCGCTCGAAGGGGAGAAGTAGCAGGTGCTGAGGGCTGCCACGAGCCCCAGGCAGAACCTGAGGATGTCTGGCGGCACCTCGACCCGCTCCATCTCCCTCCTCGCCTCGTATATCATCTCCACCGGGGCTCTCCCCCGGATCTGGACGGCCCTGAGGGCTTCCACCACGGCGAGGATCTCCGCGCCCGAGGGCGGATCCGTGGGGACGCTCATCAGGAACCTGTCCAGAGTGGCGGCGTTCACCAGCTTCACGTTCGTCTGGTAGTACTGAGACCACGGGTTCGTGCAGAAGATGAAGCAGAGCGGAGATATCCTCACAGGTCCGACCGTCGTCTCCACGACCTTCTCATTCATGACCGTGTGGAGCTTGTTGAGGAGGCGGGGGCTAGTGAAGGCCTCGTCGAGGATCACAAGGTCCGCGCCCGCGAGCTTCCCCGCCTTCACCACGTGGGGTGGCTTCTCGCCGAGGACCGCCCGGTGCTGGACCCCGTAGCCGAGGAGGTCCTCCGGATCGATCTGGTCGTTCACCTGCCTCGAGAAGACCGTGATGGGCACCATCCTGGCGTCGTCCCTCCTCACCGGGTGCTTTGTGAGGTCCACGGTCGCCCTCACCCTGGTGTAGCCGGGGTAGTCCTGGTAGACCACGTCCACGCCGTCCGCCCTGTTCTGCATGAGTAGCTCGGGGCTCACGTTCAGCTCCTTGCCCAGGTCCTCGAAGAACCTCTCGATCTCGCCGAAGGACCTGGCATCCGTGGACACGGTGAAGACGGGCTTCTCGAATATGTTTCCCATGAAGTGGGCCATGGAAGACTTGAATGTCCCGTGGCTCCCTATGAGGAGTATCGGCTCGCCCGTTATCATGGCGGCGAGGATGCCCTTCAGGGCGATGAACTGCGAGTGCCCCCTGTACACGCCGGAGACGGCTGCCAGCACGCTGGCGGGGGTGTCCTTACTTGTATTCGTATTCGCATTCGCATTACTCATACAATCAACCTCCTTTTTTTCCTCCTCTCTTTTTTTCTCTCTCCTCTCCTCTCTCCTCCAAGCTCATCCTGCAAGTTCCTCCTTCACCCTCCTCAGAGAGTCCTGGTCGTAGTCCGCCGGACGCATCTCCATCTTCGGCAGCACGTGCTTCACGAAGAAGTAGAGGTAGTTCGCCGCGAGCACCTTGGTGACGCGGTCGCCGGCGGCATAACCGCCTGCGCCTGCCGCCAGCTGGTTCCGGTGCTGCTGGAATATCTTCGCCTTGCTCTCCCTCCACTGTGCCTTCTGGTCTGGGGGAAGAGGCGAGGCATCAAGGATCCTGTCGCTCAGCTCGAACGTCGTGAGGAGGAGGTGCTTGCAGAGGACGTGCCTCCTCCTCCACTCCTCACCGCGCTCCTTCACGCCGCGATCCTCGCCGGTGTACGCAGGGCAGTCGCAGGCGAACATCCTCCTCTGCAGGTCTATGGTCGCCAGGTACCAGTCCTTCGCTGTGGGGGTGACGGGCTTGAGCAGCGCGCAGATCGTGCCGCCCTCCTCCACCACCCTCCCCCTGGGCCTCTCGAGCGCCCTGCTGATGGGATCCCAGACCCCGACCCTGTCCGCCTTCGGCGAGACGGTGTTGGGCGGCATGCACTCCTTGAGGAGCTGGAGCGGGACGTCCGCGGGCTCCCACTGCCTCGTCGCGGCGAAGAACCAGTTCACCAGCTTCTCGTCGAGGCAGTAGTCCCTGGCGCGCATCACCAGGTTCAGCACCGCCCTCGCCGACGCGGTGGAGATCTCTTCTATTATGAAGAGGAGGGGGCCCGTGTATGCCCTGAGCATCGGAACTTCAATCCTGAGCATCACAGCCACCCCTCAAGGGTTGGCCCTGCTTCCCTCCTCTTCAGGTTCAGGGCGAGGGGCGGAGTCTCGGGCGAGAAGCACGTGCAGGCGCATCCCCTGGCGTTGCAGATCCACCGCTCGATGGAGTCTGGGTCGCTCCGGTCGGACAGGTCGGTGTGCTCCTCCAGCGGGTGCCCGCACCGGCACACGAACTCCTCCTCACTCGCGCCCGCACCCCTGTCCGCGTTCGTCTTCGTTTTTGCGTTCGCGTTCGCATTCGCATTCGCGTTTATGTCCATGTCCATGTCCATGTCCATGTTTGCATCTCCCTCCTTTTTCTTCCCTACTTCCCTACTCTATCACGGCGAGGAGCGGCTCGGCCGCTATCCGCTCCCTTATCTGCCTTATCGAGGCTCCCGGCGCGCCCAGGGTTATCGCCAGCCCCTTCGCCGCGCTGCTCGGCTTCTCCCTCGCCTTCAGCGCCCGCTCAAGTTCCTCGAGGGGCTTCGCTATGCCGAGCTGGAGGGACGAGGATATTGATGCGGCGCTCGAGACCGCGCTGAGCAGGGAGCGGGTCGGCCTGTCCCTGTTCTCCTTTATGGCGCCCTCCAGCTGGTCGAGCACAGCCAGCACCTTCTCCTTCATCGACTGCTCCAGCTCGGAGAGCATCTTCCTCCTCCTCTCCTCGAGCTCGGCCTCCAGCGCCCTGAGGCCCGCCTCCCTCCGCGCGTCTATCTCCGCCAGCGATCTCCTGGCGTCCTCCACGAACGCCTCCACGAACTGCCTGTCCAGGGAGAAGGGTACGGGGTTGACGCTCGCGCTCCCTATCACCGCCCTGAGTTCGATGGGCTGGACCTGCGCCACGTACTCCGTTATGGACCTGGCGTCCTCGGATGCCTCGAACTCCACCACCTTCTCCTGCAAGGTCCTGAGGGCTGCGTTTATGTTCTGAACCTCGAGCTCAAGGTCCGCCGCCTTGCCTGAGGGCAGGAAGAAGAGGTGGCGCTTCTGCGACCCGACCTTCTCGGATGCCAGGATGAGGCAGTGCTGCCTGAGGGCGGCGTACAGCCTTTCGCGCGCCTCCTTCAGCGTGTTTATTATCGGCGAGGGGTACGGCGAGAACTCCAGGATCTTTCTCTGCGTCTCCTTCCCTTCCCTGTCCTTCTCCTTGTAGTACCTGACCGTGCACACGCGCGGCTTCGCCCTCCTGGAGTAGTTCGCGTTGACGGCGTTTATGATGTCCTGGAGTCCGTAGAGGAAGGCCAGGTGGTTCGGCAGGCTGGTCACGTCCACCCTGACCGAGAGGCGCTCCTCGGTGGGGCAGCTGACGTCGACCAGGAACCCGCTCACGGGGATATGGCGCGCTTTCTGGGGCGGCGCCGCCTTTTCCTCTTCTCCGCATTCTCTCTCCCCGCCTTTCTCCTCTCCTTTCTCCTCTCCTTCCTCATCTTCCTTATTTTCGGTCCTTTTCTTGGGCTCCTCTTTCCCCTCTGCCTCTGGCGGCACTTCTTTGACTTTTCCGCCCTGGGGCTCCGTCCTCGAGGTGACTGCAGCACCTGCCGGCTGCTGTGCCTCCTTCGGGCCGTCGTGAGGTGCGCGGCTCTCCGCGCCGCCGTCGGTGAATCCCTCGGAGCGCGGTTCCACGCCATAGAGCAGTAGCTGTGTCTGCGCGGTCTTTGCGGGGCGCGGCCTGGCATCTAACTGGAGCATGCAGACACCCCCAGGCGCCGCCTCTCCCTTTCGACGGACTTGAGGATCTCGATGGCCTTCGCCTCGAGCCTCCTTATCCTCCTCCTTCTCTCCATCATCCTCTTCCTTCTCCTCTCAAAACAACTCAAGATTTCATCACCCTCCTTTCCTTTCCTTCCCTTTCCTTCCCTTCTTTGCTTCTTTGCTTCCTTTCCTCCTTCCTTCTGCTCGTCCGATTCCACCTTCGGGCACCTGATGAGGCGCCCTCATATCACCCATCGGGTGCTCTGAGCTGGATTCGGATTGGAATTCGGAGAACCATTGGGCACCTTCATATCTCCAATCAGGGCTTTGCTTCAGTAGCCCTTCATCTCACCTATCGGGGGCTTGGGTTCAAGCCCCTTCATGTCACCTTCAAAAAAACCGTTTTAAATAATCGGAAGCAATGTCATTAATTGAGGAGCCATGAAAGAGAAGCAGCACCTGCGCATCACGCTGGCTGTTCTCAAGTACTACTCCCTCCCCCCGCAGTATGCCGCGTACATCATCTGGCCGGACTACGTGCCGAAGCTCGAGGTCCGCCAGTTCAGGTACCGCGACATCACTTTCCCTGTAGCTGTCAGGGTGCCTCACCACAGCATCAGCAGGGAGTCCTTCGTCGAGGAGTTCCTCATGAACGTCAGCGACGGCAGGAGAGGTTCGCCGGAGGACAGGAAGGGAGCCCTGGCGAACACGGTGAAGCTGCTGCACTACGTCCAGGACGGCTGCACCCTCCACCGCTGCGAGGAGGATCTGATCAGGGTGCCGCTCGAGCTGCGGTGGGTGGCGGAGGGCGAGGCCCTCTGCGTCCGCCTGCCGGAGGGTGCGAAGGAGAGGGCGGAGGCGCTCGCCGGCGAAGTTTACCCCCGCCCGAAGGACCGCGAGGCAGTCCGCGCCGCGGTCGCCCTCAGCTCCGCCACTCTTAAGGCCTTTCTCCAGTGCGTCGGGTGGCAAAAACAGCGGGTCCAGGGCTAGATTAGATTAGATTAAACTAGACTAGACCTCTTCCACGTCTTCTTCCGTGAGCTCGCCGCACTCCGCGCACTCGAAGTGCCCATGCTCGCAGTAAGGGCACTTGTAGAGGATGCGGACGAACCTGTTGCAGTTGACGCACCTGTACGGCATGCTCTCCTCTCACCTCCATCAGGCGTAGCTCGTGCAGCCCATCTCCGCGCGGACCCTGCCCTCCACCCACTGGAGCAGCACCCTGTTACCCTTCTCATCGTGCCCCAGTTTTGCGAGCAGAAAGTCTCTCATCTTCGGGTATGTCTTTGCCAGCTTTCTCGGCCAGTCCTTGTGTGCGGTGCACGGGAGGCAGCCCGTCCTCTTGAAGCCCCTGTCGTATGCCGGGTTGTAGGGGAGGCCGTACCGGCGGATGTACTCCCAGACCTGCTCCTCCGACCACAGGGCTATGGGGTCGTAAGTGAAGATCTGGTACTTCCTGTTCCAGTGCCTCTGCCCGTTCTCCCCGACGGTGAACGCCCTCATCCTGCTCTCCCCCGCCTGTATCCCCCGTATCACCGCATCGATGAAGTTCTCCCTGTAGGCCTTGAGGGCCGGGAGCTCCTTCAGGTACAGGCAGCACTCCGGATGCTGCTTGTTTTTCCTTCCTCTGCTCGCCCTGGCTGAGATCGAGCCCCTCATCGCGGGCGGGCCGAAGAGGCGCCAGCACTGCCAGAACGCCGGCTCCGGGGAGGACGGGTCGGGCTTCACCGGCTCGGTCTCGATCAGCTCGAACCCCCACTCCCTGGCCAGGCGGCGGACGTACTCCACCGTGCCCGGGATTTCGACGCCCGTGTTGTTGAAGACCGCCTTGATGTCGGGCTTCCTGAGCCACGCCATGTGAAGGACGACCAGGGAGGACTTTCCGCCGGAGAATGCCACGGCCGGGTTCCTGTGCTCCAGCGCCATCTCGACGACCTTCTCGGCGGGCAGCTCCGCCAGCCCTCGCTTTGAGAGCAGGAGTCGGGCGAGGCTGATCCTCGCCTCCTCAGCGGTTCCCATCGGGATCACCTCAGAGGGACGTACTCCTCGCACGCCTTGCCGTACCTGCCGACCGTCGTCCCGAACCTCCTGCACTTCCCCCACGCGTTGCGGTTCCTCTTGGAGCGGTGCGTGTAGCGGAAGTACCTGCAGGTGCTGCAGCTGGGGGAGAGGGATCTGCTGCGCCAATCTGCCGCGCCCGGGAGGAGGCTGGCCAGGTCCGTGAGGAGCTCGGCCCTCATCTGCGGGGTCATACCCATGCGCAGATTGTCGTTCACCGGCACCGCTGGGGCACCTCCTTCTGGTCCGGGGCCCTGCGCCACTTCTCGTTCCTGTGCATCTTCGCCAGGGTCCACCTGAGCTTTCCGAGGAGTTCCTTGATCATCATCGCCTTCACCTCGTCGTCCGTGCAGACCGTCACCGTGATCCGCTCCACGACGCCGCCCTCGCCGGACACCGTGTAAGCTATCACCAGCCCGTCCCTCTTCCTCTCCTCCAGGTACGGAAGGAGGAAGGAGTCGAAGGGCGGCGTGTCCCTGCGCAGGGTCACCGTGACCGCGGCCGAGATCCTCCCCGCCTCCGTCAGGACCGATATTATGGCGATGACCGTGCCGTCCTCCCCCCTGGCCAGGTACTGGGAGTACGGGGTGCTCGGCTCCAGCAGCTGGACCATGGTCTCCAGGTGCGTCAGCCTCTGCTTGACGCCGGCGAGGTCCTTCGCCAGGGACTCGTAGTAGGGGCAGCCGTCGCAGCGCGCCGTTTCCAGCGCGCCCCCAGAGCCGCCTCTGCAGTCTAGCGACGCCACGCTCTCAGCCTCCAGGGCCCGACGGGTCCGCCCCCGTCGCATATCCCGTCCTCGTACCAGAGGCAGGAGTCCGGGTCGCACTCCATGTCCCTGTGGATGCACCACTGCCGCTCCGGCTCGCCTTCAGTTTTGGCTCCGCCCTCCGCTTCTGCTTCCGTTTCTGCTTCCGCTTCCAAGCCGCGGCTCTCTTCTTCATACTTGCATCTGTACGCGGTGAACATACTCACGCCTCCTGCGCCGGTGTTAGAAGTTTGGTCCCCGAGAGCCTGTCGAACAGCGGCTGGTACTCCTTTATGAAGCACTTTATGTGGTACCGCCTGGTGAAGGTCAAGCCCTTCACCTGATAGAGCTCCTCGATACCTTCGCCGCCTATTTCGGCAAAGCAGTGGCTGCAGCGCCCCTCAATGTACGCCAAGTACCTGAGGCCCCTTCCGCCGGCTTCTCCTGTTCCGGTTATTTCCACTTCTCTGTTCTCTTTGATGGTTTTGATGGCTTTGATGGCTTTGAGGGCCTGGTCCTTTTCCTTTTTACTTTCTCTTCCACTTCTTCTTCCATTTCCATTTTCATTCCTTTCTTCTTCTTTCCTTTCTCTTGTTCCCACATTCACACCTCCTTCGGTTAATCCGCACCTGCTGGTGCGGGGGATTCAGACCGCGGGGACTTCCGCGGGTCGCGTCCCGACCTGGACCGCGGGGTCGATAGTGCAGGCTGCCCAGATCCTTGGAGCTCAAAAAGCAGGCAGGGCAGCCATGCCCCGCATGATGACCGCCGGAGAGCGACAGAAGGAGAGTTGAATGCATGTGTCAGGGCGTCGCCGCATCGGGGGTCAACTGTTCGACCCCCATCCGGCGGTTTCAAAAAGGTCCAGGTTTCGGCCCCGTCCCCCGGCCCCAGCCGGGGTTAAAACGGGCCAACCCGTGCGCCTCAGGCGCACGAGCAGCGCTCCGCTACTGTGGAGCGCATCATCAGGGGACTTCACCTCCTTTTTTTTAAACTACACGCGGAGGGCTTTTCCTCCGCACTTTTTCCTTTTTCTTTCTCACTCTTCACTTCTCAGGACCTCTCGGACAGATCAGGTCCTTCATGTCGAAAAAAGCGACAATATTTATATATTTGGCTGTCAAACATATTCCTGTGAGTGAAAAATGGCTGTTCAAGTTAACGAATCTGAAGTAAAAACGACGGTTAGACTTGACGAGAGGACCCTCTCCATGTTTCAGGAGAAGGTTAGGGACATGTATGGGAAGCTGAAGGGTGCGCAGGAGAAGGTACTGCGCGATGCTGTCAAGCTCTGGCTCGGAAAGTTCGGCGGGCTCGATGTCTACGCCGGGAAAGCAGTTGGCGACGGGGCGGTCGCTGTGGTCGTGACTCCGGAGGAGCTGCCGAACCTCCTGAATGAAGGATACAATTCGTTCCACCTTGAGGCTGTCAGGGGCTCCGTCTCCCAGGCAGTTGTTGACCGGCTTCTATCATCGGTGGGTAAGCAGCCCTCAGGTGTATGGCTCAAGAGGGGCGACGCCTTCTCCCTCGTTCACCCTTCTAACATTGACGTTGCAGAGCTCTTCGGCGAGGGATGCGAGAAGATAGTCGTGGTTTGGGGGAGCTCGAACAAGAGCGAGCTTGAGGCCATCATGAATGCAGAGGCCGTGCTCACAGTCACGCCCACGTTCATTTCCTTCAGTAGGTCAGAGGTCTGAGTGCTCTCTTATATCACCACACCATAACACAAATTTTATATATTTGGATACCCAAATAATACTTAGATACTATAATAGGAAATGAGTGGTGAAGTATGAAAACCACCTTAATGATAGACGATGAGATATTTGAAGAGTTCCAATGCGCGGTGGAAGACGACTACGGCAAACTGAAGGGTGCCCAGAGCGAGGCGTTCAAGGAGGCCGTCCTCCTCTGGCTTGCTCACAAGAAGGGCTACCCAGTATTTGTTATGAGTTTCATGAGGAAGGGTAAGAGCTTTGTATTCAAAGAAGATGAGTTGGAGAGCAGACTGCGCGAAGCCCTCTCAATGCGCCGCCTGCCGGATATTCTGGTACACCCCGTCGGGATATGCCCGCCAGGCTACATAGCCAAAGCATTGAGAGTATTGTTAGATGTTTACGGTCCTCCCAAAAGTGCCGAGATAGAGATCTTTGGGATCCGCAAACCTCTTACTGAGACGGATCCTGAGAAGATAGAGCGGATGTTTTGGGAGGCAGAGGACGGCAGCGGCGGTGATGTCGAGCTAATGTTCGTATGGAAAGAACAGAGGGTTATTGCCACATTCTTCCCGGACACCTTCATTATCCGCAAGGCCAACTTCATGTCTTTCGAGAGAGGGGCAGGCGCACGAAATCGAAGTCCGACCAAGGTGCCGGAACTGGGTGCGGTAGCCCACCCACCTTAATTCCCTCTTTTTTCAGCTTCAGTACCAGCGCAGCGATCGCGTCAGCCATTGCTGTTGGTCTGAATCCTTCGGGAATATTATGGGTAGGAGGATTTATGCCGCCGTAGCTCGGTAGGAGGACCACGTCGAGTGGGCGGTAGGTCTTGATGTATTTTACAACTATCGGGATCGCAGGTATCTCTGGGTAGTAAAGATCTCCTATGAACAGTAGCCCAGAAGTTTTTGAGTGTATGTACCACCAGTCCGCGTGAAAGTTTTTAATAATGTTCTGGCATTCATTGCGTATGTTTTCTGTCAGCCAAAAGACCATGCCTTTGTATATTGCAGGAATTTTTGGATCAACGGCGTAAAAGAGGGCACTATTGATGTTGGGTCTTGATCTTAGCTTTTTGCCATTTATTATGATGGGAGGTGTATTCCTTGTGAGGAACGGATCGTGGTCCTTATCGAGGTGGCTGACCACAGTGCACCTCGGAGCTCCCAGCACCATGATCCACTGGTCGAACTGTATGCTGGCGACGAGGTCGTTCAGTTCTTCATTGAGGTCCTTCTTCATGGAGATCACCATCCAACGAATTTCAAGTACCCTTCCTCTGGTGGGTAGCCGTTCGCCGCCGCCATGACCATGGCGAAGAAGCGCTGGCTCATCGGGTATTTATCGTACAGTGGGGAGGCCTGGAACTGTGTGCCCGTCATTGTCTTCGACAGTCCGCGCTGCTCAAGCTCCTGCATCAGCGCCAGCACTTTCTCCCTAGTCTTCCTGGGGAGCCTCTCCAGGAAGTTTGACCACACCCACTCCTTCGGCGGCGGCAGGGGAGCTCTTGCCCTCTCCGGAACCTGCTGGCGCTCTCGAGAGTCGCCGAGATCCCTGATCTTCACCCACACTCGCCTGGCACCGACCTGCACCGGGACGTACACGGCATCACGGTCGAACAGGATCCCGCGCTCCTGCGGTTGCGGAGCGCTCTGCCACGGAGAGCCTCTACCAATTATCGCATTTTCGACAGCGCTTTTCGCATACTCTAAGATTGCGCGGCGGGACCGCGGCCTGAACAGTCCGAGGGGGACGACCGTCTTCCCCTCATACACGTTCCCGTATAGATCGTCTTCTCTGAAATGTAATGCATACTGTTGCCCGGCGTCCTGCAGCTGTTGGTGCGGTCGTGAGGGCGGGTCTTGGTGCGCCTGCGCTTGTTTGTACTGAGAGCTCTGGCGCTTGGTGGTAATGGGCACCGCCGGTCCGAGGGGAGTGAATATTATGTCGGTAAACAATGAGCGGTATACGGCCTTCCAGCGCTCGGAGATGGTGCTTTTCTCTCTTGGGAGCTCCTCCGGGAACGGTGTCGCGCCCGTTCCGCAGAGGTAGAGGAGGCGGACGCCCCCTCCCCTACCACCTCGCCCTTTCGCCCCTGAGGAGGGCAGGCAGCGGTGAGTGTT
>Ga0080004_1115366_pt1 | contig 16324 bp, 19 predicted proteins | sample WasSprMetagenome_FD_69207 | JGI IMG/M metagenome (GOLD analysis project Ga0080004, IMG submission 69207) | Sulfidic aquatic microbial communities from Washburn Spring, Yellowstone National Park, USA - WS (SPADES assembly) (version 2) | ecosystem: Environmental > Aquatic > Thermal springs > Hot... | reverse complement strand
CAGCGGTAGCCCAAGCCTTTCGCGCTCCCGCCTGAGCGCTTCCTTTACCCACTCTTCCATTATTCCCTATCTAGTTAGGGAATACTTAAATCTTTCGGTTCATTTCACCCCAGATCTGCCCCGCCGGGGCAGAAAACGGGAGGAATTCTATTCCCTAACTTTTTGCGGAGTTACGGTTATAAATCCACCGAGCTCCGTGACCCAACCTTTTTAAGAGGACCAGTCTATTTTCTTAGGTGCCCCTGGTACTGACGAAGGAGTGGTTCGAGAGCATTCGCGATGCCTGGAACTCCGATCCCTCCAACATAAAGAGCCTGGAAGGGGTCAACGAAAAGGTTCTTTGGATCGTGGAGGAGCTACCCCTCTCCAAGCTCCCGCCGGAGATGGAGAAGGCCATCCTGGAGGAGGGGATGATCGACGAGGCCCTCTTCAGAAGGGCCAAGGAGAAGGATAGGGTGGAGCTGCTTCTGGAGTGGAAGGATGGGAGGCTGGTGGATTTCAGGCCCGCCAGGGGGGGGGAGGAGTACACGGCAAGGATGAGGGGGAAGTACTCCGTTTTCGAGAGGATAAAGACGGAAGAGGACTTCCTCTGGGCCAGCATGGACAGGGAGATAGACTTCAGGGGGAGGCTCTTCGAGTTCACCAGGAGGCTGGACGGGTACACCAAGTTCACGCTCATCATGGTGTCCAAGACGGACCTGATCTGAGGTGAGAAGATGGAAACGATGGAGGAAAGGAGCGCCAGGGAGAAGGCGGCCTGGGAAGAGTGGATCAGGCAGATGGGGATGGACAAGATCTGGGAGAGGCTCAGCGCCGTTAATCCCTTCCCCGGTAAGATCCCGCTGAGCGTGGAGATCTTCGCCTCCATGCCCGTCTGGAGGCACATCTTCAGGCATCTGGGCATGACCCCGGAGAGGTGGCAGAGGCTGAAGTACGAGAACTTCGTGGAATGGGCCTACCGGATAGAGCAGGCGGTGGAGACCTGTTCCCGCCTTCTCAGGAATCCTCCTCCTTCGCAGGAGCTCCACCACATGGACAACCTATGCTATCTGAGCCATCCCCCCGCTTACCTGTGCAAGGCGGATGTGGGCAAGACCACCTGCCAGATGCTGTACGGGAAGTACGCCACCGTGGAGTACGTGCACGTGGACGATTTCACGAGAGAGGTTTACTGGATCCTGGGCTACCACAACGAGGACGGCCTTCCCGTCCACAACTGGCTACTGGGAGCCTCCGAGGAGATCTCCCAGTACTTCGACGAGGAGGACGAAAAGCGCTTCTTCGGCAAAATGGAGATCTGGACGGGGGCCCCCAACAGGCGGGAGCTGGACGACAGGCTAAACAGAAGGCACCTCAGGACGGGAGTGAAGGTCAGGGAGGTGCCCAAGTACTACTGGGATCCTTACGACTGGGGGGCGGGGGTCAGGGACGTGATCATGGACATGCGCACCGAGCTCTTCTCCAAGTGGCTCCACGCCACCCTCTACATCGCGGGGGTTTCGGCCTACATCAGCACCATAGCCCAGAACGCCCTGATGAGCAGCGAGTTCTTCCTCTATGTCTACTACGGCCTCAACACCTCGGCGCTGGGTCTGAGGTACAACCTCTTCTCCTACGTTCCCCTCCCACCCATCCTCCGCACCCTCCTCTCCCTGCCCCAGGAGACCTTCGTGAAGCGCATGAGCGAGCTCTTCCTAGGAGGATACAACACCGTCCACAAATACGCCTGCCCGGAGAAGAAGATCCCCAACCTCTTCAAGATCCGGAAGTTCCAGTGGGAGCACGGCCAGTTCTATCCCCACGTTAAGGGGATCCTGCCCCCCTTCGTCCTGGCCAGGGCCATTCCCCCCTCCCTGGAACCCATCCAGCTCAGGCAGTACCTGGAGACCCCGCCCAGCAAGGAGTTCCTGGAGGTGCTGGAGAGCGAGGGTGGTCTTAACAAGGAAACGGGTCAGCTGCCCTCCATTCAGGAGACGGGGAGGTTCCACTTCATCTTCGATCCCTCCGTGGAGCCCCTCCGCCCCAGCGACTTTCCACCCCTGGACCCCAACAAGGGTCAGATCTGGCCTTTCGACCTGACCAGGGAGAAGCTGGAGATCATGGTGGAGGAGGGCTACGACGGCTCCGGGAGAAACGTGGAGTACTACAGCAGGCTGGCGGACAAGAAGATGGGCAAGAAGGTGGACTGAACTCAGGCCCTCAGGAGCTGGGAGACCTCCATCATGGCCGAGGATACCCTCATGGCCAGGGGGATGTTCCCGTCGGTTTTTATGAGCTGCTTGAAGAAGGCCTCCGTGGGATCCCGGTCTCCCAGGAGCACCTCGATCATGGCCTGGGTGTAGCCCTTGATGCTCAGGTCGGCCTTATCCAGCAGCCCCGAGCCTCCGGAGAGCTTCCCACCGCTTATCCTGAAGTGACCCTTCATGGGGCTGTCGAGGGCCTCCAGGTTCACGGAGACCTCACCGGCCCTCTGCAGCGCCTCCTTCACGTCAGGGTTCTTCTCCACCAGCAAGCTTATCCCCTCCCAGAGGATGTCCATGAACTTGGCCGAGATCTCGGGGTTCTCCCTGGTGAACCTGGTGACGTCGATCTCCCTGAGCCTGCCCACCAGCCTGGGAACCAGATCGGGAACCAGCTCCATGAGCCTGGCGACCCCGAATTCCTTTATCCCGTTCAGGAGGGGGAGGAGGTTGTCCTTCAACTGATCCAGGGAGAGCTGGAAGGCCTCCTCCACAATTTTTCTGAGGTCCTCTCCCACGCCCTTTTCTTCGAGAGGAGGGCTTATAACTCTTTTGAGGCGGGAGGGTTTTTATCGGGAGGGGAGGAGGAGGGGTGTGACCCCTTTCGGCTACGCGGGCTGGGTTCTGAGGGTGGATCTGGGGAGGGGGGAGATCAGAAGGGAAAGACTCCCACCCGAGCTCGCGGAGAAGTTCCTTGGGGGACTTGGCATAAACCTGAAGCTGTACCGGAGGGAGGCCCTCCCCCTATCCGATCCCCTCTCCCCCGCGAACCCGCTGGTGCTGGGGGCGGGGCCGCTGGTGGGGACGGAGGTGCCGGGGGCCACCAAGCTGGTGGCCACCACCAAGTCGCCCCTCTTCTCCAGGGGAGGAAAGCACTTCGTGGACGGGGCCGTCTGCGGGGGGAAGCTCGGGGTGCAGCTGAAGAGGGCCGGATACGATCACGTGGTGGTGGTGGGGAGGGCGAGCCATCCGGTTTATCTCAGCGTGGAGGACGGGAGGGCCGAGCTCCTGGACGCCTCCCACCTCTGGGGAAAGGACACCTACGAGAGCACGGACCTCCTCCTCAGGGAGCACCCGGGCGCGGGGGTGGCGGTGATAGGGAGGGCGGGGGAGAGGGGGGTGAGGTTCGCCATGGCCATCGTGGACAGGGTGGCCACGCTGGGGAGGTTCGGGGTGGGGGCGGTGATGGGCTCCAAGAACCTGAAGGCCGTGGTGGTGAGGGGGGAGGGGAGGGTGGCGGTGGCCAGGGAGGGGGAGCTCTCGGAGGTGGTGAGGGAGTGGAGGAGGGACATAGAGAAGAACCCCCTCCTGCCGCAGTGGAGGGTGCTGGGCATCATGGCCGGCTGGGCCGCCCACTCCCCGCTGGTGAGGGAGGGTGTGTGGGAGTACTCGAGGTGGAACGAGCTCTACGGCCCGGAGAGGTGGCTGGAGCTCAAGGGGGGCGCGAACTCCTCCTGCTGGGGCTGTCCCATGGCCTGCAGGGTGGACTTCCGCATCAGGGAGGGGAGGCACGCGGGCCTCTCCACCTACACCGGATCCTACATGCTCCCCGCCAGGGTGGGGCAGAGGCTGGAGCTGGAGGACCCAAGGGATGCCGTGGCCCTTCTGGATCTGTGCAACCGGGAGGGGATGTGCTACTTCACCACCAGCCAGCTGGTGAACTGGGTCACCAGGGCCTCGGGGAGGGGCAGGCTGAAGGAGAGGCTGGAGAGGAGCTTTGAGACCTACCTGAGCCTCTTCAGGCAGATCGCGGGGAGGGAGGGCTTCGGGGGTCTCCTGTCGGACGGCTGGTACCCTGCCGCCGAGAGGCTGGGGCTGGACCCGGAGGACTTCGAGGAGGGAACGGGCCTCTTCAGGGGGGTGGATGCGATCCAGGATGCCAGGTTCACCAGGCTCCACCCCCAGGCCTTTTCCCACCTCACCTCACCCAGGCCCCACCACGGGGGCACCCAGTCCCTCTACACCGTGCCCATGATGGACCTTCAGGTGCTCAGGGAGGTGGATGCCAGGGACATGGGCCTCTCGGAGGAGGAGCTGAGCAGGGTCTTCAGCGGCCCCACGGGCTTCAACCCCGGGAGGTACGCCAGGTACGCGGAGGACAGGATGGCGGTCTACAACAGCCTGGGGACCTGCATCGTGCACGCCCTCTGGGGCTTCCTGGGGCTGAGGTACCTCAACCTCAGGCAGGCGGCCGAGCTCTACTCCCTGGTGACGGGGAGGGAGGTGGGGGTGGGGGAGCTGAGGAGGGCGGGGGAGAGGATCTTCACCTACTGGAAGATGCTGAACGCGGAGGAGGGCTTCACGAAGGAGGACTACCGCTGCTCCAGAATCTGGCTCCTTCCCAGGAGGACGCCCGAGGGGGAGGTGGTTCTCAGGGACTACTACGGGGAGGTGGCCCTCTCGGAGGAGGATCTGGACCGGTTCCTGGGAGATTACTACCAGGAGAGGGGCTGGGATGAGTCCACGGGTCTTCCCGCCCCAGAGAAGCTCAGGGAGCTCGGACTGGAGGAAGAGGGCTTCAGGCTTCCGGGTCCCTGAGTTTCTCAGGAAGGCTCTATCAGCTTGAAGACATCCAGGGGGACGGTGGAGCGCATCATGGCGTTGGCGACGAGGGAGATGATTTCAAAGTCCATCTTCTCGGCCCCCTGCGTGACCTGGATCTTCCCCTCCACCACCGCGTTGGATAGCTCCTCCTGACCGGAGATCACCCTCTTCCAGGTTTCCCAGTCCCCCTCCAGGACCACATCCGCCTGAGGAAGGCTGGTGGCCACCTCCGCCTCCACCTTTCCCTCCGAGAGGCGGAGGCGCAGGTAGGCGTCCTCAATGCCCTTCTCCCTGAAGGAGGGGGGAACCCTTATCACGTTGCAGAGGGAGAAGTCCTTTCCCCTGGTTTTCTCCTGGAACTGGGGATCGGCTTCCACGTTGCTCAGGAGGACGTTCACAAAGCTGCGCATCCCCGCCAAAAAGAGCTCGGACTCCACCCCGGGCATCGATACCTTAGGAAGAGGTCGTATTTAATCCTACCGTCCAGGCTTTCAGTCGCGGTCCCGCCTTTTTTCCAGTTCCTTGTTCTCCTCCGCTATCTTCTTGGCGGCGTTCTTGGCGGCTTCCAGCAGGGGCTGGTTGCAGAGGGAAACGGGGCAGGAGGAGATGGGTATCCTTACGATCTTCTCCAGGATGGTGGCCACCACGGGCCCGCAAACGATGGCCCTGGCCCCCTCCTGCTCGGCGTTCAGGGCCGCCACGATGGCATCCTCGATGCTGGCCGCCCCGTATCCCCTTATCCTTACCCTGAGCCCCCCCACCGTCACGTGGGAGGTGTTGAGGGAGTCCAGGGAGGAGCGGGAGGCGATCAGGGCGATGAAGGGCTCCCCCTCCTTCGGGCTCTCCAGGTTCCGGAGGGTGCGGAGGATGTCCCTCAGGGTGGAGAGCCTGGGGTTGGCCCTGTGCCCCGAGAGGATCTTGTAGAGGGAGCTCTCCGAAACGCCCGAGAGCTTGCTGAATTCCTTCATGTCCAGGCGGTACTCCTTGAGCACCCTCTTCAGGGTTTCCCTGAACTTCTCGTCCGACTCCAGGGCGGAGTTGAGCACCTCCTCCCACTTCTGCAGCACCGGCATTCACCAGATTTTTCCTCTTTGTCCATAAAAAACATACTATTTTAAAGAGGGGGGCTCAGGGAGATGAGAGCTTGGAGATAGGCTGGTCCCTGGTCTTCGACTTCGTCCTCCTGAGCCTGCTCCTACTGGTTGCCACCTTCCTCCGGGTGAAGGTGAGGATCCTCCAGAGGCTCCTCCTGCCCAACGCCCTGGTGGCCGGGTTCCTCGGCTTCCTCCTAGCCCAGGTCCTGAGGCTGGTCTCCTTCCACCACCTGGAGAACCTGATCTACCACCTCCTCAACCTCACCTTCGCCGCCCTGACCCTGGGGATGGTTACGAGGGGGAGGAGCTACGGGCAGGCGGCCAGCACGGGAATCCTGATGTCCTTCGTCTTCGCCCTGCAGCTGCTGGTGGGCTTCGCCCTGACCTTCCTCCTCATGGGAACCCTCTTCCCCGATCTCTTCCCCAACTTCGGCTCCCTCATGGCGATCGGCTACGCTTCGGGACCGGGGCAGGCCTTCTCCTTCGGCTCCTCCTGGGAGGGAAGGGGGTTCGCGCACGGGGGGGAGGTGGGCCTGATCTTTGGGGCGGTGGGCTTCCTCTGGGCCTACGGGGTGGGGGTGGTCTGGCTCAACGTGGGGGTGAGGAGGGGGAGGGCGGCCCTCCTCAGGGACCTCCGCAGGGTTCCCAGGGAGGTCTGGACGGGCATCCTCCCCAGGAGGGGAAGGAGGCCCCTGGGGGAGGAGGTCTCCTCCTCCGAGGCGGTGGACACCCTCAGCCTCCAGGTGGCCCTCTGCGGCCTGGTCTACGCCCTGGCCTACCTGGTGGTCAGGATCCTCTCCCTGGGCTCGGACGACACGGCCTGGGGGGCCATGTTCGTGGTGACGGTGGTGGTGGGGATGGCGGTCAGGAAAATCATGGAGAGGACGGGAACGGATTTCCTGATCTCCCCGGGCGTGCAGAGGCACCTGGCGGGGGTATGCGTGGACTACGCCGTGGCCGCCTCCGTGGCCGCCATCTCCCTCCCCGCCCTCCGGGCTTACGCCTTCCCCCTCCTCCTCCTCTCCCTGGCGGGGGGGCTGGTCACGGTCCTGGCCTTCCTCTGGCTTCCCGAAAGGGTCTGGAGGAACTACCGGTTCGAGAGGACGCTGGTGACCTACGGCACCCTCACCGGGACGATGGACTCGGGCATAGCCCTCTGCAGGGTGGTGGACCCTGAGCTCCGCACCCCGGCGGTGGAGGACTACGTGAGGGGGATGCCCCTGATGTTCCTGCTCATCCTCCCCCTCTACGGCCTCCTCTTCCTCCCCCTGAGCGCCTACGGCTCGGAGCGGTCCTCCCTCCTCTACTCCCTCACCCTCGCCGGGCTCTTCCTCTTCCTCCTTCTCTACCTACTGATGTGGAAGAAGATGGGGCTCTGGCGGTCCGGGGCTCAGAGGTAGGGCACCTCCTCCCGGAGGAGCTCCACCACCTCCTTTCTCAGCTTAACCAGCCCGGCGCTGAGCTTGTCCCTGGGCCTGGGCAGCCCCACCCTAAGCACCCTCTTCACCCTGGCCGGCCTGACGGTGAACACCAGGACCCTGTCGGAGAGGTAGACGGCCTCCTCCACGTTGTGGGTCACGAAGAGGATGGTCTTCCTGACCTCCTCCCAGATCCTGGTGAGGTCCTGGTGGAGGATCCACCTGGTCTGGGCGTCTAGGTTGGCGAAGGGCTCGTCCATGAGGAGGAGGTCGGGATCCACGGCCAGGGCCCTGGCTATGGCCACCCTCTGCTTCATTCCCCCCGAGAGCTGGTGGGGGTAGCAGCGCTCGAAGCCCCTCAGGCCCATCCTCTCCAGCAGCTCCCCCACCTCCCTCTCCCCCTCCATTCCCCTCACCTCCCTCCCGAACCTCACGTTCTCCCAAACGGTCCTCCAGGGGAAGAGGGAGTCCTCCTGAAAGACGAAGCCCAGGCGGTGAAGGGAGGGATCGGGACTTTTGCCGTCTATGGTGATCCTGCCCGAGGAGGGACTATCCAGCCCCCCCACCAGCCTCAGGAGGGTGGTCTTCCCGCACCCCGAGGGCCCCACCACCGAGACGAACTCCCCCTCCCTCACCTCAAACGAGACCCCCTTAAGGACCTCCAGCCTCCCCTCGCGGGTGAGGAAGTGCTTGTGCAGGTCCTCCACCTTCACCTTGATCCTGGCGGGCAGGGGCTCACCTCAGAGGGAGACCTCCCTCCTCCATATGAAGAGGCGCTTCTCCGCCCTGAGCAGCACCTCGTTCATCAGCAGCCCCACCACCCCTATGGTGATCATCCCCGCCACCACCATGTCCACCCTCAGCAGCTCCGAGTACTTCAGGATGAGCCTGCCCAGCCCCACCCTTTCCCCCCCTATCATCTCCGCCGCCACGATGCACATCCACCCCACCCCCAGACCCACCCTCATCCCTGAGGTGATCTCGGGTAGGGCGCTGGGTATCACCACCTTCTTCACCGTGGTTCCCTTGCCGGCCCCGAAGCTCCTGGACACCTCCACCAGCGTGGGGCTGGTCCTCTTGATCCCGCTTATGGTGTTGAGGAGGATGGGGAAGAAGGCGCCCAGCCAGATCACGAAGAGGTAGCGCCAGTAGCCGGAGAGGAGGAGGATCACCAGGGGAATCCAGGCCAGGGGAGGGATGAAGCGCACGGGCTCCAGAACGGGCTTGGAGAGGCGGTAGATTCCCTCCCTCAGCCCCATCAGGATCCCCAGGGGTATGGCGGTGAGGCAGGCCAGGGAAAACCCCCCCAGCACCCTCAGGAGGCTGTGAAGGGCGTGCTCGTGCAGCCTTATCCCCTCCACGTCCCCCTTGGTCAGCAGGGTCCAGAGGGAGCCCAGCACCTCCCCCACCCCGGGGAAGAAGGAGGAGTGCACCATCCGGGAAAGGGCCTCCCAGAGGAGCAGCACCCCCAGCGGGAGGAGGGAGGCGTAAAGCGGTTCCCGTGAAAATCTTATCATCCAGACCCTATCTCTGGGCTTCCTCTAAAAGGGTGAGGTCGAGAGCGCTCTTGGCGAAGGCCTCCACGTTCTCCACACCCGTGATCTTGCCCGCCTGGATCAGGGTCTGGGCGAAGATCCTGATGCTCTCCTCGTTGGGTGTGGGGTCCCAGACCATCCTCTTCCAGGACTCCCGGATGACGTCCATGGACTTCCCGGTCCGGGAGGAGAAGATCTGCATGGCCCGGTTCTCGTTCTCCACCACCACCTCCATGGCCCTGAGGTGGGCCTTCAACAGGGAGAGGGCCAGCCTCCTGTCCTCCCTGAGCAGCTTTCCCGAGACGTAGAAGACACAGCACTGGTGGTTGGGCAGGATGTCGTGGGAGGTGTACACCACCTGCCCGGTCCCGTTCACCACGGCCTCCGCGCAGAAGGGCTCCCAGGCTATGTAGCCATCGATCTCCCCCTTCTCCAGGGCCAGGGGAAGGGTGGAGGGTCCGGGGTAGGCCACGTGGGTGACGGTGATGCCCTCCTTGTTCTCTATCATGGAGAGCAGGGCATCCTGAATGGTGCCCAGGCCCGGGGTTCCCACCCTCTTCCCGCTGAGTCCCCGCACGTTGTCTATCCCCTTCTTGGCCACTAGGGCCGAGCCCTCCAGGTTGGCGGAGGCCACGATCTTCAGGTCGGCTCCCTTCGAGAGGGCTATGAGGGCAGGAACCACCCCCACGTACCCGGCGTCCAGCCCTCCCGCCGTGAAGTCGTTCATCTCCGCTGGTCCGTTGACGTACTCCAGGTACCTGAAGCGGTACCCGCTTCCCGCCTCCTTCTCGAAGAGCTCCAGCTCCCTTCCCACGAAGCAGCCTATCTGGTGGATGTCCCCCACCAGGTATCCCATCCTCACCGTGGTGACGCTCCTTCTCCCCTCCTCGTATCCCAGCCTGTAACCGGCGTAGGAGGAGAGGGAGAGGGCGAGAAGTACCAGGACCACCAGGCCCAGCGTTTTCTCCTTCATACCTCTTTCCTTCGGTCGTTCTGCATTTAAGTGTAATTTTTCTGGACAAGAAGGAAAAAGGATGAAAGGGATTAGGACGAGGGGAGGAAGGAGTGGGGATGAGGCTGGCTCTGATCTTCCACCTGCCCGGCATCTTCGACACGGGGGGAGCGGAGCGCCTCCTCCGATTCCTGGAGAAGGAGCACCGGGTCAGGGCCTTCGTCTGCGGCACCATGGGGAGGACGGCCCTCTGGGACAGCGGTCTGGAGGGGGTGGAGGTGAGGGGGGAGAGGCCCAGCCAGCTCCTCCGGGAGGTGGAGGGAGAGGTGGAGGCGGCGATCCTGGCCCTGCACGCCCTCTCCCCCAGAAAGGCCCACGCCCTCTGCTGGCACCTCCTAAGGCTCTCGGGGTTCTCCAAGCCCCTGGTGGAGGTGGACACCGGGGGAGGGCAGGTGGTTCCCTGGTCGGAGGGGGGGAGGGAGCTGGCCCTCTCCCTGGCCCGGGGATTGGGGCTCTCCCTCTCCGATCCGCCCCGCTTCGGGGAGGTGCTGTGGAGGGAGGGTGGGAGGAAATGCCGGAGGGTGCTTGGGGTGGATCCGGGGGACTACGTGCTGGTGGGGGGAAGGGTGGTGGGAAGGGCGAAGGGGGAGGAGGTGGTGCTGGTGGAGGAGGGGGGTAGGCTGGTGGAGGTGAGGGGGGTGGAGCTGAAGCAGGGGGCGCTGGAGAGGCTGGGGAGGGTGGAGCTGGAGGGTCTGAAGGTGGACACCACCCCCTCCCTGAGGTTCACCCCCTGGACCCCCAGGAGGAGGATCCAGCGCGGGAGGGGGGTGGTCTTCGTGGACCACGCGGGTTACCAGGTTTACGAGCTGGTGGAGGGGGCGGAGGGGGCGGTGACGGTGGGGGACGACACCTCCGCGGTGGTGGGGGACCTGCTGAGCAGGACGGGGAAGCCCGTGATAGCCCTGACGGACGGGGACGCGGACGGTCTCCTGAGGGGAGGGGAATGGGCGGAGGGATCCCTGGTGCTGAGGGTGAGGAACGATGACGAGGCGGGGAGGAGGGTGCTCCGCGAGGTCTTCGGGGGAAGGAGGAGGGTGGAGAGGGGGTTGGAGGAGGTCAAGGGAAAGATCCTCTCCCTGCTGGAGGGGGAGATCCTGGAAAGGAGGGAGGTGCCTAATACTTAAATACCTAAAAGTAATATTAGCAGGATGCACCTTCCCGACGGGTTCCTCACCCCGGAGGTCTGGGTTCCCCTCTGGGCTCTGGCGGCGGCCGTGCTGGCCTTCTCCGTCTGGCGCGTGAACCGGAGGCTGGAGGACAGGCACGTGCCCCTGCTGGGGGTGCTGGCGGCCTTCGTCTTCGCCGTTCAGATGCTCAACGTGCCCGTGGCGGGGGGGACCAGCGGGCACGTGGTGGGAGGGGTCCTGATAGCGGTCTTCGTGGGGCCCCTGGCCGGATCCCTCGTGATGGCCTCCATCCTGGCGGTCCAGGCCCTCTTCTTCCAGGACGGGGGAATAACGACGCTGGGGGCCAACATCCTCAACATGGGGCTGATAGGTGCCATCCTGGGGTACTGGCTCTACTTCCTGATCTCCAGGGTGGTGGGGGGGAAGAGGGGGAGGATGGTGGGGGCGGGGGTGGCGGCCTGGGTGGCGATCGTGCTGGCCTCCGTGGCCTGCTCCCTGGAGCTGGCCGCCTCGGGCACCTCCCCCCTGAGCGTGGCCCTCCCGGCCATGGTGGGGTACCACGCGGTGATAGGGGTGGTGGAGGCCGTGGTGACGGTGGCCGTGGTGGGCATGGTCTCCAGGGCGAGGCCGGACCTGCTGGAGCTTCCCAAGCTGTAGGTGAGGGGATGAGGCTCAGGTGGTGGATGGTGGGACTGGTGGTCTGCCTCCTCATGGCGGGTCTCCTCTCCCTCTTCGCCTCCCCCCTGCCCGACGGTCTGGAGAGGGTGGCGGAGGACCACGGCTTTGCCGAGAAGGCCGAGGAGCTCTTCTCCTCCCCCTTCCCCGACTACTCCCTCCCGGGGCTGGGAGGGGCCCTCTCCACCTCCCTGGCTGGCGTGCTGGGGGTGCTCCTCATCCTCCTCCTGACCCTCCTCTGGGCCAGGGTGCTGAGGAAAAGATGAAGCACCACTTCCTGGACCAGTACAGCGACCGGAGGAGCCCCCTCCACTCCCTCGATCCCAGGGTCAAGATCCTTTCCCTCCTCTCCTTCGTGGTGGCGGTGGTCCTCACCCCCCTCCTTCCCCCCCACCGCCTCCTCTTCTACACCCTTCTCCTCCTCAGCCTGGTGCTCCTGTCTAGGGTTCCCCCGCTCTTCCTCCTGAGGAGGTCCGCGGTGGTCCTTCCCTTCGTGGGCCTGCTGGCGGTGGGCCTGCCCTTCCTGGGGGGGAGCGGTGGCTCCTACAACCTGGGCCCCCTCCACGTCACGCGCTCCGCCCTCCTCATCTTCCTGAACGTCCTCTGGAAGGCCTGGCTCTCCGTTCTGGCCATGGGCCTGCTGGTCTCCACCACCCCCTTCACCCGCCTCCTGCGCGGCCTCCAGTCCCTCGGCCTCCCGCACCTCTTCATCACCCTCCTCTCCTTCATGTACCGGTACCTTTACCTGATCGTGGACGAGTTCGAGAGGATGGGAAGGGCCAGGGAGGCCAGGGCCTGGAGGATGGGGGGGCTGGAGAGGATGAGGGTGGTGGGAAACATGGTGGGCTCCGTCTTCCTCCGTAGCTACGAGAGGGGGGAGAGGATCTACCAGGCCATGCGCGCCAGGGGCTTCGGGGGGAGGATAAGGGTGATGCGCGAGCTCAGGATGGAGGGAACCGACCTCCTCTTCCTCTCCCTCTTCCTCCCCCTCCTCCTCCTTCCGGTGGTGATATGAGGGCGGTGGAGATAAGGGGGCTCCACTACACCTACCCGGACGGAACGGTGGCCCTGAGGGGGGTGAACCTGGAGGTGGAGGAGGGGGAGAGCGTCTACCTGATGGGCCCCAACGGTTCGGGCAAGTCCACCCTCCTGCTCCACCTGAACGGCCTGCTCCTTCCCCAGAGGGGGGAGGTGAGGGTTTTCGGAAGGGACACCAGGGAGGGGGTGGAGGAGATCAGGAGGAGGGTGGGGCTGGTTTTCCAGGATCCCGACGACCAGCTCTTCATGCCCACCGTCTTCGAGGACGTGGCCTTCGGCCCCCTGCACCTGGGGCTGGGGGAGAGGGAGGTGAGGAGGAGGGTGAGGGAGGCCCTGAGGGCGGTGGGGGCGGAGGGTCTGGGGAGGAGGAGTCCCCACCACCTGAGCTACGGGGAGAAGAAGAGGGTGGCCATAGCCACCATCCTCTCCATGGAGCCCCAGCTGCTGGTGCTGGACGAGCCCACGCTGGGCCTGGATCCCTGGGCCAGGAGGGAGTTCCTCTCCCTTCTCGAGAGGCTGAAGAGGGGTCGCACCCTGGTGATGGCGGGTCACGACCTGGAGCTGATGGAGCTCTGCGACCGGGCCCTCCTGCTCAGGAGGGGAAGGGTGGAGAGGGAGGTGGATCCGGAGGCCTGGGGGAAATAGAAATAATCGGCGGGAGAAAGAATCATCGGTAGCCCCGTGGTGTAGATCCGGAAGGAGCACAATGGTCAAGCATGGCGGCCTTTGGAGCCGCCGACCCCGGTTCGAATCCGGGCGGGGCTACCAGTGTTAGATAAGCTTTTGAGGGGGGAATCGGGATAAGGAAAGGTAGCCCCGTGGGGTAGACCCAAGCGGGCCCAACGGTCAATCCTGCGAGGCTCTGGACCTCGCGACCCCGGTTCGAATCCGGGCGGGGCTACCATCCGGAGGAAGGAAGAATGGAGCTGGAGGAGGCCAGGTCCCTGGGCAGGGAGCTGGAGGAGAGGCTGAGGCCTGCCACCTATCTGCTCGCCGTGGCCTTTCTGGGAAGGGAGGGGGTCCCCGAGGGTGTGAGGAGGCCGGAGGAGAAGCTCTCCCTCTGCCAGCTCTTCACCCTTTCCAGAACCCACGGGTGGACCCTGGAGCTGGTGCCCGAGGGCAGCGGCTGCCCGGCGCTCAACCTGCTGCTGGGATGGCCGGGGGACAGGGAAATGGTGTGGAGTTCCTGCGGGCCGCCGGCTACGTGAGGAGCAGGGAGGCGGCGGAGGGGTTGCTGGAGGACTTCCTGGCCCTGAGACCCGAGGGGGTGGAGAGGGTGGTGGTCTCCCCCCTCACCCGGACCAAGGTTCGCCCCGACGTGGTGATGGTCTACGGGAACTCGGCCCAGATGATGAGGCTGATTCAGGGGGCGGTATGCGAGCAGGGGAGGAGGATGGAGGTGAGGCTGGCCGGCCTCATGGGCTCCTGCGGGAGCGCGCTCAGGTCCTACAGGCAGGGGAGTTACCATCTGGCCGTCCCAGGCACGGGGGACAGGGTTTTCGCGGCCACCTAGGAGATGGAGATGGTCTTCACCCTCCCGGCCTCCAAGCTCCGCCCCCTTCTGGAGGGAATGGGGGAGCAGAGGCTCATCAAGTATCCCGTCCCCCCTCGCCTCCTCCCCCCCTTCTTCCCGGTCGGTTAGATGGAGCACTTCTTCCTGGAGACCAACGGGGTGAGGCTGCACTGCGTGGCGAGGGGAAGGGGAAGCTGGTGCTCCTCCTGCACGGTTTCCCGGAGTTCTGGTACTCCTGGAGGCACCAGCTTCCCGCGCTGGGCAGGCACTTCAGGGCCGTGGCCCCCGATCTCAGGGGGTACAACGAGAGCGACAAGCCTGAGGGGGAGGAGAACTACAGGCTGGAGCTGCTGGTGGAGGATGTGGCGGGGCTGGTGAGGGAGCTGGGCGGGGGGAGGGGGATGGTGGTGGGTCACGACTGGGGAGGGGTGATCGCTTGGACCTTCGCCGCCCTCCACCCCGAGATGACGGAGAAGCTGGCGATCCTCAACGCACCCCATCCCTCCCGGATGGCCGGCAGGCTCTCGCCGGAGCAGTCCAGGAAGAGCTGGTACATCTCCTTCTTCAGGAGGGAGGAGGCGCCGGAGAGCTTCCTCGCGGCGGACAACTACGCGGTGCTGAAGGAGGTGCTCAGGGGAACGGCGGTGAGGCCGGCCTTCACCGAGGAGGATCTGGAGAGGTTTGTGGAGGCCTGGTCCAAGCCAGGGGCCCTGCGGGCGGGCATCAACTACTACCGGGCCAACGGTCCGGAAAGCCCCCTCAGGCAGCTGCCCAAGGTGAAGACCCCCACCCTCGTGATATGGGGGAAGGAGGACGCCTTCCTGACCGTGGAGGTGAGCAGGGCGGAGGAGTTCGTGGAGGGCCCCTACAGGGCGGTCTACCTGGAGAACTGCGGGCACTGGGTTCAGAACGAGGAGCCGGAGCTGGTGAACCGCCTCCTGCTGGAGTTCCTGCTCTAGGACGCCTCCCGGGGCGGTTAAGAACCCAAAGGGGTCACGGCAGCCGGGCACGGCCCGACGGGCCAAGCAGGAGGCAGGTTTTCCGGAGCCTAGAACTCCACCACGATGGCCGTGTTGGTGTCCACCACGCCCTTGAGCCTGTGAATCCCCTTTATCACGGTGTTGCTCAGTGAGGCCAGATCCTTGGTTTCCACGAAGGCTATGATGTCGTAGGGACCGGTGACCACGTGTGCCGACTTGATCCCTGGGACCTTCTTCAGCTCCTTCATCACCGCCTGCACCTTTCCTATGGCCGCCGTGATGAGGATGTAGGCCTGCATCTCTCCCTCTCGGAGGGCGGCCTTTAAACCCTTCCGGAGCTCTTCACCCTGTAGAGGAGGAGGAGGTCCCGCCCCACCTTGGACACCCCCTTCAGCTCCAGCTCTATTCCCTCCCTCACCTTCCCGAACCCCCTCCCCCCCACCAGCGTCTTGGCCCTCTCCCCTCCCACGATCCTGGGGGAGACGGCCACCCTCACCTCGTCCACCAGGCCCAGGGAGAGCATGTTCCAGTTGAGGGTGGATCCCCCCTCCAGCAGGACCTTCCTCACCCCCCTCCTTCCCAGCTCCTCCAGCAGGAGGGGAAGGTCCACCTCCTTCTCCCCTCCCCTCATCACCTCCGCCCCCCTCCTCCTCAGCTCCTCCACCCTCCTCTTCGGCGCCCTCCCGGAGACCACCACCAGCGTTCTGGAGGAGCCGTCCAGCACCCTGGCGGTGGGGGGGATCCTGGCCTTCCCGTCCACCACCACCCTCAGGGGGTTCCTTCCCCTGGCCCTCCTCACGGTCAGGGAGGGGTCGTCGGAGAGGACGGTTCCCGCCCCCACCATGATGGCGTCCACCTCCGCCCTCAGCCTGTGCAGCCTGTCCAGATCCTCGGGGCAGGAGATCCTGCTGTCCCCCTCCCTGGTGGCGATCTTCCCGTCCAGGGTCATGGCGGCGTTCATGATAACGTAGGGGCGGCGCATCAAGATTTCCTCCCCCTCCTCTCTCTTAACACCATCGGAGCACCCGGGTTTTCCTCGAGATAGGTGATTTTTTAAAGGGGCCCTCCCATTCCCTTTGGCCGGGTCGGGGCGTGGGGTGAAAAAGGAGAGGAAAGATGAGGTGTCCCCACTGCGGGTCCAGCCGGAC